>Ga0160473_101098_pt1 | contig 14717 bp, 13 predicted proteins | sample HID1975I_E11MG_FD_108217 | JGI IMG/M metagenome (GOLD analysis project Ga0160473, IMG submission 108217) | Enriched soil microbial communities from UW Madison campus, WI, USA - HID1975I_E11 MG | ecosystem: Environmental > Terrestrial > Soil > Unclassified | place: USA: Madison, Wisconsin... | reverse complement strand
GGCGATACCCCTTATCGGGGGACGCCAAAAGCGTCCATCCATGGACTTGAGCTCATGTGGCGACATCCATGTCGCCACATGCCCCCGATAAGGGGTCTCGCCCCCGGACGCCCCACAGATCTCTGTGACCGGTCAAAAGATCAACTGCGATATCGCCTCTGGTGGAGAGTCCCCCTCTGTTAGGGGGACGCGCTGAAAGCGCGGGGGTAGGCAAGCCCGGAGCTGGGGCCCGAAGTTGCGCAGCAACTTTGGGGGCGAAGCCCGCGCAGCGGGATTTGCCGCTCTCGACTGAGTACATGGACGTACGCCGGAACCGAAACGCCTGCCCCCGAGGGGTCGGGGCCCGCACCGTAAGCCGACGGAAGCTACCGCGCAGCGCACGCCTTTGGCGACAAGATTTCAGTCCGAACGTTCGAAGACCAAGCCAAAATTCAGTTCGACCGTTCCACCGCCAACCGCGCCAGCGCCCGCAATGCCGCCGCTGCTTCGCCTTCATCGGCCAGCGCATCGTGCATCTGCGCACTCAACTCGGCCAGGCGCCGCTTGGCGCCTTCCATTCCCAACAAGGCCGGAAACGTGGATTTGTTCTGCGCCACATCCTTGCCCGCCGTCTTGCCGAGCTGCGCCGAGTCGGCCTCGATGTCCAGGATGTCGTCGCGCACCTGGAACGCCAGCCCCAACGCCGCTGCGAATGTGTCCAGACGCGACAGCGTGGCAACGTCCGTCGTGCCGGCCAAGGCACCCATCCGCACCGCGGCGCGAATCAGTGCGCCGGTCTTCAGCGCATGCATGCGCTCCAGCTGCGCCAGGTCCTGCTGCTGCCCCGTCGCATCTATATCCAGTGCCTGTCCACCACACATGCCAGCCACGCCGGTAGCACGCGCCAGCGTTTGCAGCCAGGCCACGCGCAGGGCGTCAGGCGCGGCGCTTTCGGCCAGTACCTCGAATGCGCGCGTCTGCAAGGCGTCGCCCGCCAGGATCGCCGTGGCTTCGTCGAAAGCGATGTGCACCGTGGGTTGGCCACGACGCAGGTCGTCGTCGTCCATCGCCGGCAGGTCGTCGTGCACCAGGGAGTAGGCGTGCACCAGTTCCACCGCGGCAGCGGGGGCATCCAGTTGCGTGTCGTCCACGCCGAACAGGTGTCCGGCGGCGTACACCAGCAACGGCCGGATGCGCTTGCCCCCGCCGGTGGCGGCGTGGCGCATGGCCGCATGCAGGCGCCGGGGCGCTTGCGCCGGGTCCGGCAAACAGGCGTCCAGCGTGGTCTCGGTGCGCGCGCGCCAGTGCGCGAACGGCTCAGCCGCCATGAAGTGGGGCGTCGAAAGGTTCTGCTTCATCCGGCTGGGCCGGGTCGGTCAGGAGTTTGACCCGCAGTTCGGCCTGCTCCAGGGCTTGTTGGCACTGCCGGTAAAGGCCAACGCCACGCTCGTAGGCAGCCAGCGATTGTTCCAGGCTGAGATCGCCAGCTTCCATCTTCGCGACCAGTTGTTCGAGTTCTTCGAGCGACTGTTCGAAGCGGGCGACCGGGGAGGTCTCGGGGGAGGACGTCTTGGGCATCGTCAAAGTGTGCGCGGCATGGCCGGGTCGGTCAATTCAGCTGGGCGCGCGGGCTGCCATGCCAGTGCTGCGTTGTTTTCGTGCAGCCAGTGCGCAAAGCGCGCGGCGTGAAGGTCGGCGCCGGCCGCCAGCAGCGTATCCGCGTCCCATAGCAGGGGCAGGGCGAAACGCTGCCACGGCGGCATTCCGGCGTCCTGCAACAGGTGTTTGAGTTGATGCGAGTGGCTGCGACCCGGCAGGTGCAGCCGCTCGCCGCCCCGACGGCCCGTCACCCGCAAGGGCACGTCGAAGCCAGTGCCGCCCAGCAGCTGCAGTTCGCCGCCGTCCGGCAGGGCCAGGGCGTGGCGTCCATCCCAGATGGCCTGCCAATCCTTCGGCCAGGCCCTTTGCGGGCCGAGCAAATACAGTCGGTTGCGCCAGCGGCGAATTTCCACGCCATGCCAGGCGTAACGCGCGCCATCGTCGGCCTGCAGCAGTTCGCCTTCGATCGTGGCAATGCTGCGGGCGGGCAGCGGCGGGGCGCCATGGCGGGTCACCCAGTGCCGCAGCAGACGCGCGCGCTGTGCCGGCAATTGCAGGCATAGCGCGGGCAGATCCAGGCTCGCGCTGCCAGCGTCGGCATGTGCGCGCAGCCAGTCTTCTTCCTGCGTGCCCAGCAGCGCGCTGGCCTGTTCGCTGAGTGCCGCGCTGTTGGCCAAGGCGGCGTCGGCATGCGGCCAGCGCGTGCGCAGCAGCGGCAGCACCTGGTGGCGCAGGAAGTTGCGATCGTGATGCAGGTCGGCGTTGGCGGGGTCTTCAATCCAGCGAAGCTGGTGCGCTACGGCGTAGGCATGCAGCGCGCTGCGCGGCTGCGACAGCAGCGGGCGCCACAGGTGGCCGGCCGCGAAGCGTGTTCGTGGCCGCATCGCCGCCAAACCTTCCGGCCCGGAACCCCGCAGGGCGCGTAGCAGGAAAGTCTCGGCCTGATCGTCGCGATGGTGCGCCAGCGCCAGCCATTCGCCATCCTTCAGCGCGGCGGCAAAGACGGCGCGACGGGCGGCGCGGGCGGCGCCTTCCAGCCCCAGGCCCGTGTCGCGAGGTACTTCGACGCGGTGCACGTCCAGCGGCACCTGCCATTGTGCGCAGAGGGCTTGGCAATGCGCCTGCCAGGCGTCGGCGTCGGCGTGCAGGCCGTGGTGGATGTGCAGGGCGCGCAAGCCGGCATGGCGATACGCCGGCAGCGCGGCCAGTGCGTGCAGCAGGACGGTGGAATCCAGGCCGCCACTGAGCGCGACCACCACCGGGCCCGGTGGCGATGCGGGAAGCAGGTCGGTCGCGGCAGGGGCCAACCCGCTCACGGCAGGAACCGCGAGCGGACGCGAGGGCGCTTCAACAATGCTGGGCGGACAATGACCGGGTTCACCCGATCATTGTGCCGCGTTGCGCTCGAAGCGTTCGGGCTTGGGCAGTTCGACCGGGACGCCGTCGGCAGTGCAGCTGGTCAGTGCGCACAGGCGCTGGCGCAGTTTCGGCGTGGCCTGGACGATGACGTGGTAGATCACGTTCTCTTCCAGCGTGCCGCGGAACGCGCTGCTGCCCGGGCCAGTGGCCCAGATGCCGACGTCCTCGCCACCGTGGGTTTCGGCCTTCAGCGGCACCAGGCTCTCCTGCAGGTAGCTCGGCGCTTCGGTATCGACCTGGGCCAGGTCCGGGCGCCCTTGCACCGGCTCCACGCTGCTCGGTTCGTGATTGAACTTCTTCGGGCCAGCGGGCTGGGCGTTGCTGGCGCCGGTGTAGCCGGGGCCGTTGGCGTAGCTGAGCGTGGTGTACGGCTGGCCATTGAGATCGCGCGCGTACTGGGTACGGTCGCCGTCTTCGCCGCCCAGGCCGCGCACCTTGCCCAGGATCGGGTTGCCGCGGATCGGATAGCCGACGAAGTTCAACGTGTGCGAGTGGTCGGCGGTCACGATGATCAGCGTGTCGGCCGGGGCAGTTTCCACCGCCGCGCGCACGGCGTCGGAGAGCGAGACGGTTTCGTCCAGCGCACGGAAGGCGTTGCCGGCGTGGTTGGCGTGGTCGATGCGGCCGCCTTCGATCATCAGCACGAAGCCATTCGGATCCTGGGACAGCGTGCGGATCGCGGTGCGGGTCATCTCGGTGAGGCTCGGTTCGCCTTGCGGGCCGCGGTTGCGATCGTGGTCGTACTGCATGTGGTCCGGCTCGAACAGGCCGAGCAGCGCCGGTGCGCCGGATGCGGCTTGCAGCTGGCTCTCGTTCCACACGTAGCGGCCTTGCGGATGCTGCTGCTGCCACTCGGCGATCAGGTCGCGCCCGTCCAGGCGCAGGCCGACCTTGTCGTCGTATTCGGGGTCGCGCTCGCCGGCGGGCATCAGCTCGCTGCGGCCGCCCCCCATTACCACCAGCGGGCCGCGGCCAAAGCGCTGCGCCGACAGCAGTTGCTGGGCGATGTCGCGGCAGCCGGCCTGGCGCGCGGCTTCGGGCACGTCGGCGTCGTTCTCCCAGTTGCGCTCGGGCGAGTGCGCGTAAGTCGCTGCCGGCGTGGCGTGAGTGATGCGCGTGGTGGTGACCACGCCCGTCGCCATGCCGGCGCTGTCGGCCAGGGTCAGCCAGCTGAGCAGGCCCTTGCCCAGGCTGTCGGCACAGCCGTCGCGCGTACCGGCGCTGACGCCGATCGCGCCCATGTGGGTCTTCACCCCCGTGGTGATCGCGGTCATGGTGCCGGCCGAATCGGGGGTCTGCGAATCGGTGTTGTAGGTCTTGCTGAAGGCCGTGGCCGGAAACTGCTCCCAGGACAGCAGGTTCTCCTCGCCCGGGCCGCCTTTGCGCTGGCCGTCGAGGATGCGCGCCGCGGCGACGGTGGTCAGGCTCATGCCGTCACCCAGGAACAGGATCACGTTCTTCGCCTTGCCCTCCATCGCGCCGTTGGCGGCCGCGCGTGCGGCGCCGCTGCGGTACCACCACTGCGGTGTTTCTTCCTGCGGGTGAGCAATCGGCGGCACCGCAACCGGCGCGACGGCGTGGCCAGCCGGGCTGGCCGTGGCGCAGGCGCCCAGCACCAGGGTGGAGAGCAGGCCGAGCGCCGGCAGGCGCAGCGTGGACAGGCTTTGCTTCATGAGGGACAGCACTCGCGGGAACCGGCCCGCATTATGAACGGGCGAGGGCTGCAAACGAGTGACACCCGGTGCCGGATCGGCACGCCGGTGTTCCAGTGATGGCGTCGTGCCTCGGCGGCCGATCCGCTATGGTGCAGGGCTTCCTACTCAACGCACGCCCATGAGACTGGTCTCCGCCTGGTTCCGCATCCCCTTCTGGCAACGCGTGGTCGCCGGCTTCTTGCTGGGCGCCCTGGCGGGCTGGGCGTTCGGCCCGGCCGCCAAGACCTGGTTCGAGCCGCTGGGTGACCTCTACGTCACCTTGATCCGCATGATCGCCGTGCCGCTGGTGTTCTTCGCGGTGATCAACGCGATCTCGGCCCTGCACGGGCAGAAATCGGTGGCGGCGCTGGGCGGGCGTACCTTCCTGTGGTTCGTCATTACCGCGGCATTGGCCGTGTGCGTAGGCCTGGGCGTGGGCACCTTGATGCAGCCGGGCGCCGGGCATCTGGGCCTGAGCGTGGACGCATCCTGGACCCCGCGCGATGTGCCCAGCCCGATCAAGGTACTGCTCGACGTGGTGCCGTCCAATCCGTTCTACGCGCTGACCGGCATCGGCACGCGGACCAACGCGGCGGGCGAGACGGTGCTGGCGGCCGGGCGCGGGTCGATCCTGCCGGTGATCTTCTTCGCCGCGTTGCTGGGCTTTGCGATGGTCAAGCTGGGTGAGCGCGTGGCCGAGGCGCGCAAGCTCACCGCGCAGATGAGCGAGATCATGATTCAGGTCACCCGCTTCGTGCTCGAGGTGACCCCGATCGGCACCTTCGGCTTGATCGCCGGGTTGGTCGGCGGCTATGGCTTCGAGAAACTGCTGCCGTTCGGCAATTTCGTGCTGGCCCTGTATATCGCCTGCGCGCTGCACATCGTCCTGGTCTACGGCAGCCTGCTGCTGATCCATGGCCTGAATCCGCTGAAGTTCTTCCGCGGCGCCGCCCCGGGCATGCAGGTGGCCTTCGTCTCCTCCTCCAGCTTCGCCGCGATGCCGGTGGCGATGCGCTCGATCACCCACAACCTGGGCGTCAACAAGGATTACGCGGCCTTCGCCGTGCCGCTGGGCGCGAGCATCAAGATGGATGGTTGCGGCGCGATCTATCCGGCACTGTGCGCGGTGTTCATCGCTCAGTACACCGGCGTGCCGCTGAGCGCGGACCAGTACTTCATCGTGCTGATCGCCTCGGTGCTGGGCAGCTTCGGCACTGCCGGCGTGCCGGGCACGGCGGTGGTCATGGCCACGGTGGTGCTGAGCGCGGCCAACCTGCCGCTGGAAGTGATCGGCTATCTGTATGCCATCGACCGCATCCTCGACATGATGCGCACGATGACCAACGTCACCGGGCAGATGCTCGTGCCGGTGCTGGTGGCCAAGGAGACCGGGCTGCTGGATCGCCAGGTCTATGAGTTGGCTTCCAGCAACGTGGGTGTGGAAGACCCGCCTGCAGACGGCCGTCCGCTGTAAGCGCCTTGGCCCGGCGCGCCCGCGGCCGGGTGTAACGCTGTAAAGCCGGCTGTAACAGCTGCGTTACGCCCGGAGCGAGCCCAGGCGTGACAAGGGCTTGGCATTCCTGAATCGGCCCGTGGTGCCCAGTGGGTCTGTGTGCGCTGTAACAGGCTGGATCACCGGTTACGCGGCGGTTGTTCGCGCAAGTGTTTGAATAAAAAGCAATTCAAAGGTTGGCACGATAGCTGCTCTCCCTCCGGTGCTTGCACAGTGGGGGAGATCCCATGGAATGCCCGACTCCGCGGCGGATGCCGCAGCTGCTGATCCTCGCGATCCTTCTCGCGAGTGCGCCTTGCCTCGCCGATGAGTTCCCGCAAATCCCGCAGCCCATGGACCAGGGCAAGCCGGTGGGTGCGGGCGCGCGCCAGGGGGTCTACGGCGTCCCGGGCGAGATGGTGTTGATCCGCGATGTCGCCACTCGCCCGGCGTATCGCCCGGCGCCTCCGGGCGTGGCCACCATCGCCAACCCTTCCCCCGCCCGTGAGCTGGCCCGCACCCTCGGCACCGACGACGGCTTTGCCGAACTCTCCGATGACGACTACGCCAGCATGGGCTCCAGCGCCGGCACGCTCGGCCTCGCTGGCGGCCACGGAGGCACCCCCACCACGGTCGAACGCATGACCGGCACCGCGGTGACCGGCACGCTCGGGCACCTGGCCGGCAGCGACGGATTGCTCAGCGGCAACAACCTCAACCAGAGCATCAATGGGCCGGTCGGCGCAGTACGCACCGCCACCGGCGGCATTGGCGACACGGTGATGGGCGCGCTGTCGCAGTTCCCCCTGGGTGCACCGGCTGCGGCCGGTGGGCCGGGGCACTGAGCCATGCGCCTGCCTGCGCACCTGCTGCTTGCCTGCGCCCTGGCCGGATGCCCGGCCATGGCGGCAGCGCAATCCTCCGACGACTACGCGCAGATGCTGGGCTATCTCGCCGACAGCCGCATCGATGGGCGCGCGCTGTCCGGCGCCAACGGCGCCATCGCCGTGAACCAGGCCGCCGGTGATTTCAACCTGCAGGCCAACCTGCGCGCGCTGGCCAACGGCGGCGTTGCCCAGAGCGCCATCCAATCCACGCAAATCCACGCAGGCGACAGCTACGACACGCCCCTGCACGCCTCGGCCACGATCAGTGGCGAGGCGTTGTCCGGCGCCAGTGGCATCGCCTCCATCAACCAGGCCAGCGGCGGCGGCAACAGCGAATTGAATGTTGTCGCCGCGACGCTGGCCGACCAGGGCATACGCGAAACGAATGACGACACGCTCGCTTCGTTCGCGTCGGCAGGGGGGCAGGGAGAGGCCGAGGATGGCCTTCCCGGCGGTACCCGCAACGTCGGCGTTGCGTCGACGGCATTGCGGGGATTCGGCGGTGTCCTGCAACTCAATCAAATCGCGGGTTCCGGCAATGCGACGGGCAACCAGTTGAGCCTTTCCGTGCAAGGCCCGTGATTACGTACCACCACCCGATAGTCAGCACACTACGAGAAGAGGGCACCATGAACGCGAATCACAAATGGACGGTACTCGCCATGGCGGTTTCCGCGCTGGTTTTCAGCGCGGCGGCCAGTGCGGCGGATAATCAAAACAAGAGCGCCAACATCAACCATCTGCACAACGTGGTCGAGTCGCGCACCAACACGAATACCAACACCAACACGAACACCAACACCAACACCAACACCAACGTCAATACCAACGTTGATACCGACGCAGACATCTACCTGGGCCTCGACGCACAGGCCAAGCTGCGCCTGGATGCCGCCGCCAAGCTGCGCTATGACGGCAGCCGCACCGACGACGACACCAACATCACGTATGACGAAACCCGCAACGTGGACGTCAACGAGAACTACAACGTCTCGGGCGACGAGAAGAAGGAAAAGAACAACCACGGGCAGGACGCGAACGTCGAGCGCGATTCGCGCCTGATGACCGACATCACCCTGACCGGCGATCCGACCGTCAGCGGCGATCTGGAAATCGATTCCGCCGCGACGGCGCTGATCGACAACCGCCAGAGCGTGGCCGGCAACAAGGGCATCAACGACAAGCTGACCAACGATGCGTCGGTGGCCGATGACGTTGCTTCGGAAGCCTCGGGCAACCTCGGCTTCAACGTCGCCGCCGGCGACAACAATGCCCAGGACAACGCCGCGGCGCTTTCCGCCGCCGACAGCAGCTTCGCCTTCGGCATGGCCGACGCGGCGGTATTCGTCAACCAGGGCGGCGCGGACAACACGACCATCAACAAGGGCGTGACCAACAGCGCCAGCGTGGGCGACAACGCCTTCAGCAGCGCCTCGGGCAACATCGGCGTGAACATCACCTCGGGCAACAACAACGAGCAGAAGAACGCGCTGTCGGCCTCGGTGGCCACCAGCCGCGTCGCCACCTCGGCGATCTCCTCCAACCAGGTCTCGGCCGGCAACTTCACCAAGAATGAAGGCACCGTCGAGAAGTACACCGACACCACCGATGTCACCCTTCGCGGCAAGGTGCAGGGCTACACCGCAGCGGTTGGTTACGGCGGCTACGAGGGTGAAGCCTCGGGCAGCACGGCCAGCACGGGCAGCTCGTACCAGAAGGGCAACTTCTACCTGGATACCTGGTCCGGCAACACCCATACCGGTGGCAACCAGACCGGCCACATCGACATGGACAACGAGATCCAGGGTGCGATCGCCAACCCGAACAAGCAGGGCGTGGGCGGCATCGCGTTCGACAATGACAGCGAAGGCACCTACGAGGGCACCGAGAGCGGTGACCTGGGCTTCGTCGAGCTCGGCGTGGCCGACCTCTACGCGCAGCTGAGCGGCACGGTGAAGACCAGCCGCTGGGTGGTGGTCGATGCGACCAATACCGCCTCGCTGTCCGGTTCGGCGTTCTCCGGCGCCTCCGGCAACATCGGCGTGAACGTCTCGGCCGGCACCGGCAACCTGCAGGCCAACAGCCTGGCACTGGCCGTGGCCCAGCCGTCCACGGGCGCCCCGCCGCCGACCGGTGGCGGCGAGTAAGCCTGTCCGCATACGCCGTGAAGCGGCGTTAGAGGAGCAACAAACCCGGCCATCCGCCAATGGCCGGGCCACCCCGGAAGCCCCCGTTCCAAGTCCCCCTGGGACGGGGGCTTCCAACCCCAGGGAAGCCCGTGCGATGAAACGACTGCTGTTCGCGAGCCTGTTGCTGCTGATGTGCCCCTGGGCCTGGGCGGCGGACGTGTCGTTCGCCGGCGTGCTGCCCAACGGCGCGCTGTATACCGGGCAGGTCGAAAGCATGCACGAAGGGCGCTACCGCTACCTGGTACGCCAGCAGACCGATTACAGCTGCGGCGCGGCGGCGCTGGCGACGATCCTCAAGTACGGCTACAACCTGGATGTCGACGAACACACCGTGATCGAAGGGATGATGGGCGTGTCCGATCCGCAGATCGTGCAGGAGCGTGGGTTCTCGCTGCTGGACATCAAGCGCTACGTCGAATCCCTGGGCATGCGCGGACGCGGTTATCGCATCAACGAGGAGCGGCTGCGCAACCTGCGCGTGCCGGGCCTGGTGCTGATGGACGTGCGTGGCTTTCGCCACTTCGTCGTGCTCAAGCAGGTGATCGACGACCGCGTCGAACTTGCCGACCCCATCCTGGGCAATCGCAATATCCCGCTTGCCGATTTCGTTGCTGCCTGGCCCTCGCACGCCGTGTTCGTGGTGATTGGCAGCGACTTCGATCGCAACACCGTACTGCTGCAACCGAGCAGCAGGCCCAGTGCCCGCGCGCTGTATGCGCGGCAGGGGCCGATTACCGAAGCGGAGCTGGTCGACTTCGGCTTCACCCATGCCGACCTGTTCTGAAGGAGTTTTGCCATGAACAAGCCCAATCCACTGCTGTTGGCCCTTGGAGCGGCCTTGATGCAGCCCGCTTTCCACGCCTGCGCGCAGAGCCAGGAGCAAGCGCCCGCGCCCACCGGCAACGGCATCTCCGAGATCCCCGATGAAGAACTGGCCGGCATGCGCGGGCGCTACACCGTGGGCGACAACACCGTCGCCTGGTTCGGCGTATCGATGATCTCCACCTGGCAGACCGCGACCGGGCAGGTACTGGAAAGCACCATGAAGGTGGCGATGGACTTCAGCCATGGCGGCAGCGCGCCGAAGGTGACCTTCACCCCCACCGTGAACATCACCGCGTCCGACGCGCCCGATCCGGTGTCGTCCACGGCGCAGATCGCCAGCGCCGCGCCGGCCGCGGTTTCCGCGCAGACTGCAGAAAGCACGCCCCAGCGCAGCGTGGATGGCAGCGGCCTGCAGAACGTCGCCGGGCTGGTGCAGAGCGTGCAGGTGGCCGGCGACGGCAATGCCGCTACCAACAACACCCAGCTCACCGTGCACAACGGCACGGCGCCTGAAGCCGCCAGCGCGGCTGACGCGGCCAGCGCCGCCAGCAGCAGCGCCAGCGTGACTCAGGGCGCCGCCACGGCCAGCGCGAACTACGCCAACGGCGCGGCCGGCGTGCTGCTGATGATCGCCGGCCAAGGCGAAGTGCAGCAGTGGATCCGCAACGGCAGCGTGGGGCAAAGCATCCAGCTCACCGGCGATGCGCAGCAGGTGAGCAATCGCCTGCAGCTGGACCTGGTGCGGCAATCGATGTCCAGCAACGTGCCACTGAACCAGAACGTCGCCCAGGCGATCACCCTGGCGCGCGGCATCGGCCCGGGACTGGGCCAGTAGCCCTTCAATCACAGACAACCGCGCCGTGGCGGCGACGGGGGAGAACGTGCAAATGCAACGGATGATGCGATATGGAGCGGCGGCCGGCGCAACCCTGGCGGCCTTGTGCGGCACCAGCGTGCCGGCCCTGGCCCAGCAGCAGGCCACCCGGCCGGCGCCGGCGAAGCCTGCCGCGCCGGCAGCGCCGGCGATGAGCGCGCAGGATGCCGCCGACGTCAAGGAACTGATGGCGCAGCTGGAGGCGCTGAAGTCCAACTACGCCCAGGAAGTGCGACGCCTGCGCGAGCTGGACATGCAGGTACAGGCGATGCAGGCGCGCCTGGCCGGCAAGACCGGTGGCGCGGCCACGGCGCCGATTGCCGCGACCGCCTCGATTCCCGCCGCAGCGGCCGCAGTGGCGGCGAGCGACGACAATGCCAGCGCCGGACCCCCGCCGCCGCCGCAAGCCGGCTACGCCAGCAGCGCAGCGGAGGGCAAGCAGGCCAAGGAAGCGACGCGACGCAGCGTCAACGACGTCAAGCAGCAGCAACAGGCCTTGTTCAACCAGCGGCTGACGATCGAGAACAGCCTCACCTACGCGCGCTATGACCGCAAACTGCTCACGCTCAATGGCTTCCTGGCGCTGGATGCGATCTTCCTCGGCAATATCGCCATCGAGAACGTGGAATCGGACTCGCTGACCTACAACCTGGCCGCGCGCTGGGGCATCAGCCCGAACTTCACCCTCAATCTCGACGTACCGTTCCTGGAACGCAAGACCGTCTATCAGAAGGGCGGCGCCGGCGGCTCGGCCGCGGCGATCGCGCAGGAAGAGACGACCGGCGGTGGCCTGGGCGACGTGGCCCTGAGCGGCAACTATCGCCTGTTCGCCGAGCGCGGCAAGATCCCGGAAACCGTGCTGACCTTCGGCGCCACCGCGCCGACCGGCCGCGAGCCGTATGGCGTGGACTGGAAGGTGCTGGAGCGCGATGACGATCAGTTCATCCGCTTCGCGGTGCCGAGCAAGCAGCCCACCGGCAACGGCGTGTGGCAGGCCAACATCGGCCTGTCCGCGGTCAAGACCGCCGATCCGGCGATCCTGTTCGCCAACATCGGCTACATCTATTCGTTCAAGCGCAACTTCGACGATATCGACAGCAACCCGGACACGATCAATCCGGGCGAGATCAGCCTGGGCGATTCGTATTACTTCGGCGCTGGCGTGGCCTTTGCCTTCAACGAGCGCACCAGCCTGAGCATTTCCTTCAGCGACAAGCTCAGCGCACGCGCTTCCACCCGCTACGAGGGCGGGCAATGGGTCAAGGTAATCGGCAGCGATGCCAACGCCGCCACGCTCAATCTCGGCGTGACGTACGCCTTGAACCAGCACGCCACTTTCGTCAGCCTGCTCGGCATCGGCCTGACCCCGGACGCGCCGGACTTCAGCCTCGCCTTCAAGGTGCCGTACATGCTGTAACCGTCTGGGGATAGGGCCCGCCGCCCCGTGCGGCGCTGGCCTTATTCCCGTCCTTCGAGGGAAACGCCGTGCTTGCGGCACAGCCGATACACCGTGACGCGCGATACCTGCATCAGGCGCGCACACGCACTGACGTTGTACTGGCTTTGCCGCAGATGCAGCAGCAGTGCGTCGCGCGCGGCCTGGTCGTGGGCCTGGCCCAGGCGCGCCCGCGTGGGCGTCGCCGCCAGTTCCAGATCGATATCGGAGATCAATTCCTGCTCGGCGATCACGGCGGCTCGCTGCACGCGGTTGAGCAGCTCGCGCACATTGCCCGGCCAGTCGAAACTGGCGATGGCGTGCAAGGCCGGGTGGGTGAAGCCGCGCGCACGGGTGGTGTGCAAGGCGCGGAAGCTGTCGAGGAAGTGTTGCGCGAGCAAGGTGATGTCCGTGCCGCGCTCGCGCAAGGCCGGCATCGGCAAGCGCAATACGTTGAGGCGGTAGTACAGGTCGCGACGGAACCGGCCCTCGTGCACTGCCAGTTCGAGGTCGACATGGGTGGCGGCGAGCACGCGCACGTCCACCCGCACCGGCTGGTTGCTGCCGACGCGCTCGATCGTGCCTTCCTGCAGCACGCGCAACAGATTGGTCTGCGCATCCAGGGGCAGGTCGCCGATCTCATCGAGGAACACGGTGCCGCCACTGGCCGACTCGAACAGGCCCAGGCGGCGCGTGGCCGCGCCGGTGAAGGCGCCGCGCTCGTGGCCAAACAGTTCGGACTGGACCAGGCTGGCGGGCAGCGCACCGCAATTGACGGCGATGAAGGGCCGGCTGGCGCGCGCGGACAACTCATGGATGGCACGCGCGGCGACTTCCTTGCCGGTGCCGGTTTCGCCGGTGACCAGCACGGGCAGGTCGACGGGCGCGAACTTTCGCAGCCGCGCATGCGTGGCGCGCATGATCGAACTCTCGCCGATCAGCGCCTCCACGCCATGACGTTGCTCCAGGTGGCCGGGCGTTTCGAGCAGGCGCAAGGCCTGGACCATGCGCGCCGGGTCCAGCGGCGTGGGGAAGGTTTCGATGCATTGATCGAGCAGGTGGTCGAGGCCATCGCCACTGCTGGCGTCGGGTGGCGCGACCGCCATCAACGACAGGTAGCGATGCTCGTCGAGCAGGCGCTGCACGCGCGCGAGGTCCGCGCCATCCTCGCGCAGATCGACCAGGCCGACGACCAGGTCGTCACTGCGCAGGCCGATGCCGGTATCGTCATCGCGTTCGACAATGCGCAGCCGCCATCCCGCTGCTGCGAGCACCTCGCGTTCCTGCGGTTGCGGCCGGCCGAACCAGATGACGCAGCGCCGGTTGAAGTCGGGAATAGCTGCCATGCACTTCCTGCCACACTCGATGCTGCGCGGGCGGACGCTGGAGCCACCAACTTCTGATCCGGTCAGGCCGCCCCCTGTCCGGCTTACTTGCCGTGCCTGCGGGTTGCGGGCACGGAAGGATCGCCTGCCCATACGCGCGGGGAGCCCCGGGCGAAGGACACACATGTCAACGCCGGATCTGCCGCCGACCGGCCAGCCGGGGGAGTGTGCCCGGTACGCCGGGGCGGGGCAGGTGGCCGTGGCACACTGCGGGCTCTTTCCCCGGAGGCCGGCCATGGGCGGCGAGCAGCGCGTATTGAACTTCCGTTTCCTGGCCGAGCCGAACGACGTGAACTTTGGCGGCAAGGTCCACGGTGGCGTGGTCATGAAGTGGATCGACCAGGTGGGTTTTGCGGCGGCGAGTGGCTGGAGCGGGCGCTATTGCGTGACCGTGGCGGTAGGCGGGATCCGTTTCGTGGCGCCGATCCTGATCGGCGACGTGGTGACGGTATCGGCCAAGCTGGTCTACACCGGGAAGACCAGCATGCATTTCGCGATCGACGTGCGGGCGCGCAGCCCGGTGGGCGGGGCGTCGCGGTTGTGCACGCACTGCATCATCGTGTTCGTGGCGATGGATGACGATCATGCGACGCCGGTGTCGGTGCCATGCTGGCGGCCGGATACGGCGGATGATCAGCGCCTGGCGGAGTACGCGCTGAAGGTGATGGAGTTGAGCAAGGGGATCGAGGATACGATTGCGCAGTATCAGGGTGGGGGTTAGGCGGTTCCTGCCTTCCTTCTTCTTTTCTATCGTTGGTCTTGTGCTTGCTGCCTGGTTGATTGGGCCGCTGGAGGCGTGCACTTCGCGGTAGCTTCCGTCGGCTTACGGTGCGGGCCCCGACCCCTCGGGGGCAGGCGTTTCGGTTCCGGCGTACATCCATGTACTCAGTCACCGACCGTGGGCCATCCATGGCCCACTAACGCCTGCCCCCGAGGGGT
>Ga0160473_101097_pt1 | contig 14718 bp, 6 predicted proteins | sample HID1975I_E11MG_FD_108217 | JGI IMG/M metagenome (GOLD analysis project Ga0160473, IMG submission 108217) | Enriched soil microbial communities from UW Madison campus, WI, USA - HID1975I_E11 MG | ecosystem: Environmental > Terrestrial > Soil > Unclassified | place: USA: Madison, Wisconsin... | reverse complement strand
TGGGGAAATAACGCGCCCTGCACCGTCCCCTCCGGGGTAGGCGCGAGTGGGCCATGGATGGCCCACGTTCGTCGACTGAGTACAGGGACGTACGCCGGAGACGACGCGCCTACCCCGGAGGGGCCGGGGCCCGTGACGTAAGGCGACGGCACCTACCGCACGGTGCAAGACCCGCCGGGAACCTGCAGGACAGCGTCCGAGACACTGACAGGACACGTGCCGTCCCGGGCTATACGAAATATTTATATTTGCCGGCCAATATTTCATTGGTATGGCATGGCGAGCCGAGCCTATCCTGCCGCCGCAGCTGAACGTGGGCAGGGGCGCATTCCGTCCCGACCACCCCGAGATCGACGCCATCAGACGAAGACCGGGTCGGTTGCATAAAAAAATCGAGGGCAGGGCACACATTCCCGTGTGACCACTGTCAAAAAAATTCAGTACATGCGTCCTGGGAGGGAGCACCATGTCAGTGCAGCATCGCCACGTTGTGGCAGGTTCGGTCGTGGGTTCGCGTTCGATCCGTAACTTCCGTCGTTCGGTCATGGCCGTCAGCGTCGCCGCGCTGCTCAGCACCCAGGCTTACGCCCAGGATGCCACCCAGGAAGACAAGCCGGCCGATACCGCCGCTACCCAGCTCGATACCGTCCAGGTCACCGGCACCCGCAGCTCGGTCACCAAGGCGCAGCTGGTCAAGCAGAATGCCGAGCAGATCGTCGACTCCATCGTCGCCGAAGATATCGGCAAGCTCCCCGATAACAACGTCGCCGAAGCCCTGCAGCGCATCTCGGGCATCCAGATCGCGCGCAGCTACGGCGAAGGCAGCACCATCGCCATCCGCGGCCTCACCCAGGTCCGCACCGAACTCAACGGCCGTGACATCTTCACCGCCAACGACGGCCGCGGCCTGAGCTTCGAAGACGTGTCCGCCGAGCTGCTCGCTGGCGTCAATGTCTACAAGAATCCGTCCGCCGACATGATCGAAGGTGGCCTCGGCGGCACCGTCGATCTGCGTACGCGCCTGCCGTTCGACTATGACGGCATGAAGATCGCCGGCAGCGCGCAGTACAACTACTACGACCTGGCCGACAAGGGCGAGACCGCATTCTCCGGCCTGTTCTCCGACCGCTGGCAGACCGGCATCGGCGAGATCGGCTTGCTGGTGAACCTGTCGCAGCAGGATGGTTCCTTCCGCCAGGATACGATTTCGATCGAGCCGTGGTGGGTGCAGACCGATATGCCGGGCCACCTGGGTGAAGAGGTCTACGTCCCGCGCGGCGCCGGCATCAACACCACCGAAGGCGATCGCAAGCGCAAGACCGGTTCGGCCGCGCTGCAGTGGCGCCCGAATGATGATGTCGAGGTCTATGCGCAGGTCATGCGTTCGGACTACGACTTCCAGTGGCACGATTATTCGTTCTTCGTGTACGGCAACGGCAACCCGATGGTCGGCGCCGCCAATATCGTGACCAACGACAATGGCGAGTTCGTCAGCGGCACCTTCAAGGACACGCCGGCCGATTCGAACACCAGCCTGACCACCCGCCATTCGGTCACCACCGATTACTCGGCCGGTGCCACCTGGCGCGTCAATGATCGCCTGAACGTCAGCACCGATTTCCAGTACGTGGACGCGACCACCAAGGGCACGCGCTACATCCTGGCCACCGGCATGAACAACGTGCCGTACTACACCATGGACCTGAGCGGCGATCTGCCGACCCTGTCCGTCACCGATGCGGCCGGCAACAACAGCTACCTCAACGACCCGAGCAACTATGTGGGTTGGAAGTGGCACCTGGACAACAAGGACGACAACAAGGGCACCGAGTTTGCCTGGCGTTCGGACATGGACCTGGCGTTCGACGACGGCTTCGCGCGCAGCTTCAAGGCCGGCGTGCGTTACACCGATCGTGATGCGACCAACAAGGGCAACGTGTGGCGCTTCATGTGCCTCAACGGCTGCGCCGGTGCGCCGTTCGCGGATTACCCGAGCGTGCAGCTGGTCCAGAACCCGATCACCGATTTCTTCCGCAACGGCAGCTACGTGTTCGGGCCGACCTACACCGCGTCCGACGCGGCGGTGGAGAACTACGACCAGACCCTGGCTACGTTCGGTGCCGATCCGATCGTGTTCGGCCCGACCAACATCAACACCCAGACCGAGAAGACCTACACCGCGTACGGCTTGCTGCGCTTCGGCGTGGATTCGGGCGCGGTGCCGTTCGACGGCAACATCGGTGCGCGCATCGTGCGTACCGAGGTGACCTCCGATGGCGTGCGCAGCGGCACCGATGCCGAGGGCGGCGGGCTGATCCCGATCAGCGTGCAGCAGACCTACACCGACGTGCTGCCGAGCTTGAACCTGCGCTGGTTCCTGAAGGACAACCTGCAGTGGCGTTTTGCTGCTTCGCGCGGCATCACCCGCCCGACCTTCGACAAGCTCAACCCGAACCTGTCCTTCAGCGACAACGCCACCGGTGGCGACATCTACGCTTCGGCCGGCAACCCGAACCTCAAGCCGATGACCGCCGACCAGTTCGACACCGCGCTGGAGTGGTACTTCGGCAAGGGCTCGATGGCCTACGGCACCGTGTTCTACAAGAAGGTCAAGGGCTTCATCGCCAATGCCGTGTTCGACGAAGTCTACGGCGGCCGCCTGGTCCACGTGACCCGTCCGGTCAATGGCGACCAGGGCACCATCAAGGGCATCGAAGTGGGTTACACCCAGTTCTTCGACTTCCTGCCGGGTTGGCTGAGCGGCTTCGGCCTGCAGACCAACTACACCTACGTGGATTCGGAAGCGCCGAGCCCCAGCGCCACCGACAACGAAGGCAATGCGCTGATCGTGCCGCTGGAAGGCCTGTCCAAGAACAGCTACAACATCATCGGCAGCTACGAGATGGGCAAGTTCCAGGCGCGTGCGGCCTACAACTGGCGCAGCGACTGGCTGGTCACCACGGCCGGCAACGGCACCGGCGCGCTGCCGGTGTACAACAAGGGCTTCGGCCAGCTGGATGCGTCGATCCGCTACAACATCAACGACAACTGGTCGGTCTCGCTGGACGGCACCAACCTGCTCGATACCCGCCTGGAAAGCTACACGGGCTTCGAGACTCGCTATCGCGACTTCGTGATCAACGATCGTCGCTACGGCTTCACGGTCCGGGCGAGCTACTAAACGCGCCGTAGGAAGTGCGTCTCCGGTCCGGTGTGCCGCGTGCCACCGGACCGGTGTTTTACCCCCCGATGGCCTGGCCATCGGCCAGCCAGGGGAGCCTGACGACCGATGGGCAAGTCGATGCCCCGTGCCTGCCAGACTGCTGCCAACGCGCGTCGTTTCCTCGCGTGGGCATGGGTGTTGTGGCTGTGCGTTGCGCCCGCCTGGGCGAGTGAGCCGGCGCCTTATCAGTGGAACAGCGTCGCCATCGGTGGCGGCGGCTTTGTCAGTGGCTTGCTGTTTCATCCCACCGAGCCCGATCTGCTGTACGCCCGCACCGATGTGGGCGGCGCCTATCGCTGGGATGCGGCGCAGCGGCGCTGGATCGCGCTGACCGACTGGATCGGCGCCGAGGACGAGAACCTCATGGGCATCGATGGCATGGCCGTCGACCCGCAAGACCCGGATGCGCTATACCTGGCCGCCGGTACCTATATGCACGAACGTGCCGGCAACGCGGCGATCCTGCGCTCGCATGATCGCGGCCGCAGCTTTGCGCGCACCGATCTGCCGTTCAAGCTCGGCGGCAATGAACTCGGTCGTGGCAACGGCGAGCGCATCGCAGTCGATCCGCACGATGGCCGCATCCTGTTCCTCGGTTCGCGCGACGCCGGGCTGTGGCGCAGCGAGGATCGCGGCGCCAGTTGGCAGCGCGTGATCAGCTTTCCGGAGGCCGCCACTTCGCTCGATTCGCGCGCGCGCAACCACGCCGGCCGCGAGCAGAAGATCGGTATCGCCTTCGTCGTCTTCGATCCGGCCAGCGGCAAGCCGGGCCGTGCGACGAAGCGCCTGTATGCCGGCGTCTCCACGGCGCAGACCAGCCTGTTCGTTTCCGATGACGCCGGCCGCCATTGGCGCGCGGTGCCGGGGCAGCCGCTGGGCCTGCGTCCGAGCCACATGGTGCGTGGCGCAGACGACCAGTGGTACTTGACCTACGGCGACCAGCCGGGCCCGGACCTGATGGCCAACGGCGCAGTGTGGCGGTTCGATGCGCGCCGGGGCCGCTGGCAGGACATCAGCCCCGAAGCGCAGCCGGCGAACGGCCCGGGCTTCGGTTGGGGCGCGATCGCGGTGGACCCGTCCAACCCGCAGGTGCTGCTGGCCAGCAGTTTCCGCCGCAGCCAGCCGCACGATGACCTGTTCCGCAGCATTGATGGCGGCAGCACCTGGCGGCCGTTGTTCGCCCGCTCGGTGTTCGACCATGCCAATGCACCGTGGACGGTGCAGGCCAGCCCGCACTGGATGGCCTCGGTAGTGATCAATCCCCACGACAGCGACCACGCGCTGTTCGTCACCGGCTACGGCATCTGGGCCTCGCGCAACCTGCGCGCCGCCGATGACGACCACACGCCACTGCAATGGTGGTTCCAGGACACCGGCCTGGAAGAAACGGTTCCCCTCGATCTGCTCAGCCCGACGGCCGGCGCGCACCTGCTCAGCGCCCTGGGCGATATCGACGGCTTTCGCCACGACGACCTCGACCGTGCGCAGATGCAGTACGCAGGCCCGCGCCTGACCAACGGCGAGAGCATCGATGCAGCCGGGCAACGCCCCGAGGTGGTGGTGCGCAGCGGCACGGTGCGCAATCGTCGCAACAATGAAATCCGCGCGCAGTATTCGCGCGACGGCGGCAGCCACTGGCAGGCCTTCGCCAGTGAACCGCCGCAAGGCGAGGGCGCCGGGCACCTGGCCATCGGCGCAGACGGTCGCCGGGTGATCTGGACGCCGGTCAACGGCAATGGCGCCTGGGCGACGGATGATTTCGGCCAGCACTGGCAAGCCGTGCGCGGCGTGCCGGCGACGATCCTGATCGAGGCCGATCGCGTCGATGCGCAGCGCTGGTATGGCGTGGATGGCACCAGCGGCCGCTTCTACACCAGCCGCGATGGCGGCCTGTCGTTCGTCGATGGCGGGGTGGAGATCGGCGCGCCAGCGCGGGTCGAGCGGAGCCGGCCGCAACTACGCCCCGATCCGTGGCGCGCCGGTGTGGTCTACCTGGCCAGCCCCTCGCATGGCGTGTTGCGCTGGCAGGATGGGCAACTGCGTACGCTGGCGACGATGGAAGAGGCGCGTGCGCTCGGCCTCGGTGCGCCGCTGTCGGCGGGCGCGCCGCCAGCGCTGTATCTGGCCGGCCGCATCGACGGGGTCAGCGGCGTGTTCCGTTCAGGCGATGAAGGGGCACACTGGCAACGAATCGACGACGATGCCCATCGTTTCGGCCGTCCCTACGCCGTGACCGGCGACCCGCGCATTCCGGGGCGGGTGTATTTCGCTACCGGTGGCCGTGGCATTTTCTACGGAGATCCTCGATGAACTACCCGCTTCGCCGCCTGGTCCTGTGCGCTGCGTTCTGCGTGGCCTTGCCGGCCGCTGCCGCGCCGCGCCTGCCGCTGCTGTTCGGGCAGGGCGCGGTGCTGCAGCGCGACCAGCCGATCCCGGTGTGGGGCTGGGCGAGTCCTGCGGCCCAGCTTGAGATCACATTCGATGGCCAGCGTGCCAGTGCCCTCGCCAACGCCGAAGGGCGCTGGTTGGCGACGTTGCCGGCGCATCGGGCGGGCGGTCCGTTCGTGCTGCAGGTGCAAGGCGATGGCGGCACGTTGACGGTCAACGACGTGTGGGTCGGCGATGTGTGGCTGGCCAGCGGCCAGTCGAACATGGAATTCCCGCTGATCAAATCCGATGGCGGCGCGGCGGCGGTGGCCGGCGCCGACGACGCGCAGATTCGCCACTTCAAGGTGCCGAAGTCGTGGTCGGCCAAACCGGAAGACGAACTGGCCGGTGGCAGTTGGAAGGCCGCCAACCCGGCCAACGCGGCGGAATTCTCCGCCGTCGGCTATTACTTCGCGCAGGATCTGCGCCGTAGCACCGGCGTGCCGATCGGCATCATCGACAGCACCTGGGGGGGTTCGGCGATCGAGGCGTGGATGGATGCCGCATCGCAGGATGTGGATGCTGCCGCGCTCGCGCGGCAAGGCGATGCGATGCGTCGCCGTGATGAACGCGCGCTCGCGGCCACCCGGGAGAAGCTGGCGCGTTACGCGCTGCCTGCCGGCCAGAACAGCGATGGCTGGCGCGAAGCGAAGTACGACGACAGCGGCTGGGACAGCATCGCCGTACCGGCGAACTGGGAGAGCGCCGGTTACGCGGGCATGGACGGCGTGGCCTGGTATCGCACCAGCTTCATCCTGAGCGCGGAAGAGGCCAGGCGCGGCGTCACCCTCGGCGTGGCCCGTATCGACGATACCGATACCACCTACGTCAACGGCCAGCGGGTAGGGCACATCGAGAACAGCTACGACACGCTGCGTGCCTATCCGGTGCCGGCCAGCGCGCTGCACGCCGGCCGCAACGTGGTGGCGGTGGAAGTGCTCGATACCGGCGGTGGTGGTGGCATCCATGGCGAGGCATCCGAGCTGTACGTGCAGCCGCAAGGGGGCGTGCGCCGCCCGCTCGACGGCCAATGGAAATTCCGCCCCGAGCACGGCACGGTCTCCGGCATCGACGACAAGAACCTGCAGCCGACCTTGCTTTACAACGTGATGATCCATCCGTTGCAGCGTTATCCGGTGCGTGGGGTGATCTGGTACCAGGGCGAGACCAACGCCAAGCTTGCCGACAACGCTGCCGTGCACTACCGCGAGCAGTTCCCGACGATGATCCGCAGCTGGCGCGCCGATCGTGGCCAGCCGAAGCTGCCGTTCCTGTGGGTGCAGCTGGCGAACTTCGACGACAAGTCCGACCAGGGTGATGTCAGCCCGTGGTCGCTGTTGCGCGAGTCGCAATCGCGCACCTTGTCGCTGCCGGCCACCGCGCAGGCGGTGATCATCGACATCGGCAATCCCGATGACATCCATCCCACCAACAAGCGCGATGTCGGCCATCGCCTGGCCTTGGCCGCGCGCCATGTTGCCTACGGTGAGCCGCTGGTCTACAGCGGCCCGGTGTTCGCCGGTGCGCAGTTCGCCGCTGGCGCGGCCACGCTGCGCTTCGACCTGCAAGGCAGTGCGCTGGCCATCCGTGGCGGCGACACGCTGCAAGGCTTTGCGCTGGCCGGTGCCGACCGCGTGTTCCATCCCGCGCAGGCACGCATCGACGGCGATCGCATCGTCGTGCACAGCGCCGCGGTGTCGCAGCCGGTGGCCGTGCGTTACGCCTGGCAGGGCAGCCCGGCTGCCGCCAACCTCGTCAATCGCGAGCAGCTGCCTGCTTCGCCCTTCCGATCCGACAGCTGGTAAACGGAGACCTTCCGCATGACGCAATCTCGTTCCCTTCCGCCGCGCGCCCTGCGCCAGCTTGCCCTTCCGGCGATCCTGTTGCTGGCGTTGTCCGCTTGCCAGCGCGCCGAGCAGGCCGCGCCCGCGACCGGCGACGCCGCAGCCCCGGCCAGCGCCAGCGCGCAACCCGCCAAGGCGCAGGCCAAGGAAGCGCCGATCCCGCAGCTGATCAGCCAGGACGGCAAGCACACCTTGCTGGTCGACGGTAAGCCGTACCTGATCCTCGGCGCGCAGGTGAACAATTCGTCCAACTATCCCGCCGCGCTGGAGCAGGTGTGGCCGGCGATCGCCGATATCGGCCCGAACACCGTGCAGGTGCCGATTGCGTGGGAGCAGATCGAAGCCGAGGAGGGCAAGTTCGACTTCTCCTTCGTCGATACGCTGCTGGCGCAGGCGCGCGAGCATGACGTGCGCCTGGTGCTGCTGTGGTTCGGTACCTGGAAGAACAACGGCCCGGCCTATACCCCGCATTGGGTGAAGACCGACAACCAGCGCTTCCCGCGCGTGATTACCGCCGACGGCCGCAGCATCGGTTCGCTCTCGCCGCTGGGCAAGGAAACGCTGGACGCCGATCGCAAGGCCTTCGTCGCGTTGATGAAGCACCTCAAGCAGGCCGATCCGCAGCGCACCGTGATCATGGTGCAGCCGGAGAACGAGCCGGGCACCTACGGCAGCGTGCGCGATTTCTCGCCGATGGCGCAGGAAGCGTTCAACGGCCCGGTGCCGGACGAACTGCTGAAGAAGTTGGGCAAGCAGCCGGGCACCTGGTCGCAGGTGTTCGGCGCCGATGCCGATGAGTTCTTCCATGCCTGGCATATCGGCCGCTTCATCGACCAGGTCGCCGAAGCCGGCAAGGCCGAGTACAACCTGCCGATGTACGTCAATGCGGCGCTGCGCGGTCCGTTCAACCCGGGCCAGCCGGGCAAGTACGCCAGCGGTGGCCCGACCGACAACGTGCTCGATGTATGGAAGGCCGCCGGTCCGCATATCGACCTGCTCGCGCCGGACATCTACATGCCCGAGTACCTGATGTACACCACGGTGCTCGACCGCTACGCGCGCGCGGACAACCCGCTGTTCGTCGCCGAGACCGGCAACAAGCCCGAGTACGCGCGTTACCTGTTCCCGGCGCTGGGCCATGACGGCATCGGCTGGTCGGCGTTCGGCATCGACTACACGCGCTACAGCAACTTCCCGCTGGGCGCCAAGCACGTGGATAAGGAAGCGCTGGCGCCGTTCGCGCTGGGCTATCGCCTGGTCAAGCTCGGCCTGCCCGCGTTCGCCAAAGCCTCCAGCGAAGGCAAGCTGCACGGCGTGGCCGAGCAGCCGGGGCAGGCGGTGCAGGAGATCAAGCTCAACGACCGCTGGTCGGCCACGATCATGTACGGCGTGCCGCAGTTCTGGTTCCAGGGCGAGCCGCCGGGCAATCCCGAGCCGGTCGGCGCGGCGCTGATCGCCGAGATCGGCCCGGACGAGTTCTTGGTCACCGGCTACCACGCCCGCGTGACCCTGCATCCGGCCAGCGAGGCCACTGCGAACATGGTCTACGACCGCGTCGAGGAGGGGCATTACGACGCGGACGGCAACTGGGTGTTCCAGCGCAACTGGAACGGCGACCAGACCGACTACGGCGTCAACTTCTCCAGTGCCGACACGCTGCTGAAGATCAAGCTGGCGACCTGGAAATAATTCATCGGCGCGCCAGCAACGCATCGGCGCGCCGCTCACGTATGACCGATAGGGAGTGAACATGCGACACGGCAATCAGGGTTTCCAGCGACGGGCGCTGGCGCAGGGGCTGGCGATCTCGCTGGCGGGTCTGGCACTGGCGGGCACCGCTGGCGCGCAGGAGGTGCAGCGCAACGCCGAAGGCGTGGTCGTGCATCCGGCCCAGGCCGGCGCCGCCGCCGTCCGCCTGCAGGTGGTCGATGACAACATCATCCGGGTCAGCGCCGATCCGCAAGGCGATTTCCAGCGTTCGGAGAGCCTGATGCGCGCGCCCACCGGCAAGCCGGTGCCGTCGTTCCAGGTGGCCGAGCAGGACGGCGAAGTGCAGCTGAAGACCGCGCAGGTCACTGCGCACGTCTCTACCGCCGATGGCCGGGTCAGCTTCACCGATGCGGCCGGCAAGCCGCTGCTGTCCGAAGTGGCGGGCGGCCGCACCTTTACCCCGATCAAGGTGGATGGCAAGGACGGCCTGCAGAGCACGCGCCAGCGCTTCACCTCGCCGGACGACGAGAAGATCTATGGCTTCGGCCAGCACCAGCAGGGCTGGATGAACCAGAAGGGCCGCAACGTCGAGCTGCTGCAGAGCAATATCGACCTGGCGGTGCCGTTCCTCGTCTCCAGCCGCAACTACGGCATCTTGTGGGACAACAACTCGATCACGCGCCTGGGCGATCCGCGCGGCCTGCAGCCGCTGGACAAGTCGCTGAAGCTGTACGACGCCAAGGGCAAGCCCGGTGCGCTGACCGCGCGCTATTTCGTCAATGGCAAGCAGGTGGTCGAGCGTCGCGAGAGCGAGATCAACTACCAGTACATCAAGGACCTGGCCAAGTTCCCGGCCAAGGGCAAGCCGGCCAAGGACGCGCGCGCCGTGGTCAGCTGGGAAGGCGACATCGAGGCCAAGACCGGCGGCGAGCACAGCTTCTCGCTGTATTCCAGCGAGTACGCCAAGTTGTGGGTGGACGGCAAGCTGGTACTGGACCGCTGGCGCCAGAACTGGAACCCGTGGCACCACGAGTTCAGCCTGCAGCTGGAGCCGGGCAAGCGTCACCACGTCAAGGTGGAGTGGGACCTGATCGATCCGAGCTACATCGCACTGCTGCATCGCGACCCGCTGCCGGCGGTCGAGGCGAAGGATCTGTCGCTGTGGTCGGAAGCCGGCCAGATCATCGATTACTACGTCGTGACCGGCGCCAATGCCGACCAGGTCATCGGCGGCTACCGCGAACTGACCGGCAAGGCCGTGCTGCTGCCCAAGTGGGCCTATGGTTTCTGGCAGAGCCGTGAGCGCTACAAGAACCAGCAGGAGATGGAGGACGTGGTCGACGAATACCGTCGCCGCAACCTGCCGCTGGACAACATCGTGCTCGACTGGTCGTACTGGCCGCAGGACGCCTGGGGCTCGCACGATTTCGATCACAAGTTCTGGCCCGATCCGGATGCGATGGTCAAGTATTTCCATGACCGCCACACCAACCTGATGATTTCGATCTGGCCCAAGTTCTATCCGAACACCGAGAACTACAAGGAACTGGCGGCCAAGGGCTACATGTTCACCAAGAACGTGGAAGCCGGCGAGCTGGACTGGATCGGCAACGGCTACCTCAATGCCTTCTACGATCCGTTCGCGACCGAGGCGCAGAAGATCTACTGGCGCCAGATCAACGAGAAGCTCAACAGCAAGGGCATCGATGCCTGGTGGATGGACGCCGACGAGCCGGACATCCATTCCAATCTCGACGTCGACACGCGCAAGGAGCGCCTGACCCCGAACGCACTGGGCAGCTCGACCGAGTACTTCAACGCCTATCCGTTGCCGCATACCCACGGCGTCTACGAAGGCGACCGCGAGGCCGACGACAAGCGCGTCTTCATCCTCTCGCGCAAGGGCTATGCCGGCACGCAGCGCAACGCCGTGGCGGTGTGGAGCGGCGACATCGTCTCGCGCTGGGACAACATGAAGGAGCAGATCAGCGCCGGCGTGAACCTGTCGATGTCGGGCCTGCCGAACTGGACCTTCGATATCGGCGGCTTCTCGGTGGAGAAGCGCTACGAGAACCAGGACCCGGCGCACCTGCCGGAATGGCGTGAGCTCAACACGCGCTGGTTCCAGTTCGGCGCCTTCGTGCCGCTGTTCCGTTCGCACGGCCAGTTCCCGTACCGCGAGATCTGGAACATCGCGCCGGAGGGCACGCCGTACTACGCCAGCATGGCGTACTACGACCGCCTGCGTTACACGCTGATGCCGTACATCTACACGCTGGCCGGCGACACCTATCACCACGACGGCGTGATGATGCGCGGCCTGATGATGGACTTCCCGCACGATGCCAAGGTGGCCGACCTCAACGACCAGTACCTGTTCGGACCGGCGTTCCTGGTCGCACCGGTGACCGAATTCGGCGCGACCTCGCGTCCGGTCTACCTGCCGGCAGGTACCACGTGGCTCGATTTCTATACCGGCAAGCGCTACGAGGGTGGCCAGACCATCACCGCGGCCGCGCCGATCGAGCGCATGCCGTTGTTCGTGCGTGCCGGCGCCATCGTGCCGACCGGTCCGGTGCAGCAGTACGTGGACGAGAAGGCCGACGCCCCGGTGACGATCGTGGTCTACACCGGCGCTGATGGCCAGTTCTCGCTGTACGAGGACGACGGCAAGGGCTACGGCTACGAGAAGGGCCAGTTCAGCCGCATCCCGCTGGCGTGGGACGAGGCCAAGGGCGAACTGCGTATCGGCGCACGCGAAGGCCTGTGGCCGGGCATGCAGGCCAAGCGCACGTTCAAGGTGCGCTTCGTCAGCGGCCCGCGCGACGACGCCGGCACGCTGGAGCCGAAGGCCGACACCCAGGTGCAGTACGCCGGCAAGCCGGTGGTCGTGAAGCGCAAGTAAGCAGAGGAAAGCCATGGCCTTGGAACTGAGTCGTCGCGAACTGTGCAAGGCCGTGGGCCTGGGGGCTGCCGCCATCGCCGCCGCCCCCGGCGCCCTGGCGGCGCGCCGCCGCCTCCCGGCGGCGCTGCCGCCAGTGGCGCCGGAGGGCGAACTGGTGCTGTGGTATCGGCGCCCGGCCACCGAATGGGTCGAGGCGCTGCCGGTGGGCAACGGCCGCCTCGGCGCCATGGTGTGGGGCGGGCAGGGGCACGAGCGCATCCAGCTCAACGAAGACACGCTGTATGCCGGCGGTCCTTACGACGCGACCAATCCGAAAGCCCTGGCGACCTTGCCCAAGGTGCGCGAACTGGTTTTTGCCGGCCGCTATGCCGAAGCCGAAGCACTGGCCGATGAAGGCATGTTGTCGCGGCCGCTCAAGCAGATGCCGTACCAGCCGCTGGCGGACCTGGTGCTGGACTTCGACCGCACGGATGGCGCGGTGGACTATCGGCGCGAACTGGACCTGGACACGGCCACGGCGACCACGCGCTTCCGTTCGGAAGGCCGCACGCACTTGCGCGAAGTGTTCGTCTCACCGGATGCGCAGTGCTTCGTCGTGCGCCTGAGCACGAACAAGCCGGGCGGTGTCTCGTTGCGCGTGGGCGTGGACAGCCCGCAGGACGGCGAGGTGACCCACGATGGCGAGAGCCTGCTGTTCGCCGGCCGCAACCAGGGCCGCGATGGCATCGAGGGCAAACTGCATTTCGCCTTGCGCGTACTGCCGATCGTGACCGGCGGCAAAGTCTCGATCCTGCGCGATCGCATTCGGGTGGAAGGCGCGGACGAAGTCGTCCTGCTGCTGACCGCTGCCACCAGCTACAAGCGCTTCGACGATGTCAGCGGCGATCCGCAGGCGATCACCGCCGCGCAGATGGCCGCCGCGCGGAAGATGCCGTATGCCCGACTGCGTGCAGAGCACCTGGCGGCGCACCAGGCGCTGTTCCGCCGCGTAGCGATCGACCTGGGCCGCAGCGATGCGGTGCAGCACCCGACCGACCAGCGCGTGCGTGAATTCGCTGGTGGCGGTGATCCCCAGCTTTCCGCGCTGTACCACCAGTTTGGTCGCTACCTGCTGATCTGCAGCTCGCGGGCGGGCAGCCAGCCGGCCAACCTGCAGGGCATCTGGAACGAACTGATGTTGCCGCCGTGGGAAGGCAAGTACACGATCAACATCAACACCGAAATGAACTACTGGCCTTCCGAGGCCAACGCCCTGCACGAATGCGTCGAGCCGCTGGAGCGGATGCTGTTCGAGCTGTCCGAGACCGGCGCGCACACGGCCAAGGCGATGTATGACGCACCGGGCTGGGTGGTGCACAACAACACCGACGTCTGGCGCTCGGCGGGCCCGATCGATGGCGCGCAGTGGAGCCTGTGGCCGATGGGCGGCGCCTGGCTGCTGCAGCAACTGTGGGATCGCTGGGATTACGGCCGCGATCGCGCCTATCTGCAGAAGATCTACCCGCTGTTCAAGGGATCGGCGGAATTCTTCGTCGCCACGCTGCTGCGCGATCCCAATACCGGCGCGATGGTGACCAACCCCTCGATCTCGCCCGAGAACCAGCACCCGTTCGGCGCCGCGTTGTGCGCCGGACCGACGATGGACGCGCAGATCCTGCGCGACCTGTTCGCGCAGTGCATCGCGATGGGCAAGCTGCTGGGCGTGGACGAGGCTTTCGGCCAGCAGCTGGCTACGCTGCGTGCGCAACTGCCGCCGAACCGCATTGGTAGTGCGGGGCAGTTGCAGGAGTGGCAAGAAGATTGGGACATGCAGGCGCCGGAGATCCATCACCGTCACGTCTCGCACCTGTATGCCTTGCATCCCTCGAGCCAGATCAACGTGCGCGACACCCCGGCGCTGGCGGCTGCGGCGCAGCGTTCGCTGGAGATTCGGGGCGACAACGCGACCGGCTGGGGTATTGGCTGGCGGATGAACCTGTGGGCGCGGCTGCGCGACGGCGACCACGCTTACCGGATCCTGGCGTTGTTGTTGTCGCCGGAGCGGACGTATCCGAACCTGTTCGACTCCTGCCCGCCGTTCCAGATCGACGGCAACTTTGGCGGGACGGCGGGGATCACCGAAATGCTGCTGCAGAGTTGGGGCGGCAGTGTGTTCCTGCTGCCGGCGTTGCCGAAGGCCTGGCCGGACGGTGAGGTGAAGGGCTTGCGGGTGCGTGGTGCTGCGGGGGTCGACCTGCGTTGGCGCGCTGGCGTGTTGGAAGAGGCGACGTTGCGCAGTGACCAGGGGGGGCGATACGAGCTGGTCTACGGGGAGCAAGTGCTCGCCGTCGAGCTGAAGGCGGGGCGGTCGCAGCGGCTGGTTCTTCGGGATGGGCGGTTGGTGAAGGGGTGAGGTTTGGGGCTACGGCCCGGCTGCTCTCTCTGATTCTCCCGATGGCCTTTGGCTTTTGCTTTCCGCTTGAAGCATGCACTGCGCGGTAGCTTCCGTCGGCTTACGGTGCGGGCCCCGACCCCTCGGGGGCAGGCGTTTCGGTTCCGGCGTACGTCCCTGTACTCAGTCACCGACCGTGGGCCATCCATGGCCCACTAACGCCTGCCCCCGAGGGGTC
>Ga0160473_101096_pt1 | contig 14726 bp, 17 predicted proteins | sample HID1975I_E11MG_FD_108217 | JGI IMG/M metagenome (GOLD analysis project Ga0160473, IMG submission 108217) | Enriched soil microbial communities from UW Madison campus, WI, USA - HID1975I_E11 MG | ecosystem: Environmental > Terrestrial > Soil > Unclassified | place: USA: Madison, Wisconsin... | reverse complement strand
GACCGTGATGGGGGTCGAGAAGGCGATGTAATCGGCGTGGGCGGCGGCGGCCTGATCGGTCCAGGTCCGGCCCGGCTCGACCGCCGACAGGGCGAGGGCGGCCAGCGAATTGTCGGCGGCGGCGGACGCCAGCGTCGGCCAGACACGACTCAGCTCTTCCGGGCCCGGATGGATGTGGATCAGGGTCTGGGCCGTGCGCGCGCGATCCAGCAGGGTGTAGCCCTGGGTCGGATTTTCGCCCAGCCGCGCGCCGATACACAGGATCAGGTCGGCGTCCCGCACCCGTTGCAGCAGCTTCGGGTTCGAGCCCAGGCCCAGGTCGCCCGCATAGTTGGGCGCCAGATTGTCGATCAGATCCTTGCGCCGGAACGACAGGGCGACCGGCAGGCCCAGCCGCGCGGACCAGTCGGCGATGGCGGTCGTCGCCTCTTCGGTCCAGCCCGAACCGCCCAGCACCAGCAGCGGCCGTTCGGCGGCGGCCAGACGGCCGCGCACCTGTTCGACGAAGGCCGGGTTCAAGGCCGACCGCGCGGGCGTCACGGCGCGAACGGGGGCGGGGCCGCCGGCCTCGTGCAGGATGTTCTCGGGCAGGGCCACCACGACCGGCCCCATCCGGCCCTGCAGGGCGGTGGCGAAGGCGCGCTCGACGATCTCGACGGTGCGTTCGGGGCTCTCGATCTCGGTCGCCCATTTGGCCAGGCCGCCGAACACCTCGCGGTAGTCGACCTCCTGGAAGGCGCCGCGGCCCCGGTCGGTCAGGGCGATCTGGCCCACGAACAGGATCATCGGCGTCGAATCCTGATGCGCCGTGTGCACGCCGATGCTGGCGTGGGTCGCGCCCGGCCCGCGCGTGACCATGCAGACGCCCGGCCGGCCCGTCAGCTTGCCATAGGCCTCGGCCATGTTGGCGGCGCCGGCCTCGTTGCGGCAGGCGATGACCTGAATCCGGTCCTCGACATCGGCCAGGGCGTCGAGCACGGCGAGATAACTCTCGCCCGGCACGCAGAAGACCCGATCCACCCCGTTCACGACGAGGGTTTCGACCAGGCGGCGGGCGGCGGTTCCGGGGGCTTGCGTCATAAGTTCGCCGTTAGCAGATCAGAGACAGGCTTGACCATGCAACTGTATGGTCAAGCCTGGTGTTCATACATCGCCGTAATCCATTTTCGGGGAAAACTCATGCGCAAGATCGTCGCCCTGACCGTCATCGCCGCCGCCCTGGCGGTCTCAGCCTGCAACACCATCGCCGGAATCGGCCGCGACGTGTCCGCCGCCGGCGACGCGGTCACGTCCAGCTCGAACTCGGCGCGTCGCTGAGCGCAGGACCGCTCCTCCCCATCTCATGGGGAGGTGGCGCGGACGCATAGCAGCCGTGACGGAGGGGGCGTCTCGACATCCGGAACCTGAGCCGCCCCCTCCACCGCTTCGCGGTCCCCCTCCCCATTCCATGGGGAGGAAACAAGACTCAGTATTTCACGCCGGTCAGATACAGCCCGTCCGACGGCGCTACTGGCCCGCAGGCCGTGCGATCCCTCGCCGCCAGCGCGGCCGCCACGTCCGCCACGCTCCAGCGGCCCAGCCCGACCTCGGCCAGGGTGCCGGTCATCGAGCGGACCTGCCGGTGCAGGAAGCTGCGCGCCTCGAACACCAGATGCACCTCCTCGCCGACGCGCGACACGCGGGCGACGTCCAGCGTCTTTTCCGGGCTGGCCGACTGACAGTTCACATCGCGGAAGGTGGTGAAGTCATGCAGGCCGACCAGCGTCTGGGCCGCCGCATGCATGGCCTCGGCGTCCAGCGGGCGCTTCACGTGCCAGACCCGCCCTTGGTCCAGCGCCGGACGGCCGGGCCGGTTCAGGATGCGATAGAGGTAAGCCCGCCCGGTCGCCGAGAACCGCGCGTGCCAGTCGTCATCGACGCGGACGCAGTCCAGCACCGCCACCGCTTCCTGCACCAGATGGGCGTTCAGGGCGTTCATCACCGTCGCCTCGGGCCAGTCGCGTGTCAGGTCGAACGAGATCACCTGACCCGTCGCATGCACGCCGGTGTCCGTGCGCCCGGCGGCGGCCAGCCGGATCGTCTCGCCGCAAAAGGCGGTCAGCGCCGTCTCAACCGCGCCCTGCACCGTCGGCTGGTCCTTCTGGGCCTGAAAGCCGTTGTAGGCCGAGCCATCGTATTCGAGCGTCAGGCGATAGCGGGGCATTACAGGCCGCGTCGGGTCGAGAAGGCGGAGCCTTCTGACCGCGGCCCACTCTCAAGAACGGTCCCGACAGGGACCGGATAGCCGCGCAACATTTCCTCAGCCGGCTGCGCCGCCTTGCCGGGACGCTGGACGCGGATCAGTTCGACCGCGCCGGCGCCGCAGGCGATCACCAGCCGGGGGCCGCTGTCGATCACCCGACCCGGCGCGCCCGCGCCTTCGACCCCCTTCGACATCAGCGCCTTGATCCGCACGGGCTCTTCACCCGCGACCTCGAACCATGCGCCGGGGAAGGGGGACAGGCCGCGGATGTGGGCGTCCACCTGGGCCGCCGGGCGGGTCCAGTCGATGCGGGCCTCGGCCGGGGTGATCTTCTTCGCATAGGTGACCTCGCCAACCTGTTCGGTCTCGGTGAAGCCGCCGCGTTCGATCGCCGCCAGGGCGCGGGTCCACAGCGTCGCGCCGGTGGTCGCCATGCGTTCGGACAGGCTGGCGGCCGTGTCGGTCGGCAGGATGTCCATCACCTCGGACAGGATGATCGCGCCCTCGTCCAGCCCCTCGCTCATGCGCATGATCTGGGCGCCGGTCTGGCGGTCGCCGGCCATGATCGCGCGCTGGATCGGGGCGGCCCCGCGCCAGCGCGGCAACAAGGAGCCGTGCAGGTTGAAGCAGCCCAGGCGCGGCGCCGCCAGCACCTCGGGCTTCAGGATCTGGCCGTAGGCGACGACGCAGGCGGCGTCCAGGTCCAGACTGCGGAAGGTCTCGATGGCCTCGGGGGCCTTCATGCTCTCGGGCGTGAAGACCGGCAGGCCCATGGCCTCGGCGAAGGCGTGGACCGGCGACGGCGTCAGCTTCTGGCCCCGGCCCTTGGGACGCGGCGGCTGCGAATAGACGGCGACGATCTCGTGGCCTGAGGCGATCAGCTCGGCCAGCGAGGGCACGGCGAATTCGGGGGTTCCCATAAAGGCGAGGCGCATCTTTATTTCCTTGGCCCGCGCCACGCGCGGGCTAGGGCCGACGCCTTTAGGCGGTTACTGCCAGCGGGTATAGACGCCGCCGCCCTCGTCCCACTCGCCGCCGGCGTCCAGCGCGTCGTCGAAATCCAGCAGGCGATCGACCAGCAGGCCCGCGACAAAGCCGATCACGCCCACGGCGACCAGGGCCGCCACAGAGCCGACGCCGACCTTGCCGGCGCGGGTCAGGTGATGTTCGTCGTCACGGAAACGGATGCTCACGCCGCCAACCTCGCGTTCTTCTTGACCTTGGCCACCGCCCGCTCGCGCTTGAGACGGGACAGATGGTCGATGAACAGCACGCCCTGGAGGTGATCCATCTCGTGCTGGATGCAGACGGCGAACAGGCCCTCGGCCTCTTCTTCCACCGACTGGCCGTCGTAGCCGAGGTAGCGAATGCGCACCCGGGCCGGGCGTTGCACAGCGTCGAAATATTCCGGCACCGACAGACAGCCCTCTTCGTAGCTGAACAGCTCTTCGGACGACCAGATGATCTCGGGATTGACGAAATAGCGCGGGTTGCGGCGGGCCAGCTGCAGGTCTTCGCTCTCCTCGTCCTCGGGCTCGTCCGAGGCGCCCTCGACGGCCTTGTCGCCCAGATCCATGACGATGACCCGGCGCGTGTCGCCGATCTGCACCGCGGCCAGGCCGATGCCGGGCGCCGCGTACATGGTCTCCAGCATGTCGTCCATCAGACCGCGCAGCTCATCGCCGACCCCGCCCTCGACGGGCGTGGACACGGTCTTGAGCACCGCCAGATCGGCGGGGTTGTCGATGGTCAGGATGCGACGAATAGCCATGCCGGGGAGGTAGGCTCAACACCCCCGAAGGTCAAGATTTCCGAGTGTCGCACTGGGTCTTAGGGCAGCTGGCGCGGCTTCCGCTCGCTGTCGATGGCGACATAGGTGAAGACGCCCTCGGTCACGCGCACCGACTGGGCCTCGGCTTGGCCGCGCGCCCGTTTCCAGGCCTCGACGTGGACGCGGATCGAGGTGCGGCCGGTGTGGGCGATCCGCGCATAGATCGACACCTCGTCGCCGACAGACACCGGCTGGTGAAAGACCATGCCGTCCAGCGCCACGGTGGCGCAGCGCCCGCCCGCCCGCTCGAACGCCGGGGTCGCGCCGGCCAGGTCCATATGCGCCAGCAGCCAGCCGCCGAAGATATCGCCCTCGGGATTGGTGTCCGCCGGCATGGCGATCACCCGCCCGACAGGCTGACCTTCGGGAAGCGGGGCGTGGGCGGATTCGGCGGACATGAGGGAGGCTCCGGGGAAGGAGCGCGACCTCTAGCGCAGCGCGGCGACGCCCTCCAGACCCGGCGAGATGCGGGGCAGGACCAGATCCACGCGGAAACCGTCACCAGCGGGTCCGGCCCGCATTTCCGCCGCGTCGCCGAACATGGCGCGCAGGCGTCGGGCGACCAGCGCCAGCCCCCGTCCCGTGCCGCCGTCCACGGCCGGCCGGTCGCCGCCGCCCGTGTCCTGAACCGTCAGGCGAAGACGATCGCCCTCTTCGGCGGCGCTGATGGTGATGACCGCCGCGCCGCTGGACGGATGAACCGCATATTTCATCGCATTCTCGACCAGGGGCTGAAGAATCAGGCGCGGCGCCCCGGCGTCGATCAGGGCGTCGGGGCAGTCGATACGCACCTCCGGCGCCTGGGCGAAGCGCACGGCTTCGACCGCCAGATAGGCCTCGATCAGCTCAAGCTCGTCCGCCACGGTGACCAGGGCGCCGTCGCCGTCCTCCAGACAGGCCCGCATATAGTCGGCCAGCCGCTCCAGCATGGAACGGGCCTCACTGTTGCGGCCCGCCAGCACCAGGGACGACAGGCTGTTGAAGGTGTTGAACAGCATGTGCGGGTTCAGTTCGTTGCGCAGGGCGTCCAGTTGGGCCTCGCGAACGGCCTTGCCGGCCTCCGCAGCGTTGCGGGCCAGGCGCGCGGCGCGATGGGTGGCGACCAGCAGCTCGAACACCAGCGCCTGGAAGCCGAACAGCCAGGCATAGACCACCAGATTGAAGGCGAAGCCTTGCAGGAAGGGCCCCTGCGGACCCGCGTCGAACAGCATCCGAGACAGCGTGGCGAGCCAGTGGTCCAGCGCCGCCTGCGCGGCTACGGCCAGCATCAGCGGCAGAACCAGCCGCCGCCAGCGCACGCCCGGCGACGCCGCCTCCAGCCGCGTCACCCCGCAGAACAGCCCCATGCTGAGCGCCGCGCCCGAAATCGGCTGCAGGCCCAGCCACAGCCACATCCAGGCTGGCGGAATCTGTTCCATGACGATGCCGATGCCGGCCAGAAAGGCCGCCATCGTCGCCGCCCAGACCGCCAGCGTCAGCATCAGCGCCCGCTTGAAATCCACAGCCCGCTTCCCCTCAGTCCACGCAAACACGAATTGTCAGGCGATGAAGATGGCGCACCCGAGAGGATTCGAACCTCTGACCCCTGCCTTCGGAGGGCAGTACTCTATCCAGCTGAGCTACGGGTGCGTCTGTGGCCGCGAGGGCCGGACGGCGGTGCTTACATGAGGACGCGGGCGGCCTCAATCCCAAAGGGGCTCAATCCCGAAGACGGCCGCTTGGCGCGGGCGCGGTCGTGGCCTAGCGTCCGCGCAACTGTCCTTTGGGAGGGATGATGATGCGCACCCGGATGCTAGCCTGTCTTTCGCTCGCCGGCCTGGCCGTGGCCGGTCTGTCGTTGTCGGCGTGCGCCACGCCCGCTTCGCCGCCGGCCGCCGTCGCGCCGTCGCCCGCCATGGCCGCGCTGGACGCCGCCGCGCGGGACTATGTCGCCCTGACGCTGGAGATCGGCGAGCGTGAGCCGGGCTATGTCGACGCCTATTACGGCCCCGCCGAATGGGCGGACGCGGCCAAGGCCAGTCCCCGCACCGTGGCCCAGTTGTCGGCCGCCGCCGCCGCGCTGGGCGCCCGCCTGACCGCCGTGCCGACCGACGGGCTGGATCGCGAGGGCGTGCAGCGCCGCGCCTATCTGCTGGCCCATGTGTCGGCCGCCTCGGCGCGACTTCGGATGCTGGCGGGCGAGACAATGGGCTTCGCCGACGAGGCCGAGGCCCTGTTCGGCGTCCGGCCCGAGCTGAAGCCGCTGGAAAGCTATGACGCCGCCCTGGCCCGCATCGACGCTCTGGTGCCGGGCGAGGGATCGCTGGCCGAGCGGGTCGCCGCCTTCCGCGGACGCTATGTCATTCCCAAGGATCGGCTGGACACGGTGATGCGGGCCGCCATCGCCGAGTGCAAGGCGCGCACCGCCCGCCACATCCCCCTGCCGACCGACAAGACCTTCACCCTGGAGTTCGTCAACGACAAGCCGTGGTCAGGCTACAACTGGTACAAGGGCAAGGCCTTCAGCCTGATCCAGATCAACACCGACCTGCCCATCTATATCGACCGCGCAGTCGATCTGGGTTGTCACGAAGGGTATCCCGGCCACCACGTCTATAACGCCCTGCTGGAGCGGACCTTTGTGACGAACAAGGGCTGGGTCGAGATGAGCGTCTATCCGCTGTACAGCCCCATGTCCTTCATCGCCGAGGGCAGCGCCAACTACGGCATCGACCTGGCCTTCCCCGGCCATGAGCGGGTCGAGTTCGAACGTCGCGTCCTTTACCCGCTGGCCGGGCTGGACCCGGCGACGGCCGAGGCCCAGGCCCAGGTGCTGGACCTGACGCGCGAACTGGCGCGGGCCGAATACACCATCGCCGACGACTTCCTGTCGGGCCGGGTGGATCGCGAGACGACGCTGGACCGGCTGCAGAAATACGGCCTGGTGGCGCGCGACCGGGCGACCCAGCGCCTCAGCTTCATCGAGACCTACCGCAGCTATGTCATCAACTACGGCCTGGGCCGCGACACGGTTCAGGCCTGGGTCGAGCGTCAGGGCCCCGATCACTGGAAGGGGATGGAGACCCTGCTGGCCAGCCAGACCCTGCCGGTCGATCTGCTGTAGGGCGCGGCGCCTCTTGCATCGCGGGCCGTCTGGTCCTTTAAGCGCCGCGAACGCCTCCCCGCGTTGCTGCAAGGATTTTCGCCATGACCGCCGCCCCCAAAAAGGCCCCGACCAAGGTAGTTCTCGCCTATTCCGGCGGGCTCGACACCTCGATCATCCTGAAGTGGCTGCAGACCGAATATAACGCCGAGGTCGTGACCTTCACGGCCGACCTGGGCCAGGGCGAGGAGCTGGGGCCGGCGCGCGAGAAGGCGCTGAAGCTGGGCATCAAGCCCGAGAACATCTTCATCGACGACCTGCGCGAGGAATTCGTGCGCGACTTCGTCTTCCCGATGTTCCGGGCCAACGCCCTGTATGAAGGTCAATATCTGCTCGGCACCTCGATCGCGCGCCCGCTGATCGCCAAGCGCCAGATCGAGATCGCGCGTCAGGTCGGCGCCGACGCCGTCTGCCACGGCGCGACCGGCAAGGGCAACGACCAGGTCCGGTTCGAATTGGGCTACTATGCGCTGAACCCCGACATCCACGTCATCGCCCCGTGGCGCGAATGGGAATTCCGCAGCCGCGAGGCCCTGCTGGACTTCGCAGAGAAGAACCAGATCCCGATCGCCAAGGACAAGCGCGGCGAGGCGCCGTTCAGCGTCGACGCCAACCTTCTGCACTCCTCGTCCGAGGGCAAGGTGCTGGAGGACCCGGCGGTCGAGGCGCCCGAGTTCGTGCACCAGCGCACCATCTCGCCCGAAGACGCGCCGGATCAGGCGACGATCATCGAGATCGGCTTCGAGCGCGGCGACGCCGTGTCGATCAACGGCGAGGCCATGTCGCCCGCCACCCTGCTGACCGCCCTGAACCAGTACGGCCACGACAACGGGATCGGTCGCCTGGACCTGGTCGAGAACCGCTTCGTCGGCATGAAGTCGCGCGGCGTCTATGAAACCCCCGGCGGGACCATCCTGCTGGCGGCGCACCGGGGCATCGAGTCGATCACCCTGGATCGCGGCGCCATGCATCTGAAGGACGAACTGGCGGTGAAATACGCCCACCTGGTCTACAACGGCTTCTGGTTCTCGCCCGAGCGCGACATGCTTCAGGCCGCCGTGGACAAGAGCCAGGAGAAGGTCACCGGGACGGTGCGGGTCAAGCTCTACAAGGGCAACACCACCGTCATCGGCCGCGAAAGCCCCTACAGCCTGTACGACCAGGACCTGGTGACATTCGAGGAAGGCGTCCAGGCCTATGACCACCACGACGCCGAGGGCTTCATCAAGCTGAACGCCCTGCGTCTGCGAGTGCTGGCCAAGCGCGACGCGCGCGAAAGCTGAACACGGACGTCCGGCCGCGACCAGCGCGTCGCGGCCGGATCGTCACCTGCTATTTCGGGTCAGACGGATTTTGCGACCGCGCCCGGAACTGGGCGGCGGTCATGCGCAGACGGACCCGGTCGCCCTCGACAAAGGCTTCGCGCCCATAAATGCGGCGCAGGTTCATGTACCGATCCTCGGTGAAGAAGGTGGCGTCCGGTCCATAGTCCGGGCGCTGATAGATGTGCGCGATCTCGGCCACCGTCACGCCGTCCGACGAGACCACGGCCATGCCGTTCCGAAGGCCCTTGATCCCCTGCGCCTCCTGGGTCGCGGGCGCAGGTGCGGTCGGCGCGGCCTGCTGGGCCACGGCGGGTGAGGCGGCGGCGAGCGCCAGGATCGCGAGAAGCGTCTTCATGAAAATTCTCCATCGACCGGCCCGAATGCGGACCATCGTCGATGCGTGACCATCGCCTTGACCCCGGCAATCGCATTGAGACGGAGGCCCCGATGCTCGCGACGAGCGGGCGCCTTACCGCGATTTCACTTGTCGGGAAGCGGCGTTGGGCGGACGTTCAGGGCCACTGACAGGAGCCCCCGCCATGATCCGCGTCCTTTCCCTGACCGCCGCGCTGGCGCTGGCGCCCCTGTCGATCGCTGGCCCGGCGTCGGCCTTCGACGGCGACCCCGTCACGACCCAGGCCGCCGCAGAGGCCGCGCTGGAGCAGGCGGCCGCCGAGTTCGAGGCGCGGATGCAGACCTTCCGCGACCAGGCCGAGCCGATCCGCAACGACACCCGCCTGAGCGAGGACGAGCGGGAGGAACAGCTGGAAGCGCTGTGGGACGCCTATGCCCAGGAGGTCGAGACCTTCACCGCCCTGGCCACCAGACACGCCGCCGAGATCGCCACCCTGGCCCTGGCCTCGATCGACATGGAGGCCATCGTCGCCGAGGCGACCCAGGCCACCGGCGCGGTCGCCATGGGCATGGCGCGCAACGGCGCCTGGGCCGTCGACGACCCCGATCAGGCGGTCACCTATGGGCTGATGGCCGACTACGCCCTCAACGCCGTGGCGGATGCGATGGACGACGCCGAACAGGCGGACGCGGAATGAGAATCGCCATGCTGAAAACGCTTCCCATCGCCCTGGCGGGGATGGCGCTGGCCGCCTCGGCCGCGACCGCCGATCCGCAGGACACGCCCAACCGGCCCGGCGCGCCGGTCACCTGTGACGGCCGACTGGATCCGCAGTTCAACGCCGTCAAGGCGGACCCGATCCTGACCCCACAGGAACGCGACGCCCGCCTGACCGAGGTGTGGGAGACCTGCAAGTCGCAGGTCTTTGACGCGATCGACGGGCAAACGCAGATGGCGGTGAACCTGACGGTCGACGCCCATGTCGACGCCGCTATCGCCGGCGCCGATGCCGATGTTGCGAGCGCCCACGCAGACGCCGCCGTGGCGGGCGTGGCGGCCAACAGCGCCGACCCCGACCACCGCGTCACCAACGCCCTGGTCGCCCAGTATCGCCGGGACCGCCGCGACGCCGACTGAGCCTCGGATCCGCGCTTGACCCGGCGCAATCTTCGGCCGACACGCGCGCCATGACCGCGCCGCACCTGCCCGTCGATCCGCACCTGTTCCTGGCCTATGTCGGGGTCATGGCGGTGATGGCGGTGACGCCGGGCCCGGCCAACGTCTTCGCCGTCGCCACGGGGGCCCAGCGGGGCAAGCGCGCAGCCCTGGCCGCCGTGGCCGGGATGAACAGCGCCACCCTGGTCTGGTTCGGGGCCGCCGCCCTGGGGCTGGGCGCCCTGGTCACCGCCTTTCCGCAGGCCTTTCGCCTGATCGCCATCGCCGGCGCCGCCTATGTCGCCTGGCTGGGGATCAAGGCGCTGATCGGCGCGCTCAAGGCCCAGGCCCCGGCCACGCCCGAAGACCCCGAGCCCAGCGCCCCACGCCTGAACCGCAGCGCCGTGCGCGACGGCTTCATGGTCCAGATCGCCAATCCCAAGGCCATCCTGTTCTTCACCGCCGTCCTGCCGCCGTTCCTGGACATGCAGCGCCCGGCCGGGCCGCAACTGGCGCTGTTCGCGGCGACCACCGTGGCGCTGGATGGTCTGGCCATGTGCGGCTACGGCCTGGGCGGGGCGGCCATCGCCGAGCGCATGCGGCGGCCGGGGTTCCGGCGCGGGTTCGGCGTCGCTGTGGGCGTTCTGCTGATGCTGGCGGCCGGCCTGATCGTGCTGCGGCTCTGAACCCTATTGCGCCGGCGGAACCGTGCTGTTCATGTGTCGTTCAGCACAGCAAGCGCCTGACTCTCTCCCAGAGGAGATTTCCATGAAATTCCGCGCCTTGAAGCCTATGGTCGCCGTCGCTGCGGCCGCAATGACCCTGGCCGCCTGCGCCACGTCCACGCCTTACCAGCCCGCCGGTCAGGGCAGCCGCTATGGCTATTCCGACATGCGGCTGCAGGAAGACCGCTATCGCGTGACCTTCGCCGGCAACTCGGTCACCTCGCGCGAGCAGGTCGAGATGTCGCTGCTGCTGCGCTCGGCCGAGGTGACGTTGCAGAGCGGCTATGACTGGTTCGCCACGGTGAACCGCGCCACCGACCGCGACACCCGCTACTACAACCAGCCCGACCCCTTCTACTCCAGCCGCTACGGCCCGTACTGGAGCCCTTACTGGCGCTTCCAGCGGCGCGGCTACTGGAGCCGATGGGACCCGTTCTGGGGCAATGATTTCAACGTCCAGGAAGTGACCCGCTACGAGGCCTCGGCCGAGATCGTCATGGGCCGTGGCCGCAAGCCGGCCAACGACGCCAACGCCTTCGACGCGCGTGAGGTCGTGGACAATCTGGGGCCTCGTGTGGCCCGCCCGACGAACTGATGTGCCGAAGTCCTCCCCCTCGATGGGGGAGGGTTGGGTGGGGGGTGGATCCACCGCCGTTTCATGATCAGATGCGGGAGGCCGAGGCCGAAGCGGCCGCCCTCCCGCGTCATCTTCTGACACGCCCTGCCTGCACCCCATCCCCGGCCCTTCCCCATCGAGGGGAAGGGTGGTGCGTAGGCGTTAGCCCACCCGCGGCGTCTTCAGTCGGCGCTTGTTCACATGGGCCGGGGCGGCTCCCATCGCCTCGGGCAGTTCGCCCTTGAAGTAGAAGCGCTGCCATGCCTCCTTGGCCGCGTCTGGATCACCGGACGCCAGCCGGGTGTTGAAATCGGTGCGCTGGCGGTTCCAGGCCTCGAACTGGCCCTTCATGCCGGGATTGGACTCCAGCGAGCGGATCACCGGCTCGAACGCCTCGATCTTCTTGTGCTCGATCGGCTGGATGAAGCAGAAGGGCTCGCCCTTTTCGAACCGCACCCGGCCGGGCCGCGTGAACAGCCAGTTCATGGTGAAGGGGAACGGCAGCCAGTCCGTCTCGACCAGGCCTGTCAACGGCTGGATGCCGTCCTTGATGTGGTTCGGCGCGCCCGAGCACAGCATCCCCCAGCCCGGCGGCGTGCGGAACAGATACTGCGGATGCAGCGTCAGCACCCCGCTGGAGAAGTGCGAGGTGACGAAATGCTCCAGCTCGGGCTGGGGCCGGTCCGGCGTGATGGTGATGTCTTCCTGGCGCGGGCCGCCGTTCCATTCGGCGGTGAAGCCGAACGGGCACAGAATCTCCCACCCCGTGGTGTTGGCCATGTTCAGCGGCAGGCAGCGATAGGGGTGACGACCGACGAAGGCGTCCATCCAGTTCCGCGACTGACGGCCCGGCACCAGGTCGCACGGCCGCGACATCATCGGATAGCATTCCAGTTCCAAGGGGGCGCTCCGCCGGGTATCGAACAAGGGAAGCTCCCTCCCTAACCCTCGTCCGGACCAGTCGTCAAAGCATGACCGAGCCTGAGCATCAGCCGCCCTTCGACCGCGACCGCCTGCTGGCCTGGATGGCCGATCACGCCATCGCCCACACCACCCACGACCACCCCGCCGTCTTTCGCGTGGAGGAAGGGCTGGAGTTGAAGGCCGCCCTGCCCGGCGTCCATACCAAGAACCTGTTCCTGAAAGACAAGAAGGGCCGGCTGTGGCTGATCTCGGCCAGACAGGACACGGTCATCGACCTGAAGCGCGCCCATCGCGCCATGGGCTCGGACCGGCTGTCGTTCGGTAACGAGATCCTGCTGTGGGAAACGCTGGGCGTCCGCCCCGGCTCGGTCACGGCCCTGGGCCTGATCAACGACGTGGACCGCCGCGTCACCTTCGTGCTGGACCGCCGCCTGTGGGACGCCGACACCGTCAACTTCCACCCCCTGACCAATACGGCCACGACCGCGTTGGCGCAGGCGGATTTCCGCCGGGTGCTGGACCGGTTGGGACGCGAGCCCATCGTCGTGGACTTCGACGCGCTGGACTAACCCCCTCCACGAACCCTCTCCCACAGGGAGAGGGAGAGCGCGCACGGCGGCGAAAGCCGTCGTCCTGGCGCGGTCGGGTGAGGGGTTACGATCTCGCCGCTCCTGGCGCTGTAACCCCTCACCCTTTGGCTGGCGCATCGCTGCGCTCTGCGAGCCTCAAACCCTCTCCCCATGGGAGAGGGTATTGGTCTGACCCATTCTGACGCATCACTCTGTTATGGCCGGCCCCAAATCGGGGCGTGAGCGGGCCGATTTCAGACTCATCAGACTATTCAGACCCTGTTTTTCATCGCCGGGTCGTCGCCCTCGGCCGACTTCCTGAGATTCCGCGCTTGATGGCGAGGCATCCGGACGCCATCTGATCCGTTACGACTCCCGCGCCTGCTCACGGACCCCATCATGACCTTCGCCGACCCGACGCTGAACACCCCCCAGGACCTGATCAAGGACGGTACGGACGCCTCCTTCATGGCGGACGTGATCGAGGCGTCGAAGACCCAGCCGGTCATCGTCGATTTCTGGGCCACCTGGTGCGGGCCGTGCCGGACCCTGGGCCCGGCGCTGGAAAAGGCCGTGCGCGCCGCCAAGGGCGCCGTGAAGATGGTCAAGATCGACGTGGACAAGAACCCGGCCTATGCGGGCCAGTTGCGGGTCCAGTCGATTCCGACGGTTTACGCCTTCGTCGACGGCCAGCCCGTCGACGGCTTCCAGGGCGCCATTCCGGACAGCCAGATCGCCGCCTTCATCGACAAGCTGACCGGCGGCGAGGGCGGCAATTCGGACGTCGAGCAACTGCTGTCGCTGGGCGAGGAATCGCTGTCCCTGAACGACCTGGGCGGCGCGGCCCAGGCCTTCGCCCAGGTGCTGACGATGGAGCCCGAGAACCAGAAGGCCATCGCCGGCATGGCGCGGGTCTATCTGGCCGACGGCGACGCCGAGCAGGCGCGCCAGACCATCGCCATGGCCCCGGCCGACTCGACCGATGCGGCGGTGCAGAGTGTGCGCGCACAGCTGAGCCTGGCCTCGTCCGCTCCCGAAAACGGCGCCACCGCCGAGCTGGAGGCGAAGCTGAAGGCCGACGCCAACGATCATCAGGCGCGCTTCGACCTGGCCCTGGCCCTGGCCGCGGGCGGCGACCTGAAAGGGGCCGTCGATCACCTGCTGACCATCGTCGCCGCCGACCGCGAGTGGAACGAACAGGCGGCGCGCAAACAGCTGCTGACCATCTTCGAGGCGGCGGGCCCGACCAGCGAGGTCGCCCGCGACGGCCGACGCGGCCTGTCCTCCATCCTGTTCTCGTAACGGCGGGGCGCGGCGGATGGCCCAGGGCTATGTGCGGACCAGCGAACTGTCCCAGGTCCTGCCGGTGTTTCCGCTGGGCGGCACGATCCTGCTGCCGCGCGGCCAGCTGCCGCTGAACATCTTCGAGCCGCGCTATCTGAACATGGTCGACGACGCCATGGCGGGGGACCGGATCATCGGCATGATACAGCCCATGGGCGGGCCGCCGCAGCTGCCCGGTCTGGCGGCGGTCGGCTGCCTGGGCCGGATCACCAGTTTCGCCGAGACCTCGGACGGCCGCTATCTGATCACCCTGACGGGCGTGTGCCGCTTCGCCGTGGGGTCCGAGCTGCCGGTCCAGACGCCCTATCGCCAGGTGCGGGCCGACTTCCGTTCGTTCGAGCATGACCTGAACGCCCCCGATCCGGCCGAGGATTTCGACCGCCAAGGGTTCCGCGACGCGCTGCGCGCCTATCTGGACGCGCGGGGGCTGGAGGTGGACTGGGACACGGCCGACAGCGCCCCGCCCGAGGCCCTGATCAACAGCCTGTCCATGGCCCT
>Ga0160473_101087_pt1 | contig 14805 bp, 13 predicted proteins | sample HID1975I_E11MG_FD_108217 | JGI IMG/M metagenome (GOLD analysis project Ga0160473, IMG submission 108217) | Enriched soil microbial communities from UW Madison campus, WI, USA - HID1975I_E11 MG | ecosystem: Environmental > Terrestrial > Soil > Unclassified | place: USA: Madison, Wisconsin... | reverse complement strand
CGAATGGGCGGTGCGATCGACCAGCAAATTCGCCGGTGCCGATACCGACCGGACAGGAGCTATGGACGCTGCCGAATTCGCCACCACCAAGATCGTCAGGAAGACGCCGGTGCGATCTCCTGCGGATTGTCCACCGGCGACAGCACCGGCGGGCGCGGCGGAAGAGGATTGATCGCCAGCGCCTCACCCCAGCGCGCCAGATCATCACGCGCGCGGCCGGTCATCAGCGCCTTGCGATCGGCCTTCTTCGTCCGGCCCTCGATCGGTGGAAACAGCCCGAAGTTGACGTTCATCGGCTGATAGCTCTCCGCCTCCGCTCCGCCGGTGACGTGACCGATCAGCGCACCGAGCGCCGTCGTCGGCGGGGGTGGGGGCATCGAACGCCCCAGCAGCTCGGCGGCGGCGAAGCGCCCCGCGAGCAGGCCGATCGCCGCGGATTCGACATAACCCTCGCAGCCGGTGATCTGCCCGGCGAAGCGGATGTGCGGCGCGGATTTGAGGCGCAACTCCCCGTCGAGCAGTTCGGGCGAGCGGATGAAGGTGTTGCGATGCAGCCCGCCCAATCGCGCGAACTCTGCGTTCTGGAGGCCGGGGATAGTGCGGAAGATCCGTACTTGCTCGGCATGGCGCAACTTGGTCTGGAAGCCGACGATGTTCCATAGTGTGCCCAGCGCGTTATCCTGGCGCAGCTGGACGACGGCATAGGGCCAGCGCCCGGTGCGCGGATCGTCGAGCCCGACCGGCTTCATCGGGCCGAAGCGCATCGTCTCCACCCCGCGCTCGGCCATCACCTCGATCGGCATGCAACCGTCGAAATAGGGCGTGTCCCGCTCCCATTCCTTGAACTCGGTCTTCTCGCCTGCCAGCAGGGCGGCGTGAAAGGCGAGATACTCGTCCTTGTTGAGCGGGCAGTTGATGTAGTCCTTGCCCTCGCCCTTGTCCCAGCGCGACTGGAACCAGCAGATCGACATGTCGATCGACTCGCGGTGGACGATCGGCGCAATCGCATCGAAAAAGGCGAGCGCGTCTCGGCCGGTGGCGGCACCGATCGAGCCGGCGAGCGCGGCCGCGGTAAGCGGGCCGGTGGCGACGATTGTCGCGCCGCTTTCGGGCAGCGTGTCGATCCGCTCGCGCACGATGCGGATCAGCGGGTGCGCGGCGATCCGCGCGGTTACCGCCTCGGCGAAACCATCGCGATCTACCGCGAGCGCGGAGCCGGCGGGCACCTTGTGTTCATCCGCCGCCGACAGGATCACCGATCCCAGCGCACGCATCTCGGCATGCAGTAGCCCCACCGCGTTGCGATCGGCATCGTCGGAGCGGAAGCTGTTGGAGCATACGAGCTCGGCCAGGCTGTCGGTATGATGCGCGGGCGTGCCCTCGACGCCGCGCATCTCCGACAGGCGGACGGGAACGCCCGCCTCCGCCAGCTGCCACGCCGCCTCCGATCCGGCGAGCCCGCCGCCGATGATGTGAACTTCCTGTGTCATGGCGGCGGTCGATAGTCTGTCTGGGCCGAAGAGGCGAGGGGGGGGGAGCCAGTCTGCGGACTCGGCGCTGGTTGACAGGCCCCACCCCAGCCCTTCCCCTGAAGGGAACGGGCTTCAATCGATTCCCGACCGAGAGGACCATTCACCATGCGGACGCGTCTTTTCACCATCGGCTATGAGGGGGCGACCCAGGCGGAGGTGATCGCTGCCTTGCGAGCCGCCGGTGTCGAGCGGCTGATCGATGTCCGCGCGGTGCCGCTGTCGCGCAAGCCGGGCTTCTCCAAGAATGTGCTCGCCGCCGGGCTGCGCGAGGCGGGGATCGACTATGTCCACCTGAAAGCGCTCGGCACCCCGCCGGAGGGGCGGGAGGCGGCACGCAAGGGCAACCACGCCCGGCTCGCCGAGGTCTATGCCGGCCAGCTCGAACAGCCCGATGCGATCGCGCAGGCGGCCCGGATGCGCGAGCTGGCGGCAGAGAAGCCGTCCGCGCTGCTGTGTTTCGAGCGCGATCCCGGCATGTGCCACCGCACCCTGCTGGCCGAGGCGGAAGCGGGTGAGATGGAGACGGTGGCGCTGTTCGTGTGAAGTTTTCACGCAAGCCCCTTCGGCGACCTTCATCACATCGCGCTTGGATTTCCCCCGGCAACTCGCCAAAAGGGCGCGCGTGACGCTTCGCCACCGCCTTTTCCGTCCCGTGCCGCTTGTCGTCGCCGGCCTCGTCGTGCTGGCGGCGGGCGGCGTGGTCGTCGCGCAGATCGAGTCGGGCGATCGCGGTGTCGCGCCGATCGACAGCTCGGGCAATTATGAGATCAACGGCGTCGAGGTCGACGTATCCGGCAAGACCGCCGATGCGGCCCGGCTCGGCGGATGGCGAGAGGCGCAGCGGCGCGGCTGGGCGATGCTCTATTCGCGCATGAACGCCGGGCGCAAGGCACCCCGCATCCCCGATTCCACGCTCGATTCGATCGTCACCGGCATCGTCGTGGAAGAGGAGGAGATCGGGCCGAACCGCTATATCGCGCGGCTCGGCATCCTGTTCGATCGCGCGCGCGCCGGCCAGCTGCTCGGCGTATCGGGCCAGGTGATGCGATCGCCACCGATGCTGGTCATCCCGGTGCAGTGGACGGGATCGGTCCCGGTCAGCTTCGAACAGCGCACCGAATGGCAGAAGGCCTGGGCGCGCTTCCGTTCGGGCGGCAGTCCGATCGACTATATCCGCCCGAGCGGCACCGGTTCCGATCCGGTCCTGTTGAACGTCGCGCAGTCCAAGCGGCGCGGGCGCGGCTGGTGGCGGATGCTGCTGGACCAATATGGCGCGGCCGACGTGATCGTGCCGGAGGTCCGGCTGGAGCGCTTCTGGCCGGGCGGGCCGATCATGGCACATTTCATAGCCCGCCACGGCCCCGACGCCCAGGTGATCGAGGAATTCAGCCTGCGCGTGGCGAGCTCGGAAGGGCTGCCCCGGCTGATGGACGAGGGCGTCCGCCGCGTCGACGCCGCCTATATCCGCGCGCTGCAGGACGGCCGCCTCGCGCCCGATCCCTCGCTGGTGATCGAGGAACCCGAGGAGCTGGAGATAGACGAGGCGGCGCTGGTCGACAGCCTGGCGGAGGATGTCTCCATGGCGAGCGCGGCGAGCTTCACCGTGCAGGTCGAAACGCCCGATGTCGCCTCGATCAGCGCGGTCGAAGGCGCGCTGCGCCGCGTTGTCGGGGTGCGCGCGGCCGAGGTGTCGAGCCTGGCGCTCGGCGGCGTATCGGTATTCCGCGTCGCGTTCACCGGCGATCTCGCCGCCTTCCGCTCGTCGCTCGTCTCGGCAGGGTGGGCGATGGAGGAGGGGAACGGCAACATCCGCCTGCGCCGTGCCGCGCCCGTCGCGACGCCGGCCCCGGCATCTCCGCCCGGCGGGTCGCCGCCCGCGCAATGAGTCAGTTCGCGCTGCCCTTCGAATGGCCCGCGGACGAGACCGACAGCGACTTCATCCTCTCGCCCGCCAACATGCTGGCGGTCAGGCATCTGGAGCACTGGTCGCTCTGGCCGGTGCCGGCGACGATCCTCACAGGGCCGCGCAAATCGGGGCGCAGTCTGCTGGGCCGGCTGTTCGTCAACAAGACCGGCGGCCGCCTGATCGACGATGCCGATCGCGCGAGTGAGGAGGAAATCTTCCACGCCTGGAACCATGCGCAGGCAAGCCGCCGGCCGCTGCTGCTGATCGCCGATGCGCGCCCGCCGGCCTGGCAGGTGCGACTGCCCGATCTCGCCTCGCGTATTGCCGCGACGTCGGGCGTGGCGATCGCCGATCCCGATGACGCGCTGATCGCGGCGCTTGTCGAAAAGGGGCTTGGCGCGCGGGGTATCGCCCTGTCGCCCGATCTGGCGCGCTGGCTGCTGCCCCGGATCGAGCGCAGCTATGTCGCGGTCACGCGCTTCGTCGACGCGATGGACCAGGCGATGCTCGCCGGACGCCGCCGCCCCAGCCTGTCGCTGGCGCGCGAGGTGCTGGCAGCGATGGGCCGTGACGTGGGGGAGGAGGGGGCGTGTGATTCCAGGTTGAGATGATCAGCAGCGTGCGGTGGCGATCTCCGCTTCGCCCGCTGACCGCCGCCTTAAAGCACCGCCGATCAACCCGAACCCCGCGATCATCATCGCCCAGCTGGCTGGTTCCGGCACCGCGCGCACATCAAAGCTGATGTTGTCGAGGCCGGTGTTGAAGGCGTCGGGGCCCCAGCGCAGCACGATGCCTTCCTCGAAATAGGCGCTGTCGATCGCGACGTTGTTATGCGTGGGAATATTGGTTTCGACCGAACCGGCGAAGATGACGGTGCCGTCGAGCGCGGTGATCGACACGGGGGTCGACGCGGTGCGCTGGCTGTAGGTCGCGATGTCGAAGCCAATCAGAGAGATCTCATAGCCGGGCAGCGCCCTGAACGTAAGCTCCGCGATATAACCCGTTCCGCCAAGCCCGCCCCAGACTATGTCGGTAAGGTCTCCGTAATCGTCCTGCCAGTATTTCAGGAAGGCTTCGTCGGTATCACCCGTGCTCTCAATGATCGAACGATAGCTCACGTCGACTCCGACACCGTCGCCGTAATCCTGACGGATCGCACTGTAATTGGTGCAGCTGAAATCGCCGACCGTGCAGATCGCTCCAGAAAAATCGAGCGTGGTTGCCGCCCGTGCCGGTGTCGCGAGGAGCGCCAGTAGCGAGAGAAGGGCATATCGGAACTTCATGGCATTCCCCCTAATGCAAGCCACCGGGGCGGTAGATCCCCGCTCCAGGCTATAACATCGTTAACGCGGAATGAACATGGGCATCGTCAGATGCCGACCAAGTAATGAGATGATCGCAAGCGAAAGTCGAATTGCCTTCGCTGCAGCCTGGGGGGGGGGCACGGAGACAGCCGCCATCCGTCATCGACCTGTCGCCGGCGTTTCGCTAAGCTATCCGACATGAGCACGATGACACCGCTGGCCGCGCCGGCAGAAGGCGAAGCGCCCAAGGCTCCGGGACAGCTGTCCGAGCGTTATTTCAATCGGGAGATTTCCTGGCTCGCCTTCAACGAGCGCGTGCTGGAGGAGGCATGCAATCCTGCCCATCCGTTGCTCGAACGGCTACGGTTCCTGTCGATCTCGGGCAACAATCTCGATGAGTTCTTCATGGTCCGCGTGGCAGGGCTGAAGGGACAGCTCTCCGAGGCAGTCGAGCCGCGATCCGCCGACGGGCTCACCCCCAGCCAGCAGCTGGAGGCGATCGCCGAGGAGGCGACCCGGCTGATGCTGAGCCAGCAGAGCGTCTGGCGGACGCTGCGCGAGGAACTCTCGGGGGCGGGCGTGGCGGTGATCGACGACATCGACCAGATCGATGACGCCGACTGCCTGGCCTGGCTGAAGAATCATTTCCGCGAGCAGATCTTCCCGATCATCACGCCACAGGCGCTGGACCCCGCGCATCCCTTTCCCTTCATTCCCAACAAGGGCTTCAGCCTCGTCTTCGACCTGAAGCGGCTTTCTGACGAAGAGCCGATCCGCGAGCTGCTGATGGTGCCGTCCACCCTGCCGCGCTTCATCCGCCTGCCGGGCAAGGAAGCGCGCTACGTCGCGATCGAGACGCTGATCCGGGGCTTCACCGACCTGCTGTTCCCCGGATACCAGGTGCTCGCCCATGGCGCGTTCCGGATCATCCGCGACAGCGACATCGAGGTCGAGGAAGAGGCGGAGGATCTGGTCCGCTACTTCCGCACCGCGATCAAGCGCCGGCGGCGCGGCCGTGTTATCCGGCTGCGGCTGGAAGAGGGGATGCATCCCGATCTGGTCGCGCTGATCGTCAGCGAGATCGGCGAGGGCGCGATGGTCGCCGATACCGGCGGTTTCCTGGGAATCGCGGATCTCGAGCTGCTGGTCGACGAGGATCGCCCGGACCTCAAGTTCCCGCCGTTCAGTCCGCGCTTTCCGGAGCGGATCCGCGAACATGGCGGGGATTGCTTCGCCGCGATCCGATCCAAGGACATCGTCGTCCACCACCCCTATGAAACTTTCGACGTGGTGCTCGCCTTCCTGAAGCAGGCGGCCGCCGATCCTGACGTGCTGGCGATCAAGCAGACGCTCTATCGTGCGGGCAAGCAGTCTGCGGTGATCAAGGCGCTGGTCGACGCGGCGGAAGCGGGCAAGTCGGTCACCGCCGTCGTCGAGCTCAAGGCGCGCTTCGACGAGGAGCAGAACCTTCTCTGGGCCTCGCAGCTGGAACGCGCGGGCGTCCAGGTGGTTTACGGCTTCATCGAGTGGAAGACCCACGCCAAGGTCTCGATGGTCGTGCGGCGCGAGGGCGACGGGGTGCGCACCTACTGCCATTTCGGCACGGGGAACTATCACCCGATCACCGCGCGCATCTACACCGATCTCAGCTTCTTCACCGCCGATCCGCGCGCGGGCCGCGATGCGACGCAGCTTTTCAACTACATCACCGGCTATGTCGAGCCGCCCGGCCTCGAACTGCTGACGATCTCGCCGCATGGGCTGCGCGAGAAGCTCTCGGCGTTGATCGACGGCGAGATCGATCATGTCCGCGCCGGTCGACCCGGATCGATCTGGGCGAAGATGAACTCGCTGGTCGATCCCGCGCTTATTGAGAAGCTCTATCGCGCCAGCGCGGCGGGCGTGCAGATCGATCTGATCGTGCGCGGCATCTGCTGCCTGCGGCCCGGCGTTCCGGGCCTGTCGGAGAATATTCGGGTGAAGTCGGTCATCGGCCGCTTCCTGGAGCATAGCCGCATCATGTGCTTCGGCAACGGTGCTGCGCTGCCCAACAAGGACGCGAAGGTGTTCATCTCCTCGGCGGACTGGATGCCCCGCAATTTCGATCGGCGCGTCGAGTACATGATGCCGATCGAGAACCCGACGGTGCATGCCCAGATCCTCGATCAGGTGATGGTCGCAAACCTGATCGATACCGAACAGAGTTGGCGTTTGAACCCAGATGGTACGTCGGATCGGGTGATGGCGGATGGGAAGCCGTTCAATCTTCACCGCTATTTCATGACCAATCCGTCGTTGTCCGGTCGTGGCGCGGCGCAGCAAAGCAGCGGAAAGGCACCTAAGCTCAGTCTCAGGCGTGGCGGTCTCGGTTGAGCGGGTCTATAGCCGGTCTTCAACGTGGATTGCTTGATTGATGGTCGCTCTCAGCCTGTTTCGACGTCCCCAGCCGCAGGCCGCCGATGAAGGCAGGATCGGTATCATCGACATCGGATCGAACTCGGTCCGCCTGGTCGTCTATGACGGACAGAGCCGGATGCCGGCGATCCTGTTCAACGAGAAGGTGATGGCCGGGCTCGGCAAGAGCCTGTCGACCAGCGGCGCGATCGACGCGGCCGCGATGGAGCGGACGATGGCCGCGCTCTCGCGCTTCGGCGCGGTCGCGCGGCACATGCAGGTCGGCACGATGCGCGTCGTCGCCACCGCCGCCGTGCGCGATGCCAGCAATGGCCAGGAGATGCTCGATCGCATCCGGGCGCTGGGGTTGGAGGTCGAACTGCTCCCCGGCGACATGGAGGCCGAAATGGCCGCGCAGGGCGTGCTCGCCGGCATTCCCGGAGCAGAGGGCGTCGTCGGCGATCTCGGCGGTGGCAGCCTGGAACTCGTGCGCATTGCGGGCGGCGTGACGCGCGAGCGAATTTCCCTGCCTCTCGGAGTGCTGCGCCTCGGCGCGATCCGCGCGAAGGGGCCGCGCGCGCTCGACAATCGTGTGGCCAAGGCGCTGGAAGCGGCCGGCTGGGAGGGGATCGGTGCTGGCATGCCCTTCTATCTCGTCGGTGGCAGCTGGCGCGCGCTGGCGCGGCTGGACATGCATCGCACCCACTATCCGCTGCCGATCGTCCACCAGTATCACATGGCGGCCGAGACCGCCGCGACGCTGGTCCGTACGCTGGCGCAGCTCGACAGGCGCCGGCTGAAGCAGGTTCCCTCACTGTCGACCGGTCGTATCCCGACGCTGCAGGATGCGGCCGCGCTGCTGGCGATCCTGGCCCGTCGGCTGCATTCCAGCGAGCTGATCGTTTCCGCCTATGGCCTGCGCGAAGGGCTGCTCCACGCCGCCTTGCCCGAAGACGTCCGTGCCGAGGATCCGCTGATCTCCGGCGCGCGCAAAGAGGGCGCGATCCAGGGACGTTTCCCCGAACATGGCGATATCCTCCACCGCTGGATCGCGCCGTTGTTTGCAGAGGAGGGGGCGGATGACGCCCGGTTGCGCCATGCGGCCTGCCTGATGGCCGATGTCGGCTGGCGCGCGCATCCCGAGTTCCGCGCCGAACGCGGGCTCGAAATGGCGCTGCACGGCAACTGGGCGGGCGTTGACGCACGCGGCCGGGCACTGATTGCACAGGCGCTCTACGCCAGCTTCGGTGGGGCAGGATCGCCCGAGATCCTCGGCCGGCTGGCCGAACCCGCCGGGCTGATGCAGGCGTTCCGCTGGGGCCTCGCCATCCGCCTCGGCCAGCGGCTCAGCGGCGGCGCGGCGCAGGGTCTGGAATGCAGCGGCGTCTCGCTGACCGAGACGGGGCTGTGCCTGCACCTCGCACAAGGCGATGAGCCACTTTACGGTGAGGCCGTGGAACGGCGTCACAAGGCGCTGGCATCGGCGTTCGGGAAAGCGCCCGAGCGGGCGGGGTAATCAAACCTCCTCAGCTCAGCGAAGGCTGGGATCGTGGTTATCAAGCAGAAACTTTGCCGACGGCGATCGCAGCCTTCGTTGAAATGACGGATCAATAGGCGAAGGGGCCGGTCTTCACCCGCAGCGGATCGCCTTTACCGCGTTCTTCTCGTCGAGCTCGATGTTCAACCGGTCGGGGCGGAAGTCCATCGTCACCGCCGTGCCGGGCTGGATCCAGCGGAGCGTTTTCGACCCGGTCAGCGACAGTGCCTGTGCACCCAGCTCCGCAGTGGCGGGCTGGCCGATCAGCGACTGCGCGGGATCGGCGGTGCATTCAGCCGACGGCTCGGGAAGCGGCGGGGGAGGAGGCGATTTGGGTGGCGCGTCGTTCACCGCGCATCCGCCCAATGCCAGCGTGACCGCCGAAAGCACTGCCGCGATCGGCAGCGTCCTGCGCGCTCCATGCCCTGCATCAGCCATGTTCCAGCTCCTCTCCGGTTCTCGTCATCGTCAGCTTGCCGTTGACCACCGCGAAAGCGAGACGCCCCTCGACAAGGTCCAGCGCGTCGCGGCCGAACTGGTCGAAGCGCCAGCCTTCGAGAATGCCCAGCCCGCTGCGCTTGCCGGCGGCGAGCATCTCAAGCTCCTCGCTGCGCGCGATCAGCTTGGGCGCGACATCGGCATCGCGAGAGCGGATCTTCAGCAGCAGCTTGAGCAAATCGGCAACCAGCGCACCTTCCTTGCCGAGGCCCGGCTTGCGGTCGTCGCGGGCGGGCAGTTCGCTGTCGGAAAGCGGACGCGCGCTCTCCAGCGCGGCCATCATGCGGCCGCCGATATCGTTGCCGGCCCAGCTGGCCGAAAGCCCCCGCACCTTGGCGAGATCGCCCTGCGCGCGCGGCGGGTGCGACGCGATGTCGGCGAGCGTCTCGTCCTTGACGATGCGGCCGCGCGGCAGATCCTTGTTCTGCGCCTCGCGCTCGCGCCAGGCGGCCAGAGACTTCAGGCGGCCGAGCACCTCGGCCTTGCGGGTGGGCATGCGGATGCGCTGCCAGATCGTCTCGGGATCGTTGAGATAGCTCGCCGGATCGGCCAGCCGCTCCATCTCTCCGTCGAGCCAGCCGCCGCGCCCGGTCTTGCGCAGGCGCGCGAGCATCTTGGGGAATATCTTCGCCAGATGGGTCACGTCGCCGATCGCATAGTCGATCTGGCGCTTGTCGAGCGGGCGGCGGCCCCAATCGGTGAAGCGCGCGCCCTTGTCGAGCTGGATGCCGAGCCAGCTGTCGACAAGGTTCGAATAGCCCACCTGCTCGCCCAGCCCGAGCGCCATCGCCGCAACCTGGGTGTCGAACAGCGGATGCGGGGTCTTGCCGGTGAGGTTGTAGACGATCTCAAGATCCTGGCCACCGGCGTGGAAGACCTTGAGCACGTCCTCGTTGTCGACCATCAGGTCGAGCAGCGGGGTCATGTCCAGCCCGGATGCCTTGGGGTCGATCGCGGCGGCTTCGTTCTCGTCGGCGATCTGGATCAGGCAGAGGTCCGGCCAGTAGCTGTTCTCCCGCATGAACTCGGTATCAACCGCGACGAAGGGGGATTTTGCGAGCCGGGCGCAGAGCTCTGCGAGGGTCTTGCTGTCGGTGATCAGCGGATGGATGTGCATTGCCAAGGCCATACCGCGCGTTTGGGCGGCTGGCTAGCGACGCGAGGATGAAGATCCTCCCCTTGCAGGAGAGGACCAAGGTGACCCCGGTCGCCGCCCCGGCCTTTCGGCAACGGGGCGACGTCCCCCGCTGAAGGCGATCAGACCGACATGAACTGGAAATCGGCAGAGGTGAGCGCGCCCGGCGCGATCCCCTCGAAGAAAATGCTGCCGCCATTCAGATAGGCGCGGGTGCCGCTTTCCCCGGTGCCCGAGGTGAACGCCTCGAAGCGCAGGTCACCGAAACCGATACCGTTGCCGTAGATATACGCCTTGTCGACGCCCTGCTGGAAATCGACGATGCGATCGTTGCCGAAGGTCGATGCCACCGCGACGCCGCCGAACTTCACCTGCGAGCGGAACACGAAGATGTCCTTGCCGCCGCCGCCTTCCAGCCGGTCCTGCACCGCATCCTGCCCGCCATCGAGCACGTCGTTGCCTTCGCCGCCGTAGAGCTTGTCAGCGCCGGCCTTGCCGTTGATGCGGTCGTTGCCGTTGCCGCCGATGATCCGGTTGGCCTCCGCGTTGCCGATCAGGCGATCGGCGAAGGCGGAACCTGTGAGATTTTCGATGCCGATCAGCACGTCGCCCTGCGCATAGGACTTCTGGCCGCGTCCGGTTTCGAGCGACACCCACACGCCATAGCCGCTCGGATCGACCGGGGCGTTACGATAGTCGGCGGTGTCGCTGCCCGCGCCGCCATCCAGCACGTCCGCGCCCGCGCCACCGACCAGCCGGTCGACGCCTTCGCCGCCGTAGAGATGGTCGAGGCCCTCTCCGCCCTCGAGCAGATCGCTGCCGTCGCCGCCGTAGAGATAATCGCGGTTCGCGCCGCCATTGAGCGCGTCATCGCCCTGGCCGCCGAAAAGCTGGTCCTCACCGAGCCCGCCGACGATCGTGTCGTCGCCCTGGCCGCCGAAGACGATCGCCTGCGGAGCGACCACGCGGAGCACGTCGTTGCCACCCTTGGCCCAGACCAGCGCGACCTTGTCGAAGGTCAGCGTCTCGTTCTGCGCGTCGTTTGACAGGATCGAACGCGTGATCGCGCTGCCATCGGGCACCCAGACGCCCTCGATCACCGCGCGTTCGTCATCGTCGGTCGAGAACACCGCGCCACCCAGCTTCGCGCCGAGTGCGCCGTTGACGGGATCGGCCTCGTCGGTTTCGTAGAGATAGGCCGAGACGTCGGCCAGCGGGCGCAGCGATCCGTTGCGGGTCAGCGTCAGCCGCGGCGTCGCGGAAACGCTGTCGATGTCGTCTTCCTGCCGATCGCCGAAGAATGGCAGGGGAAAGGTCATGGTGACGTCGCCGGCGACGTCGAAGGTCGCGGTGCCCTTGGCGCCGGCGGCATCATAGGCATCTGCGGCCGCGCCGGACAAGGTCAGGTGCCCCTGCACCTCCTGCCCGCCGGTGTAGCCGAAGCTCTCCGGACGGATGAATTCATAGTTCGGATCGTCCGCGTAATGTTCTTCGACGATACCATAGAAAGTCAGCCCGACAGTCGTCGACATGACACCTCTCCCCAAACGCAAAGGTTACTGAAACGTTACTGATGCTTGTCTCACTGGCCGGCCGAGTCGTCGAGAGCGATTCTTGTTGGTTAATGTATCGAAACGGCATTGTGCGATGCCCGTCGCGGGGCGCGGGCGGTCGGGCGGGCATCGCGCCCGGCTTGCCCGGCGATCCTTGACATAAGCGTCGAAAAACGGTCAGGGCCGGCCCCATGCACGCCTATCGCACCCATCATTGCGGCCAGCTTCGCGCCGCCGACGTCGGCCAGACGATCCGCCTTTCGGGCTGGGTCCATCGCAAGCGCGATCACGGCGGCGTCCTTTTCATCGATCTGCGCGATCATTACGGGATCACCCAGGTGGTCTGCGACGGCGACTCGGCCGCCTTCGCGGTGCTGGAGGGGCTGCGCGCGGAATCGGTTGTGACGTTGACCGGCAACGTCCTTGCCCGTGCCGACGGCACCGCCAACACCGGCCTGCCGACCGGCGAGATCGAGGTCTACGCGCGCGAGGTGGAAATTCAGTCCGCCGCGCAGGAACTGCCGATGCCGGTGGCGGGCGAGGCCGAGTATCCCGAGGATATCCGCCTGCGCTACCGCTTCCTCGACCTGCGTCGCGAACGGCTGCACAAGAACATCGTACTGCGATCGAACGTGATCGCCAGCGTCCGCCGCCGGATGATCGACCAGGGCTTCACCGAGTTCCAGACGCCGATCCTGACCGCGTCGAGCCCGGAAGGCGCGCGCGACTATCTGGTCCCCAGCCGCGTCCACCCCGGCAAGTTCTACGCGCTGCCGCAGGCGCCGCAGATGTTCAAGCAGCTGCTGATGGTCGCGGGCTTCGACCGCTATTTCCAGATCGCGCCCTGCTTCCGCGATGAGGACGCCCGCGCCGATCGTTCGCCGGGCGAATTCTACCAGCTCGATTTCGAAATGAGCTTCGTCACGCAGGAAGACGTCTTCCAGACGATCGAGCCAGTGCTGGCGGGCCTGTTCGAGGAATTCGCCGATGGCCGCAGTGTCACCCCGGCGGGCGAGTTCCCGCGCATTCCCTATCGCGAATCGATGCTCAAGTACGGCAACGACAAGCCCGACCTGCGCAATCCGCTGGTGATCAGCGACGTCTCCGAGCATTTCCGCGAGGGTGGCTTCGGCATCTTCGCGCGGATCGTCGAGGGCGGCGGCGTCGTCCGTGCGATTCCGGCACCGGGTGCGGGGGCGAAGAGCCGCAAGTTCTTCGACGACATCAACGACTGGTCTAAGAAGGAAGGCTTCTCCGGCCTCGGCTACATCAACGTCAAGGGCAGCGAGCCGGGCGGGCCGATCGCCAAGAACCTCGGTCCCGAGGCGACCGCGAAGCTGCTCGGCGAACTTGGCCTGGGCGATGACGACGGCGTGTTCTTCGCCGCGGGCAACGAAGGCGAAGCGGCCAAGCTCGCGGGGCTTGCGCGCACCAAGGTGGGCGAGGAGCTGGGGCTGATCGATCCCAACGCGTTCAAGTTCTGCTGGATCGTCGATTTCCCGATGTTCGAGTATGACGAGGACGCCAAGAAGGTCGACTTCAGCCACAATCCCTTCTCGATGCCGCAGGGCGAGCTCGAGGCGCTGGAGACCAAGGATCCGCTCGATATCCTGGCCTATCAATACGACATCGTCTGCAACGGCGTGGAACTGTCGTCGGGCGCGATCCGGAACCACAAGCTCGAGGTGATGTACAAAGCGTTCGAGATCGCCGGCTACACGCAGGAGCAGGTGGATGCCAATTTCTCGGGCATGATCAACGCGTTCAAGTTCGGCGCGCCGCCGCATGGCGGCTCCGCCCCGGGCATCGACCGCATCGTCATGCTGCTGGCGGACGAACCAAACATCCGCGAAGTCATCGTCTTCCCGATGACCCAGAAGGCGGAAGACCTGATGATGAATGCGCCGGCCCCGGCGACGCTCAAGCAGCTGCGCGAGCTTCACCTGCGGGTTGTGGAGCCGAGCAAGGGCTGATCTTGCCGATACTGTGAAACTGTGATAGTCGCGTTTCATGAAGAACGTGACCATCGCGCTCGACGACGAAACCCATCGCAAGGCCCGTATCCATGCGGCCGAGCGGGGCACTTCCTTGTCGGCTTTGGTGAAGCGGTATCTGGAAAGTCTGGCCGCGCCCGGCGAAGAGGCGGCAGGCCCTGCTGGAGGGCGGGAAATGCCCATGAGCTATGCCGCGCCGCAGCCAGCCACGCCCGAGGGGCCGCCCTGGCTGGTCAACGGCCAGTGGGTCTACACGAAGGACGGAAAGCCGCGCCAGCCCGGTGCCTTGCGGGGCAAGGTGGGGATGTCGGACGATTTCGACGAGACGCCGCAATGGCTGATCGATGCCTTCGAGGGCAAGGATAGCGACCTGCCCTGGCCCGGCGTTCCGTCCAAAGCATGAAGCTGGTGCTGGACACGCATGTCATCCTATGGTGGCTTTGGGATGACCCCCGACTGGGGCAGAGGGCGCGGGCGGTCATCGCGGATCCCAGGGTGAAGGTGATGGCCAGCATTGCCTCGCCCTGGGAGATGTCGGTCAAGCACCGGATCGGCAAGCTCGACGAGAGGGGTGGCGACATGCTGGACTGGCTGGAGGATGAGGCCGTGGAGGTTCTGCCCGTGCGGGCGGACGATCTGCGCGCATTGGAAGCCTTGCCATTGCTGCATCGCGATCCCTTCGACCATCTCATCATCGCGCAGGCTCTGGTCGAGGGCGCCCGTATCATGACCGACGACGGGATCATGGCGCGCTATGACGTGCCCTGCACCGGCGTTGCGTGAGCGAGCGATGACCATCCATCTTGCCGATCACGAAAAGGGCGATCGCTTCGAGGGCGATTACGACGATGCGCTGGATGCGCTGCACGAGCGGCTCGATCGCATCCAGGTGGCGCATATCGTCCACAAGCGGCCCACGGTCATCGTGTTCGAGGGATGGGACGCGGCGGGG
>Ga0160473_101086_pt1 | contig 14806 bp, 10 predicted proteins | sample HID1975I_E11MG_FD_108217 | JGI IMG/M metagenome (GOLD analysis project Ga0160473, IMG submission 108217) | Enriched soil microbial communities from UW Madison campus, WI, USA - HID1975I_E11 MG | ecosystem: Environmental > Terrestrial > Soil > Unclassified | place: USA: Madison, Wisconsin... | reverse complement strand
GCGGTAGGTGGTGCGCTGCGCGGTGGTCAGCTGCGCTGGGATCGCCCCGAGCGCGGGCTTGGCGGCGGGCGCGCGGCCGGTGATGTCGTTGGATCGGATGTCGTTGGATCGAATGTCGTTCAGGCGGTTTTCGGCGGCGTGGATGCCGCTGGCGCGGGGCAGGCTCGTCGCGGCCGCGCTCGACGCGGCGAGATTGAGCACGAGCTGGCCGGGCATCGCCCCGTCATCGGCCACGGTCTGTGCGGGCGCGGCACCCGCGAGAAGCAGGCCCCCCAGCAGGCCGGTCGTCATCAGCGCGGCGCGCATCAGTTCTGTTCTCCGATCAGCAGCCGCAGATCCTTCCAGGCCTCGGCCTTGCGGGCCGGTTGCTGGATCAGGAAGCGCGGGTGGAATGTCGCAACGGCGGGCACCGTGCCCGAATTGTGGTTAAGGGCGTGTTTGCGTCCGCGCGCGCCGGCCACGGCCGTCCCGAGCAGGGCACGGCTCGCCTCGTCCCCGACGATGAGCAGGCGGCGCGGTTTCGCGAGACCGATGTGGTGGATCATGATCCGGGTCAGCGCCGACAGCGCATCGGCATCGATCCGGCCGCCGGGCGCGCGGCTTCCCGAGAGTGGCGCGAGCCAGACGGTCGCGCGGTCGAGGCCGATCGCGGCGAGCATCCGATCGAACAGCCGGCCGGCGGGGCCGGCGATGAGCTGCCCGGCCTCGGCATCGCCGATCTCGGGCTGGCCGGTGACGATCATCAGCTCGGCGGCGTGGCTTCCCGAAGGGGCGATACGGCGCTGCGCCGGCCCGGCGAGGGGCAGCGCGGCATCCACGGCGAGCCAGGCGAGCAGCGCATCGAGCGTCTCCGGCAGGTGCTGGGCAACCGGCGCGGCGGGAACCGGGGCGTGCGCCGTGGGTTCATTGGGAATGGCGGCAAGGCGGGCAGCGATGGGCTCGGGCGGCTTGAGCCAGTCACGCGCAGCGTCATCGACCAGGCTGTCGACCCCCGCGCCGCGCCACCAATCGAGCAGGCTGGCCAGCTCGTCGGCCGCAAATATCGTGTGTTCCACCCGCACCATGCGCAATAAGCAACGGCGTTGACGCGATGGTCAATCGCGGGCAGTCGCCTATCTGACAAGACGTGACGGCATTGCGACGATCAGCGTGGCAGACCGTCCCAAAAGGAGACGAGAGTGACCGAGCGGGAGTCCATGCCCTATGACGTGGTGATCGTGGGGGCCGGGCCGGCGGGATTGTCCGCGGCGATCCGGCTGAAACAGATCGCCGCCGCACGGGGCGCGGAGATTTCGGTCTGCGTGCTGGAGAAGGGATCCGAGGTCGGCGCACATATCCTGTCCGGCGCGGTGGTCGATCCGATCGCGCTGGACGAGCTGATCCCCGACTGGCGCGAACTCGACAGCCCGATGACGGTGCCGGTCGTCGACAACCAGCACTGGGTGCTGACCCCCAAGGGCAAATATGCCCTGCCCCATCTGATCATGCCGCCGTTCCTGAACAACAAGGGCACCTATACGGTCAGCCTGGGCAATCTGTGCCGCTGGCTGGCGGGGCAGGCCGAGGCGCTGGGCGTGGAGATATTCCCCGGCTTCGCGGCGGCGGAAGTGCTGTTCAACGAGGATGGATCGGTCAAGGGCGTGGCGACCGGCGACATGGGCGTCGCGCGCGACGGCACGCACAAGCCGGATTACCAGCCGGGGATGGAACTGCACGGCCGCTACACCTTCTTCGCGGAGGGCGCGCGCGGGCACCTGACCAAGGAACTGAAGCGGATATTCGCGCTCGACGCGGACAGCCAGCCGCAGGTCTATGCGATCGGCATCAAGGAATTGTGGGACATCCCGGCCGAGAAGCACGTGCCCGGCCGGGTGATCCATACGCAGGGATGGCCGCTGGACGATGCGGTCGGGGGTGGTTTCCTCTATCATCAGGAGAACAACCAGGTCGCGCTCGGCTTCGTGGTGGGGCTGGGTTATCGCAACCCCCATCTGTCGCCGTTCGAGGAATTCCAGCGCTGGAAGCAGCATCCCTCGATCCGCGCGATCCTGGAGGGTGGACGCCGGGTGAGCTATGGCGCGCGGGCGATCAACGAGGGCGGATGGCAGTCCGTGCCGAAGCTGGTCTTTCCGGGCGGCGCGCTGATCGGCTGTTCGGCGGGCTTCGTGAACGTGCCGCGCATCAAGGGCAGCCATACCGCGATGAAATCCGGCATGCTGGCCGCCGAGGCCGCGTTCGACGCGATCGCGGCGGACCGCGCGGGCGACGAGCTTTCGGCCTATCCCGAGGCGCTCGACGCGAGCTGGATCGCCAAGGAACTCAAGATGGTCCGCAACGCCGAGCCCGCGCTGGCGAAGTTCGGGCCGCTGGTCGGCACGCTCTATGCCGGGTTCGACATGTGGGCGCATGTCATCGGCATCACGCTGCCGTGGACGTTCCGCCACCATGCCGACAACGAGGGGCTGTGGCGCCGGGATATCGCGCCGAAGATCGACTATCCGAAGCCCGACGGGTTGATCAGCTTCGACCGGCTCTCCTCCGTGTTCATATCGAACACCAATCATGAGGAAGACCAGCCCGTTCATCTGACGCTCAAGGACGCGTCGGTACCGGTCGAGGTGAATCTGGCGCTGTATGACGCGCCGGAACAACGTTACTGTCCGGCGGGCGTGTATGAGATCATGGGCGAGGACGAAGGCAATCCGAGGCTCCAGATCAACGCCCAGAACTGTGTCCACTGCAAGACCTGCGACATCAAGGATCCTACCCAGAACATCAACTGGGTGGTTCCCGAAGGCGGGGGAGGGCCGAACTATCCCAATATGTGACGCGACGATCGCTCCGCCCCTGCAAGGGGAGGTGTCGGCCCGCAGGGCTGACGGAGGGGTATCACGGCCGGCGGGGATACCCCTCCGTCGCGCTTCGCGCGCCACCTCCCCTTGCAGGGGAGGAGTTCTAGGTCTTTCCCTCCTCCTCCTCGCGACCGCCCCGACGTTCGCCGCCGCATCGGCCCCCGCGCCGTTGCCGCCGGCCCGGACGGCCGAGGCGAGCTATGTCCGTGCGCGCGCCGCGAGCGCGCTGGGATCGCTTGGCGAAGCCGCGACCGGCTTTTCGGCGGCGTTGGCCGCTTCGCCGGGGGACAAGGCGCTGGCACAGCGGGCGTTCCGGCAGGCGATGCTGGCCGGCGACAAGCCGCTGGCGGTGCGCGCGGCGACCACGCTGGAGCAGGCGAACGAACTGCCGGCCGACGGCACGCTGCTGATGTTTTCCGAATCGGTCGCCGCGCGCGACTGGAAGGGCGCGTCGCTGCGCCTGGCGACGATCGAGAAGCAGGAGGCGTTCCGCTTCCTGCTGCCGGTGCTGCGCGCCTGGGTCGCCTTCGGGGCGAAGACCGGCGAGCCGATGACGTCGCTGGAAACGGGCCAGCCCTCGCCGCTGGCGGTGAGCTACATCGCCGAGCATCGCGCGCTGCTGCTGCTCGCGCAGGGCCGGGTCGAGGACGGGATGGCGGCGCTGGCGCCGCTGGTGAGCGCGGGCGACGGCCGTTCGGCGCGGCTGCGGATCGCCGCGGCGGCGCGACTGGCGGAGCTGGGCGAGCGCAAGCAGGCGGCGACGCTCCTCGAAGGCGAGGACGCACCGATCGTCGCCGCGCGCGACCTGCTGTCGGCGCGCAAGCCGATCCCCGGGGCGATCACGACGCCTGCCGACGGGATCGCCGAGCTGCTGGTGCGGCTGGGCGCGGACATCAACCGCGAGCGGGTGTCGCCGGTGGCGCTCTCGCTGGCGCGGCTTTCGACCTTCCTGGCACCGGGCAACAGCGAGACCTGGCTGGTCACGGCATCGATGCTGGCGTCGGCGGACCACCCGTCCGAGGCGGTGGCGGCGGTGAACCAGGTGGCGGCCAACGATCCCTTCGCCACCACGGCGCGCGACACGCGCGTCCAGCTGCTGGTCCGCAAGGGCGAGCAGGAGGCGGCGCTGGCCGAGGCGCTGGCCGCCGCCAAGCGCCGCGACCGCAGCGTTTCCGACATCGCGCGGGTGGGCGACATCTACAACGAGCTCGGCCGCAACCTCGAGGCGGCGGAAGCCTATGGCGAAGCGATCGACGCATCCGCCAAGGGAGAGGCGCCGGGCCAGTCGCTATGGTCGCTCCACCTGCTGCGAGGCAGCGCCTTCGACCAGGCGGGGCGCTGGGACGAGGCGGTGGCCGACCTGCGCAAGGCGGTGGAGCTCGCCCCGCAGGAGCCGGTGGCGCTCAACTATCTCGGCTATGCGCAGCTGGAGCGGCGGATCAACCTCGACGAGGCGGAGAAGCTGATCGAGGCGGCGAGCCGGCTGAAGCCCGACGATCCCTCGATCACCGATTCGCTGGGCTGGGTGTATTACCTGCGCGGGGACAAGGCGCGCGCGATCGACACGCTGGAGCGCGCGGTGACGGGCGAGCCGGGCGAGCCGACGATCAACGAGCATCTGGGCGACGCATACTGGTCGGTCGGGCGCAAGCTGGAGGCGCGTTTCGCCTGGCGCGCGGCGCTGGTCGGCGCGGAGGCCGAGGATGCGACGCGGATCAACCGCAAGATCGACATGGGACTGACGCCCGAGGTGGCGGCACCCTGAGCGGCGTATCGATGGAAGCCGGGCCCGCCGCCGAGACCGCCTATGCCAAGATCAATCTGGCGCTGCATGTCCGGCGGCGGCGGCGGGACGGGTTTCACGAGATCGAGACGATCTTCGCCTTCGCGCGGGACGGCGACCGGCTGACGGCCGCGCCGGCCGGCGACGGGGCGGTGACGCTGACCATCGACGCACCGTTCGCGGCGGGGTTGGCGACCGACGCTGGCAATCTGGTGGTGCGCGCCGCCGAGGCGCTGCGGCAGGCGCATGGCATCGCGGCCGGCGTTCGCCTGCATCTCGACAAGAGGCTGCCGGTGGCGTCGGGGATCGGCGGCGGATCGGCCGATGCGGCGGCGGCGTTGCGGCTGCTGGCGCGGATGTGGGACGTGGCTGTCCCCGAGGACATCGCGGCGGCGCTGGGGGCGGACGTCCCAGCCTGCGTGCTATCGCGCAGCGCCCGGGCGGAAGGGCTGGGCCATCCGGTCCATCCGATCGCGGGGGAGGCGTTGGCGGATCTGCCGCTGCTGCTGGTCAATCCCGGCGTGCCGCTGGGCACCGGCGCGGTCTTCGCCGCGTGGGACCGGATCGATCGCGGTGTGCTGGATCTGGCGGACGGCGGCGATCTGCTGGTGGCGGCACTGGCGGGGCGCAACGACCTGGAACCTCCCGCGCGCACACTGCGGCCCGAGATCGACGCGGTGCTCGCGATGCTGGCGGCGCAACCCGGCGTGCGCCTGTCGCGGATGTCGGGATCGGGCGCGACTTGCTTCGCGCTGTTCGACACCAAAGAGGCCCGAGACGCCGCCGCGACGATAGCGGCCGAGCAGCCGGGCTGGTGGGTAATGGCTTCCGCCCTGCGCTGACGACCGGCCCTTCCGACCGGCCCTTTCCCAAGGGGGAAGGGGACCGGTCGGTCGGAATTCAACGTCCCGTGGCGCTGGCCGTCAGGGGGCTGAGATAGGCCGGATCCTTGATCCCGCCCTTGCGCATCGCGATGCCGGTCAGGCAGGCGTGCATGACATAGTTGGCGTTGAGCGCGGTGCGATAGCTGAGGTCGAGATAGGGGGCGACGTCGAGCATCTCGAAGCCGACCACCTTGGTCTCGGCGCAGATGCGACGGACCAGCGGGATCGCCTCGCGGATGGTGAGCCCGCCCGGCGAGGGGCGTCCGGCGGCGGCGGCATAGGCCGGGTCGAGCACGCTGATATCGAAGGAGACGAAGACGTTCTCCGGCCCCGCCTTGATCTGCGAGAGTGCGGTGGCGAGCACCTTTTCCCAACCCTGGCCCTCGATCGCGGCCATGGTGTGATACTGGATGCCCTGATTGCGCATCCACTCGATGTCGGCGCTGCTGGTTTCCTGCCCGCGCACGCCGATCTGGACGATATCCTTGCCGTGCACGATGCCGCGCTGGATCAGCCGGGACACGGCCTGGTCGTCCGAATAGACATGCGCCTGATCGCGCGCGCCATCGTAATGCGCGTCGAGCTGGACGACGCCGACTTTGCCCTGGCCGTAATGGTCGGCCATCGCCGCGACCGTCGGGAACATCACCGAATGATCGCCGCCGACGACGAAGGGAATCACGCCCGCATCGGCCATCTCGGCGACCATCTTGCGGACATGGTCGACGCCCATCTCCGGGCTCATCCGGTCGACGGTGAGGTCGCCATAGTCGGCGAGGCTGAGTTCCAGGCTGGGATCGACCCCGGCATAGATGTCGAAGCCGCTGGCCCCGTACATCGAGCGCAGGACCGACGGGGCGTTGGCCGCGTCACGCCAGCCGCTGCTGAAGTCGATCGGCACGCCGACGAACGCGACGTCGACCTTGCCCGCGACCAGATCGGCCTTGCGCAGCGCCACGGGCGCGCCGGCGAAGGTGGGGATCGGATCCTGTTCGTAGACGTAGCGCTTCAGGCTGAACGGGCCGGGATCGCGGCGATACTCGTCGAAGATCTCGGGGCGGAGCACGGTGCCGCCGTTGAAGTTCGGCGCGTCTGTCTTGAGCGGCACGGCGGCCATGTCGCCGACCGGATCGAGCGGCCCCTGATCGGGCGCGGGCGCGGTGGTCGCGGCCTGGTATTTCGCGTCGTCGGTGGTCTTCATCAGCGAGGCGACGAGCGCGCGTGCGCCGGCATCGTCACGCGCGGCGATCATCGCCGCCAGCTTTTCCGGCGTCAGGCCGAACCGGGCGAGGTTGTCCTCATCGGCGAGGAAGGCGCGCTGTTCGGGCGGGAGCGAGCCGACATCGGCGGCAGACGCGACCGAGGGGAGGGCGACGGCCAGCGCGAGGGCGGACACGGAAAGAGCCCGGTTGCGGGCCTGGCGGAAGCACCGGTTGAAGCACCGGTTGAAGCTGGCGCGCATCACTTCTTGGCTCCGTAGTAATTGTCCTGGCCGTGTTCGGACGAGAGCGGGCTGAAATAGTTGGGCTGTGTCAGCCCCTTCTTCCGCATCGCGATGCCGGTGAGGCAGGAGAACATCAGCGCGTTGCCGTTCATGGCGCTGCGATAGGTGCTGTCGAGCTGGGGGGCGAGTTCGACGATGTCGAAGCCGATCACGTTCGCCTCGGCGCAGAGCCGGCGCATGATCGGGATCGCCTCGCGCATCGTCATGCCGCCCGACACGGGGGTGCCGGTGCCGGGGATGAACGCGGGATCGAGCACGTCGACGTCGAAGGAGATCCAGAGATACTTGGTGTTCTTGGTCGCTTCCTTGACGACGCGTTCGAGCACCGCATCCCAGCCGCGTCGCTCGACCTCGGCCATGGTGTGGTAGTGCATGCCGATCAGGCGCTGCCATTCATACTGCTCGGCATTGTAATGCGCGCGCAGGCCGACCTGGATGTAGTCCTCCGGCCGGATATGGGCTTCCTTCATCACGCGGTAGATCGGCTGGCCGTGATCGAGCAGATGCGGGCGGCCGCGCCCGGTGTCGAGGTGCGAGTCGAAGTGGATGACGCCGACATTGCCCTTGCCGTAGACGTCGGCCGCCGCCGCGACATTCGGGTATTCCAGCGAGTGATCGCCGCCGATCACGACCGGGATCGCGCCGGTCTGGGCGATCTCGCGGACCAGGCGGCGGACTTCCTGGACGCTGCGCTCGGTGCTGTTCTGGTCGATCGCGGCGTTGCCGTAATCGACGATGTTGAGCACCTCGCTCGGCGCGATCATGCTCGACACCTCGGTGCCGCCGGTGCCGCCGGCCATGCGCATCGCATTCGGCCCGTGGCGCGCGTCGCGCCAGCCCGAGCCCATGTCGAGCGCCGCGCCGAGGATCGCGACGTCGACCTTGCCGGCCTTGAGATCGGCCGGGGTGAAGGCGACCGGCGAGCCGGCGAAGGTGGCGAAGCCGCTGCGGCCGCGCACGTAGCGCGACAGCGAGACCGGGCCGGGCTCGCGCTTGGGATCTAGCCCGGCGGGACGGCGCAGGTGCCAGTCGTTGAACCGGGGCGAGTTGGTGTCGAAGGCGATGGTAGGGGCGTCGCGGCCCTGTTCGAACTGGGCCTCCTGATAGACCGCCATCATCGCGTCGACATAGGCGTTCACCTCGACGTTCGACTTCGCCTCGCGCAGCTTCTTGAGCATCACCTCCGGGCTCATCGCGAAACGGGCCTTGCCGCTCTTGAGGAAGGCGATCTTGTCCGGCGCGACGGCGGCGGCGGTCAGCTTGGCCATAACGTCGGCCGGGATGTCCTGCGGCTCGACCGGCATCATGCCCGGCGTATAGGCGTCGATGTTCTTCGGGATCGCGCCCTTCGCGGTGGGCGGACCCTTGACCAGCTTGTCCTTCCACGACGGCTTGGCCGCTTCGGCGGGCTTGGCCTGCGCCCGGGGATCGGCATTGGCGAGGACGGTCATGAGCAGCACCGGCGTCAGGAAGGTGGCTGCCAGGAATTTGAGATCTTTCCTCATGCGATGTCCCGAGATGATGCCCCAAGGCCCCCGCCCGAGTCCGGGAAGGGGAAACGTGCCGGACGATAGGAATCGGCGCGTGCGGGGGACATGGGGCGTTTGACGCAGATGCGGGCGTAGGGGCTTTTCCTCTCCCCTTGAGGAACTGGGCTATCGCAAATGGATCGGAACGATCTTTTCCTGCTCTCAACCCTTCGTCATTGCGAGCGTAGCGAAGCAATCCAGTCGTTCCGCAGGCGGAAACGTCGCTGTGGATTGCTTCGTCCCCCGGCTTACGCCGGGCTCCTCGCAATGACGAAGCTGCAATATTTCCATATGCGATAGCACAGGAGGGGAGAGGGTCATTCTATCCCTACAGTCGCATCACCTCGCGTTCGACGAGGGCCATCGGCATGGCGCCGTTGCCGAGCACGGTTGCGTGGAAGGCGCGGCGGTCGAAGCGCTTGCCCTTGCGGGCCTGGAGCTTGCCGCGCAGGTCCAGCAGGCGGAGCTGGCCGAGCTTGTAGCCCAGAGCCTGCCCCGGCCAGGCCATGTAGCGCTCGATCTCCGCCACGACGCGGCTTTCGGCGACGCCGGTCGCGTCGCGCATGTAGGCGATGGCGCGGGTGCGATCCCAATGCTGGTCGTGCAGGCCGGTGTCGACGACCAGCCGGACCGCGCGGAACAGTTCGTCCTGCAGCCGGCCGAGATCGCCCGGCCGATCGCGACGATAGACGCCCATCTCGGCCGCCAGCCGCTCGGCATAGAGGCCCCAGCCTTCCTGATAGGCGTTGAAGCTGGCGATGCGGATGATCAGCGGGGCTTCCCCCAGCGCGGTGGCGATGGCGGACTGGGTGTGGTGGCCGGGAACGCCCTCGTGATAGCTGAGCGTCGGCAGGCGCAGGCGCGGTACGGCCGCCATATCGCGCAGGTTGATCCAGTAGGTGCCGGGGCGCGAGCCATCGAGGGCGGGGCCGTCGTAATAGCCGCCGGGTGCGCCTTCTTCGGTCGCGACGGGGACGCGGCGGACCTCCAGCGGCTGGCGGGGGATCATCGCCTCGGGCAGGATCTCGGGATAGCGCGCCTCCATCCGGCGGACGGCCTCGCGGACGTAATCGAGCAACGCGGCGCGGCCGGCGTCGCTGTCGGCGAACTGCTGGCCGGGGCGCTTGCCGAGCGCCTCCATCCGTGCGCCGACGCTGCCCCTGGTAAGCCCCTCCAGCCGGAGCAGGCGATCCATCTGCGCGGTGATGCGCGCGACCTCGTCCACTCCCATGCGATGGACCTCGGCGGGGGCGAGCGTGGTGTCACCGAGCGCGCCGACATTGGCGGCATAGAGCGCATCGCCATCGGGCTGCGCCCAGACCCCGGCCTCGGCGCGGGCGTCGGGCAGCATCGCGACGATCTCCTCGCGCAGCCGGGCGAAGGCGGGGCGCAGGCGGCGCTCGATGCCGCGCGCGGCGCGCTTCACCGCCTTCTCGCGCAGGTCGGCGGCGAGGCCGGCGGTCTCCATCCGCTCGGCGAGCGAGACGACCAGCGGATGGGCGGCGGGATCGCCCGCAAGGCTGGCGTCGAGCACCGGCAGCGTCTTCTGGAGCAGGGCGGCCGGCGGGCGGCAGCCGGCGGCGCGATCCGCGCGAAGCTTCTCGATCACGCCGTCGAAGCCCCGATCGAAGCCTTCGAGCTTGTCCAGCCAGGTCTCGACCGCGGCGGGGCTGGATACCGACTGCTGGGTCAGCATCACCGCCGGCGTATCGATATGCGGCCCGGCGATCTGGGTGACGAGATAGGGGACGTGACCCGAAAAGCCGAAGGGGTTGGTGCGGCCATAGGGGATGGCGGCGGAGCGCCGTCCGTTCTCGACGATGGCGCGCGCGATATCGAGATGGAGGGTGGCGGCAGCGTCGGTCGGGCAGTCGAGCCTCGCCAGCGCCTCGGCCTCGGTGGCGAGGGCCGCGCGCCAGGCCGATTCGCCGGCGGGAGTGTAATCGTCCATCAGCGCCGCGAGCGGGCCGCCGTCGAGCGATTGGGGCACGCTGTTGTAGGTCGCGGTTTCCGGAACATGCGCCAGCAACCGGTCGGTCACGCCTTCGAGCGGCACGGCGATCGCGCAGGGGGCGACGGGCTTGGCGGCGAGCGGGCGCGCGCGCGACAGCAAGGCGGCGACGCCCGCGCCGGCCAACAATCCCAGACCCTGCCTGCGGGTCATTCCCCCGTTCATGCGCGCCCCGTTTTCCTGTCGTGCCGTGGTGACAGCGCCAAGGTTTGTCGGCAACAGGCGAATGACCGCCCCGCCCGACGAACTTCCGCGATGGAGCCCAGCCTTGTCGTTCGACCCGTTCGAGATCATCCCCGGCGATGCCGGCAGCGGGTTGCTGCTGATCGCGGACCACGCCTCGGCGCGGGTGCCCGAGGGGGTGGATCTCGGGATCGACCCGGCGCTGATGCGCGAGCATGTCGCGATCGACATCGGCGTGGCGGAACTGGGCGCGCGGCTCTGCGCGATGCTGGGCTGTCCGGGCGTGCTGGGGGCGGTGTCGCGGCTGGTGATCGACCTCAACCGGGAAGAGGACGCGGCGGGGCTGATCCCGGTGGCGAGCGATGGCCATGCGATCCCCGGCAACGAGGCGCTGGACGGCGACGCCCGCAACCTGCGGGTGGAGCGATACTGGCGGCCCTATCATGCGACGGTGGCGGGGATGATCGAGGAGGGGAGCCCCCGGATGCTGATCTCGCTGCACAGCTTCACGCCGCGCCTCGCCAGCCGGCCCGAAGAGCAGCGGCCGTGGGAAGTCGGCGTGCTTTACAACCAGGACGAGCGCGCCGCGCGGATCGCCATGCCGCTGCTGGCCGAAGCGGGGGCGATCGTTGGGGACAACCAGCCCTATTCGGGCAAGCTGCTCAACGCGACGATGAACCTGCACGGCGAGGCGCGGGGTATCCCCTATCTGGGGCTGGAGGTGCGGCAGGATCTGATCGGGGAGGGCGTCGGGGTGGCGCGATGGGCGGAACTGCTGGCACCGGTCATCGCGAAAACGCGCGACTCGCTTGCCTGATCGGCCTTCGGGGGCCTAGACGCTCCCCGAATTGAGGAGCGTCATGACCTACACCTTCGACAAGTCCAAGCTGCCGAGCCGCTATGTCTCGGTCGGCGTCGAGAGCGCGCCGCACCGCAGCTATTACTATGCGATGGGGCTGACCGAGGAGGAGATCGCCCGGCCGTTCGTGGGCATCGCCTCCGCCGGCAACGACAGCGCGCCGTGCAACACCACGCTGGACGCGCAGGCGGACTGGTGCCGCCAGGGCGTGAACGAGGGCGGCGGCATGCCGCGCCGGTTCAACACCATCACCGTGACCGACGGCATCGCGATGGGCCATCAGGGGATGAAGAGCTCGCTGGTCAGCCGCGAGGTCATCGCCGATTCGGTCGAGCTTTCGGTGCGGGGGCATTGCTACGACGCGCTCGTCACCTTCGCGGGCTGCGACAAGTCGCTGCCGGGCATGATGATGGCGATGCTGCGGCTGAACGTACCGTCGATCTTCGTGTATGGCGGGTCGATCCTGCCGGGCCGGTATCAGGATCGCGACCTGACCGTGGTCGACGTGTTCGAGGTGGTCGGCCGCTATGCCGCCGGCAATTGCCCGCTGTCCGAGGTGACGGCGATCGAGAAGGCGGCCTGCCCGGGGCATGGCGCCTGCGGGGGGCAGTACACCGCCAACACCATGGCCTGCGTCGGCGAGGCGATCGGCTTGTCCTTGCCGAACAGCAACATGGCGCCAGCCCCTTACAAGAGCCGTGAGGAAGTGGCGGTCGCCGCCGGCCGGCAGGTCATGGAGCTGCTGAAGATCAACCTGCGCCCGCGCGACATTTGCACGCGCGAGGCGTTCGAGAATGCCGCGCGGATCGTGGCGGCGACGGGCGGATCGACCAACGGCGCGTTGCACCTGCCGGCGATGGCCCATGAATGCGGCATCGAGTTCGACCTGTTCGACGTCGCGGAGATCTTCAAGACGACGCCCTATATCGCCGACCTGAAGCCGGGTGGGCGTTACGTGTCGCGCGACATGTATGATGCCGGCGGCATCTACATGCTGATGAAGACGCTGGCGACGGAGGGCTTCCTCCACCTCGACTGCATGACGGTTTCGGGCAAGACGCTGGGCGAGAACATCGACCAGGTCACCTGGAACCCCGACCAGAAGGTCATCTACGACGCCAAGACCCCGATCACGCCGACCGGCGGCGTCGTCGGCCTGAAGGGCACGCTGGCACCCGAAGGCGCGATCGTGAAGGTCGCGGGGATGAAGCGGCTGCAGTTCACCGGCACCGCCAAGGTGTACGAGCGCGAGGAGGACGCCTTCGCCGCCGTCGAGGCGCAGCAGATCGTGGAGGGCGACATCGTCGTCATCCGTTACGAGGGGCCGAAGGGTGGCCCCGGCATGCGCGAGATGCTGTCGACGACGGCGGCGCTCTATGGCCAGGGGCTGGGCGAGAAGGTGGCGCTGATCACCGACGGGCGCTTCTCCGGCGGAACGCGCGGCTTCTGCATCGGCCATGTCGGGCCGGAAGCGGCCGATGGCGGCCCGATCGCGCTGGTCGAGAATGGCGACCAGATCGCGATCGACGCGGAAGCGGGGACGATCGACCTTCTGGTCGACGATGCCGTGCTGGCGGAGCGCAGGGCACGGTGGACGCCACGGACCAACGATTACCAGTCCGGCGCGCTGTGGCGCTATGCCCGCAATGTCGGCCCTGCGTGGCAGGGCGCGGTCACCCATCCCGGCGGAGCGGCTGAAACGCATGTATTCGCCGATATCTGAGGGCCGCCCGCTCCGCCTGCTGCCGGCGGCGCTGCTCCTGGCGGCCTGCTCGGTCGAGCCGGCCCCCAAAGCCGGCGAGGAAGCGAGCGGCGACGGCGAGGGGCGTATCGAGTGTGCCGTCGCCGGATCGGACATGGCGCGCGACTGCACGGTCGAGCGGATGCAGAGCCCCGAGGGGCTAGTGCTGATGCTGCGCCATCGCGACGGCGGCTTCCGCCGGCTGCTGGTGACGAGCGACGGACGCGGCGTGGTGCCTGCCGACGGCGCGGAGCCGGCGGTGGTGACCGTGATCGCCGACAACCGCATCGAGGTGGCGATCGCGGGCGAGCGATATCGCCTGCCGGCCACGGTGAAGTGACGACGTTTCCCTTAACGCGAAGAAATCACGAGAATCTTCCGTTCGTCCCGAGCAGCCATCAAGCTTGCCGAGATGGCGTGTCGAGGGATGGTCAAAGACGGAGAGATTACCTCGACACGGGTTCTCGACAAGCTCGAACCCTGCTCGGTACGAACGGTTTTCGATCTTTGTCGCGGTGCCCTGAAGGGGAGGGGCTTTAGTGGTGACTGCCCGCCCGATCCTCACCGCCGCCGAGACTCGTGCGGCCGAGCAGGCGTTGTTCGATGACGGGATCACGGTCGAGGCGCTGATGGAGCGCGCCGGCGTGCTCGCGGCGGAGGCCGCGTGGCGGTTTGCGGGGCCGCGATCGACGCTGGTGGTCTGCGGGCCGGGCAATAACGGCGGCGACGGCTATGTGATCGCGCGAACGCTGAAGGCGAAGGGCGTGCCGGTGCGCGTCGCGGCGCTGTCGGAGCCGGTGACCCCGGCGGCGCGCGCGGCACGGGCTAGCTGGGATGGCCCTGTAGAGGATTTCGCCGAAGCGCGACCCGCTTCGCTGCTGGTCGACGCGCTGTTCGGCACCGGGCTTACCCGGCCGCTGGCGGAGCATGTCTCGGCGCGGCTGGGCGAACTGGCGGAAGCGGCGGCACTGGTGGTCGCGATCGACCTGCCGAGCGGGATCGCCACCGACGACGGCGCGATACTGTCGCCGGTTCCCGACTGCGACATGACGGTGGCGCTGGGGTGCCTGAAGCCGGCGCATCGGTTGCGCCCGGCGGTGGCGGCCTGCGGGCGGATCGTGGTCGCGGACATCGGGCTGCCGGGTGCGGAGGCGCGGCTCGTCGAGGTGGCGCGGCCAATGCTGGCGACGCCGGGGCCGGGCGACCACAAATATTCGCGCGGCAAGGTGGCGGTACTGGGCGGGGCGATGCCCGGCGCGGCGATGCTGGCGGCGGAAGCGGCGCAGCGCGCGGGCGCAGGCTATGTCGAGCTGCTCAATCCCCGCACGCCGGCGGCGGCCCCCCATGCGCTGGTGCGGCGGGGAGGCGACCCGGCCGGTGCGCTGGCGGACGGCCGGATCGGGGCGCTGGTCGTCGGGCCGGGGCTGGGCCGTGACGACCGTGCCGAGGAATTGCTGACG
>Ga0160473_101061_pt1 | contig 15102 bp, 12 predicted proteins | sample HID1975I_E11MG_FD_108217 | JGI IMG/M metagenome (GOLD analysis project Ga0160473, IMG submission 108217) | Enriched soil microbial communities from UW Madison campus, WI, USA - HID1975I_E11 MG | ecosystem: Environmental > Terrestrial > Soil > Unclassified | place: USA: Madison, Wisconsin... | reverse complement strand
GATGATGACGATGCCATTTTCGGCGCACGCTCGCTATCGACGATTGTTGCCGCTTGATTTTTACTGTCCAAGGTCAGCTATCGACGCTTCTCTCTCCAAAAGCTGACTGTCGCAAATCCACCCCACTTCGTCATCCCAGCGAAGGCTGGGATCTCACTTCCTTTTGGGTTCTGAGAAGAACAGAGAGATGCCAGCCTTCGCTGGCATGACGGGATAAGGACCTGTCCGCTCCCCACCCATCTCAGCCTTCGCTGGGCTGACGGTATGCACGAAGGGACAGCAGGGATTCCGTCGGCGTGCCCCATCGGGCCGTGATTGCCCTTATCCCTGTCCGCCCAGCAGCTGATATTTGAGGCCCATGGCCTGGGCGAGGTTGCGCAGGCGGCGTTCGACCGCTTCGCCGTAGAGATCGGCATCCTCGTCGCGCAGGTGGAGGTCGATGCGGTCGCCATGCCGTTCCAGATGGGAAATGGCGAGCGGGCCTTCGACGCCGCCCGACAGGCGCTGGGCGAGGCGGATGGCGAGGCCCCAGAGTGCGGCGCGGCGCAGCGCGTCCGGGCTGGCCATGCGGTCGAGGTTGGGCAGCGTGCCGACGTCGCCGCCGAAATGGGTGTGCAGCGCCTGGCCCAGCATCGCCCGCTCGGCGGCGGTGATGCCGACCCAGTTGCTGTGCAGGGCGATTTCGACGCCGCGTTCGGCGCGGAAATCGGGATTGGCGCGCCAGCTTACATCGGCCAGCAGACAGGCGGCGCGGCGGATGCGGCGGGCGCCCTTGTCATCGTCCGGGAAGAGCGGGGCGATCCAGCGATCGATGCGGTCGCCATGGCCGCGGAAGCGGGCCTGCGCCTCGCCCTCCGCCTCGGCCGCGACCAGCAGCGGATCGTGCGCCCGAATATCGTCGGGCAAAGTCTCATAGAGCAGCCCTTCGCGCAGGCCATAGGCCGACACGATCATCCGGCTGGACCTGAGCTGGCGCACGACCACCGACAGCAGCGCGGCGGCATCCGGCAAGGTCGGCACGCGCGATCCGGTCATCGCCGGAATCTGCTTCAACCGCACCCTGTCGACATGGGACACGATCCGGGTCAGTTGCTCGGCCCGCATGGCGCTCATCTCATATTGATGGACGACCGGCAGTGGGAAATGAGTCAATTGCATGTCGAAGCGGGCGAGCGCGCGCCACGATCCCCCGACCAGGTAGAAGGGCAGGTCTGGCTCGGGCTTCCACCCGGCCTTTTCCAGCATCTTGGTGACGCAACGCTCCAGCGTGCGTGGTCCCTTGGCCCGGATCTGCGGCAGGCGCAACACGCCGAGCGGCAACGAGATGGTCTGCTCGACGACGCCCTTGCGCACGCGGGCCAGTTCCAGGCTGCCGCCGCCCAGATCGCCGACGATGCCGTCGGCATCGGGAATGCCCGACAGCACGCCCATGGCGGCGCCGATCGCCTCCTGCGCGCCCGACAGCAGTTCGACGGTCAGGCCCATCGCCTTGGCGCGGGTGATGAATTCGGCGCCATTGGTGGCGTCGCGCACGGCGGCGGTCGCGACGCAGCGCACCTCGCTCACGCGCATTTCACGGCACAGATGGGCAAAGCGGCCGATGGCGCGCAGGCCGCGTTCCATCGGCGCCGGCTCGATCGCACCGGTCTTGGCGAGCGAGGCGCCAAGGCCCGCCATCACCTTTTCATTGAAGAGGATGAAGGGGATGCGGCGCGGCCCGTCATAGACGACGAGGCGAACGCTGTTGGAGCCGATGTCGATGATCGCCGACCGCGCATTGGCGGGCTCGGGCGAGGTCGCCATGGTTTCGGCCATGGCGCGCACGCGGCTGAGCATCGAGTTCATGGGCGGATCAGACCCGGCCACGCAGGCGCAGGGTCGGCACCGCGCCATGCTCCTGCGCTGCGCCGCGGCCGGACAGCGACGGGTTGGTCATGAAATAACGGTGCAGGTTGAATGGCCGGTCGCCCGGCTCCAGCCGCGTATAATGGCCGTCGCTGTCGAGCACCCAGCTTTGTTCGGTGTCGATCAGGTTGGCGACCATCACCTGGTCCAGGATCTGGTCGTGGACGGTCTCATTCTCCACCGGCGCCAGGAATTCGACGCGGCGATCGAAGTTGCGCGGCATCCAGTCGGCCGAGCTGATATAGACCCTTGCGCCATTATTGGGCAGCGCCTTGCCATTGCCGAAGACGGTGATGCGGCTATGCTCCAGGAAGCGGCCGACGACCGACTTGACCCGGATATTTTCCGACATGCCCGGCACGCCGGGGCGCAGGCAGCAGATGCCGCGCACGATCAGGTCGATCTGGACCCCGGCATTGCTGGCGGCATAGAGTTTCTCGATGATCGCCGGGTCGACCAGGCTGTTCATCTTGGCCCAGATGGTGCCGGGGCGGCCGGCACGGACATGGTCGATCTCCGCGTCGATGCAGGCGCACAGCGTGTCGCGCAGGTCGCGCGGCGACATCACCAGCTTTTCGAGCCGCTGCGGTTCGACATAGCCGGTGATATAGTTGAACAGCGCCGAGGCATCGCGGCTATAGGCTGGGTCGGCGGTGAAGAAGCTGAGGTCGGTATAGATGCGGGCGGTGATCGGGTGGTAATTGCCGGTGCCGAAATGGCAGTAGCTGCGGAACTGGTCGCCTTCGCGCCGGATCACCATCGACACCTTGGCATGGGTCTTCCAGTCGATGAAGCCATAGACGACCTGTACGCCCGCGCGCTCCAGCGCGTCGGCCCACATCAGATTCTGTTCCTCGTCGAAGCGGGCCTTCAACTCGACCACGGCGGTCACCGATTTGCCGGCCTCGGCCGCGTCGATGAGGGCGCGGATGATCGCCGACTGCTTGCCCGCGCGGTAGAGCGTTTGCTTGATCGCGACCACGTCCGGGTCGGACGCGGCCTGCTTCAGGAAGGAGATGACGACGTCGAACGCCTCATAGGGATGGTGGACGACGATGTCCTTCGCCCGGATCGCGGCGAAACAGTCGCCGCCATATTCGCGGATGCGCTCGGGGAAGCGGGGGGCATAAGGTTCGAACTTGAGGTCCGGGCGGTCGGCGTCGACGATGCCGCTAAGGTCGCCGATGCCGATGAAGCCCTCCACCTCGACCACGATCGCTTCATGACCCTGGAGCATGTCCTGGAGCATTTCCTCGACCGGTTCGGGGATGCGCTCCTCTATCTCCATGCGGATCACGCGGCCGCGGCGGCGGCGCTTGATGGCGCTGCGGAAATAGCGGACCAGATCCTCCGCCTCTTCCTCGATCTCGATGTCGCTGTCGCGGATGATGCGGAACACACCGCTGTTGCGGACGCGGTAGCCGGGGAAGAGATCAGCCGAGAAGCGGCGAATCACCGCCTCCAGCGCCATGTAGCGCATCGGTTCGCCCGGAATGCGCACGAAGCGGGCGAGCGCGGAGGGGATCATCACCAGTTCGCGAATCGGCTGCTTGTCCGACAGTCGCTCCAGGTCGAAGACGATCGAGAGGCCCTGGTTGGGGATGAAGGGAAAGGGGTGCGCCGGATCGAGCGCCTGGGGCGTCAGGATCGGGAAGACCTGGGTCAGGAAATGCTCGCGCAGCCACTGGGCGCAGCCGGCATCCATCTCGGCAGAGGGGCCGATCACCTCTATCCCGACCTGCACCAGTTCGCCATGCAGCGCCCCCCAGACCTTCTGCTGGGCACGCATCAGGCTGGCGGTGGTTTCCGTGATCGCGCCGAGCTGCTGTGCCGGGGTCAGGCCGTCGGCCGATCGCAGGTCGACATCCTGCAATTGCTGGCCCTTGAGGCCGGCGACGCGGACGGAGAAGAATTCGTCGAGATTGGCGCCCGAAATCGACAGGAAACGCAGCCGCTCCAGCAAGGGATGTGCCCGGTTCATCGCCTCTTCCAGCACCCGCTGGTTGAAGGCCAGCCAGGACAGCTCGCGATTGAAATAGCGTTCGCCCACGGGCGACAGGCTGGCGATGGGATCGGCTTCGGCCACGGATTACTCGCGCTGGTCGTTGGTGGGATCGGGCGGGACTATAGGCAAGATTCCTGCAGATTGCAGGGCCTCTTTCGCCAGTGCGACCGAAATCTTACGCCCGGATGACAGCGATGCCTCATCCAGCAGCGCGGTGACCGCCGCAATCGCGCCATAGCTGCGCTCGATCCGCCGAAGCAGCCAGGGCGCGAGGTCCGGCGCGAAGCTGGCACCCGACGCGCCCAGCCGCCGTTCGATCAGCGCCAATGCCAGCGCTTCGTCCGGCTCCTCGATCGCGACATGGGGCGATCCGGCCAGCCGCGATCGCAGGTCGGGCAGGGCCACGGTCCAGCGCAGCGGCGCGGTGCGACCGATCATCAGCAGCGGCCGATGCTCGGTCTGCGCCTCGTTCCAGGCGTGGAACAGCATATGTTCGTCCTGCCCCTCGGCATCATCGATCACGCTGCCGCCGCTCATCGCGACGAACTGGCGGCCCAGCGCCGATCGGCCCGACAGGGGTGGGCCAGTCAATATCGTTACCGACACGGGCCAGTCGCGCCAGCGTTCCAGATGGGCGACGGCCAGTTGATTGGCATCGCTCACCAGAAACTCCTCGCCCTGGCCCTGCCATTCGAAGGGCAGGCTGATCTGGCTCATGGCTGTCCTGCGGGCGCCTGTCGGCGCGAAATGCGCATGGTGTTGCCCGACACGGCGACGCTGTAGCCGCGCGCCTGCAATCCGGTGCGCAGCGCGTCGGCGGGGCCTTCGAAACTGACCTGCATCACTGACGTGCCGCCCAGCGCCAGGCTGCTGGTCGCGGCCGATCGCACGCCCGGAATGGCGCGCACGGCCGATTCGCCCGCGCTCACCGATCCGACGTCGGGCGTGTCGAACTGGATCGCGAAGCTGGCGATGCTGGCGCCAGCCGTCGGCAGGGGGATGTCGACCGCCTCGATCGGCGCCTCGATCGCATTCTCGATCACCAATGCATTGGGATCGACCGGTTCCTCGATCACGAGCGACGGATCGGGTCGCAGGCGGCCGTCATTGAGCGCGCGGATATAAAGCTCGTCGACCCGGCGCGCACCCTCGTCCAGCATCTGCGGGATGCCGCTGTCGTTCGAGGCGCGCAGCGCGAAGTTGCCGATCAGGCTGTTGTCGGGACCGTAGCGGGCGGTAAAATTGGCCGTCACCGGGCCACCGGGCCATTGCCGGTCGAGCCGGACGATCGGGATCACCACATCGGCCGCGCCATATTGGTCGAGCAGCACGCGCCACCACAGGCGGCCGCGCCGCCCGGTCTGGCCGGCATTGAGCAGGACGGGATCAGCGACCGAGCCGGCGACGCGGACATAGTCGATCGCGCTGTCGCCGGTGCGATAGCGTGCCCAGGCCTTCTGCCATTCATTGACCCGCTCATAGGATACGGCGGAGCCGCCATCCCACATGACCGGAATCACCAGCAGCGGCGGCGAGCGCATGACATTGCCGGAAACGCCCAGCAACTGGCCGGTCCGCGCGCGGTCGAACAAGATACCGAGCGTCGCGACATAGCGATTGGGGCCGGCCTGCTCATATTCGACCTCAATGCCCGAGATCATGGCTTCGAGCTGCGAATCGGACAGGCCCGGCACGCCGGTGCCGCCATGGGTGCGGGTCCACAGCATCTTCCACGCCTGGCGCTGGGCCAGTCGCCAGCCGGCATAGCGGGCCGCATCGGCGCTGCCGGCCTGGACGTCCACCTTCACGCCGCGCACCTCATAATCGCCGCCGCTGGCGATCGGCGGGACGCCGCGTTCGCCCTCCATCTGGGCGAACAGCGCAGCGCCGACGAGCCCGATTCCCACCGCGCCGGCGATCTGCGCCGGGCGGGAAAGGGCGTGGAGGGCAAGCGCTGGCGGGAACGACAGGCGACGAAGAGTCTTGGCAAGGATCACGGGCGTCCTTTTGGCGAGTTTAGCCCCGCATGCCAAGCGCCAACCCATGCAGCCTTCCGTTTTCGACGCTATTGCTCTAGGGCGCTGGCCCATGAGCGACAACGAATCCTACAGCTACGCCAAGGCTGGCGTCGACATCGCCGCAGGCAACGCCCTTGTCCGTGCCATCGCCCCCCTGGCCAAGGCCACCCGACGTCCCGGCGCGGACGCCGAACTGGGCGGTTTCGGCGGCTTTTTCGACCTGAAGGCGGCGGGCTATGACGACCCGTTGCTGGTCGCGGCCAATGATGGCGTCGGCACCAAGCTGAAGCTGGCGATCGACCATGACCGCCATGACGGCGTGGGCATCGACCTGGTCGCGATGTGCGCCAACGACCTGATCGTGCAGGGCGCCGAGCCGCTTTTCTTCCTCGACTATTATGCCACCGGCAAGCTGGAGTCGGGCGTCGCAGAGCGCGTCATCGCCGGCATCGCCGAGGGTTGCCGCCAGGCCGGTTGCGCCCTGATCGGTGGCGAAACCGCCGAAATGCCGGGCATGTACAGCGACGGCGACTATGACCTGGCGGGCTTCTGCGTCGGCGCGGTGGAGCGCTCCAAGGCGCTGACCGGCAACAAGGTGAAGGCCGGCGACGTGCTGATCGGTCTCGGCTCCTCGGGCGTCCACTCCAACGGCTTCTCGCTGGTCCGCCGCCTCGCCGCCGACAAGGGCTGGAAGCTCGACCGCCCCGCGATCTTCGATAATGAAGTGCTGCTGATCGACGCGCTGATGGCGCCGACCAAAATCTATGTGAAGAGCCTGTTGCCGCTGGTTCGCGCCGGCATGATCAACGCGCTGGCGCACATCACCGGAGGCGGCCTGCTGGAGAATATCCCGCGCGTCCTGCCCGATGGCGCCCATGCCACGGTCGATGCCGACGCCTGGGAACAGCCGCGCCTGATGGCCTTCCTTCAGGCACAGGGTAATATCGAGCCGGAAGAAATGGCGCGCACCTTCAACTGCGGCATCGGCATGATCCTGTCCGTGGACGAGGCGCATGTCGCGGGCGTCACCCAGGCGCTGGAGGATGCGGGCGAAACCGTGTTCCGCGTCGGCACCGTCAGCGAAGGCGACAAGGGCTGCACCGTCAAGGGCAGCGCCGAAACCTGGAGCGCGAAGGCCGACTGGTCGGCCACGCATCTGGGCTGATAAAAAGGACCGTTCGTGCTGAGTAGGGACTGAGCCCTTCGACTGCCTGCTTGCAGCAGGCGCTCAGGGTAAACTTCACACATGGTGAAGTCGAAGGCCCGTATCGAAGCATCCCGCCCCAGCGCGAACATCCTTCGATACGCCGCTTCGACAAGCTCAGCGGCTACTCAGGACGAACGGAGTTTTGAAATGACCAAAGCAAAGATCGGCGTCCTGATTTCCGGCCGTGGCTCGAACATGGCGGCGCTGCTCTATGCGGCGAAGGCGCAGGACTGTCCGTTCGAGATCGTGCTGGTCGCCGCCAATGATCCCGAAGCCCCCGGCCTGGCGCTTGCCGCGGCCGAGGGCATCGCTACCTTTGGCCAGAGCCACAAGGGGCTAAAGCGCGCCGAGTTCGACGCGGTGATCGACACGCAACTGCGTGCCGCGGGCGTCCAATATGTCGCGCTGGCCGGCTATATGCGGCTTCTGTCGCCCGAATTCGTGTCCGGCTGGGAAGACCGGATGCTCAACATCCACCCCAGCCTGCTGCCCAAATATAAGGGCCTCGATACCCACCAGCGCGCGATCGATGCGGGCGACAGCCATGCCGGCTGTTCGGTCCATATCGTCACCGCCGAACTGGACGATGGCCCGGTGCTGGGCCAGACCCCGGTGGCGATCCTGCCCGGCGATACCGCCGACAGCCTGGCGGGGCGCATCCTGATCGCCGAACATCAGCTCTATTCGCGCACGCTGGCCGATTTCGTCATCCGCGAGCGCCAGCCCGACTGGCTGCTCAACAAGGTGCGCGAGGCCGCGCTGGCCCTGCCGCAGGCGGATGAGATCGTGTCGCACGGCATGCCCTGCTTCGGCATCGTCAAGGGCAAGAAATTCGCCTATTTCACCCGCGACCATCATGGCGACGGCATCATCGCCGTGCTGGTGAAGACCACCGCGCCGGAAGAACAGGCGACTCTGATCGAGGCCGACCCGGACCGCTATTATCGCCCCGCCTATTTCGGCAATGACTGGGTCGGCATTCGCCTGGACCTCGGCGACACCGACTGGGACCATGTACGCGAGCGGCTCCACGCGAGCTGGCGCCAGATCGCGCCGCGCAAGCTGCTGGGCCTGATGGATATCGCCGACCAGTTCTGATTGGACGCGCTGCAACGGGCAGCGCGTCCAATCAGCCGGGATGCGTCAGCGCCAGCCCAGGGCGGGGGCGATGTGCTGGAGAATAGCCTCGATCACATGGACATTATAGGCAACGCCGAGCTGGTTCGGCACGGTCAGTAGCAGCGTATCGGCTTCGGCGATCGCCTCGTCGGCCCGGAGCTGTTCGATCAGCTGTTCCGGTTCGGCCGAATAGGAGCGGCCGAAGACGGCGCGCATATTGTCGATCACGCCGACATGGTCGCTGCTGTCGCCCCGGCCGAAATAGTCGTGATCCTCCTGATTCATCAGCGCGAAGATCGAGCGGGAGACGGAGACGCGCGGTTCGCGTGTGTGGCCGGCCGCTTTCCAGGCGTCCTTATAGGCGCGAATCTGTTTGGCCTGCTGGACATGGAAGGGCTCCCCGCTCTCGTCGGCCTTCAGGGTCGAGCTTTGCAGGTTCATGCCCATCTGGGCCGCCCAGACCGCCGTGGCGTTGGAGGCCGATCCCCACCAGATGCGGTCGCGCAGCCCTTCCGAATGCGGCTCCAGCCGCAACAGGTCGGGCGGGTTGGGGAACATCGGGTTGGGATTGGGCTGGGCAAAGCCCTCGCCGTTCAGCAGTCGCAGGAAGACTTCGGCGTGGCGACGCCCCATGTCGGCGTCGCTCTGTCCTTCGGTCGGGGCATAGCCGAAATGGCGCCAGCCATCGATCACCTGTTCGGGCGAACCCCGGCTGATGCCCAGTTGCAGCCGCCCGCCGCTGATCAGGTCGGCCGCACCCGCATCCTCGATCATGTAGAGCGGGTTTTCATAGCGCATGTCGATGACGCCGGTGCCGATCTCGATCCGGCTGGTCTTCGCGCCGATGGCGCTGAGCAGCGGGAAGGGCGAGGCGAGCTGGCGCGCGAAATGATGGACCCGGAAATAGGCGCCGTCCGCGCCCAGTTCCTCGGCCGCGACCGCCAGGTCGATCGACTGGAGCAGCACGTCGCTCGCCGAACGGGTGGCTGAATAGGGGGCCTGCGACCAATGGCCGAAGGAAAGGAAAGCGATCTTCTTCATCATAGCCCTTCCAGCTTGAACTCTGGGCTATGAGCTGGGCCTTGGCGATCCTGCCTGCAACCGCCTGATTGGAATTGGATAGTTTCCAATCTGATGCCTGGCCGTCAGGGTGCCGGGCCGCGCAGAGGCGGCCCGGCGCTCGATCAGCTGCGCACGTCGGATTCGGTGACGGGCGAAATCTTGATTTCGACGCGGCGGTTGGATGCCTTGCCTTCCTCGGTCGCGTTCGACGCAATCGGCTGGCTCTCGCCGAAGCCGCGCGTGGCGATACGCGCCGACTGGACACCGTGGCTGCTCAGATAATTGGCGACCGACTGGGCGCGCCGTTCCGAGAGCGTCTGGTTATAGGCATCCGACCCGTCGCTGTCGGTATGACCATAAACGTCGATATAGGTCTTGGGATATTGCGACAGGATCGATGCGACCTCGTCCAGCGTGGGCCGGAACTGCGGCTGGACGCTGGCGTCGTTGAAGGCGAAGGTGATGCCCGAGGGCATGCGCAGCAGCAGGTCGTCGCCCTGGCGGATCACGTCGACGCCGCTGCCGGCGGTCTGCTGGCGCAGCTTGCGTTCCTGCTCGTCCATATAGGAGCCGATGCCGGCGCCCGCGATCGCGCCGATGCCGGCGCCCAGGATCTTTTCGGTGCGGTCATGCCGGCCGCCGACCAGATCACCCAGCAGATAGCCGCCCAGCGCGCCGCCGATGCCGCCGATCGCCGCCTTCGACATGCGCTTCTGCCCGGTTTCGGGGTCGGTCGTGCAGGCCGTGGTAGCCAGCATCGCGGCAAGGCCGGCGGCACCCAGGATCCGGTGCGAAATCCTCATCATCTTATTCCCTTGTCTATGGCATCCTTGGTGGATGGATGCCTCCCTAATAACCCAATCCGGATATTGTTCCACAAGTGAACTGAACGGATGATGATGCGATGGTTGTGAAATCGAAAGAATAAAGGTTATAGGGGAGGGGACCACCATGGCCACGATCCCCCCTCCCGCTTCGACGCCCTTTCCCTGGGTAGACATCATCATCATCCTTGCGCTGGTGGCGCTGAACGGCGTCTTCGCGATGTCGGAGCTGGCCATCGTCTCGGCGCGCAGGCCACGCTTGCAGGCGATGGAGAAAGCCGGCAAGCGCGGTGCGCGATCGGCGCTGGAACTGGCGGCCGATCCAGGCAAGTTCCTGTCGACGGTGCAGATCGGCATCACCCTGATCGGCATCATATCCGGCGCCTATTCGGGTGCCAGCCTGGGCGGGCCGACCGGCGAGCGGTTGCAGGCGCTGGGCCTGGCGCCGAACATGGCGGAAAATCTGGGCTTTGCCCTGGTCATCGGCCTGACGACCTATGCCTCGCTGATCGTCGGCGAACTGGTGCCCAAGCAGTTCGCACTGCGCCAGCCCGAGCCGATTGCGGCGCTGGTGGCGACTCCGATGCTGTGGCTGGCAAAGTTGACCGCACCGGTGGTGTGGGTGCTCGACAAGTCGAGCAGCCTGATCTTCAAGCTGCTGGGGCTGGACCGCGAATCCGAACATCATGTGACCGTCGAGGAACTGCACCTGATCGTTGCCGAGGCGAGCCGGTCGGGCATCATCGAGGAGAGCGAGCGGGCGATCATCTCCGGCGTCGTGCGGCTGGCCGACCGACCGGTGCGCGAGGTGATGACGCAGCGCATGGATGTCGACTGGATCGACATCAACGCCGACGAGGCGACGATTCGCCTGCGCCTGCTGGAAACGCCGCATACCCGCCTGCCGGTGGGGCGCGGATCGGTGGAGGACATCATCGGCATCGTCCAGGCGCGCGACATCATGACCGCGCTGTTCCGGGGCGAGGCGCTGAATGTCGAGGCGCTGCTGCGCAAGGCGGAGGTCGTGCCCGATCAGGTCGATGCGATGGATGCGCTGGAAGTGCTGCGCAAGTCCGACGTGCCGATGGTGATGGTCCATGACGAATATGGGCATTTCGAGGGGATCGTGACGCCGGCCGACCTGCTGTCCGCCATTGCCGGCCATTTCGCGTCGGACCGCGACGTCTATGACGAACCCGATGTGGTCGAGCGCGAGGATGGCAGCCTGCTGGTGTCGGGCCAGATGGCGATCGACCAACTGGCCGAGAAAATCGGCATCGACCTGTCCGAGGACCGCGATTATGCGACGGTCGCGGGCCATGTCCTGTGGCTGCTGCGGCGTCTGCCCGAAGTCGGCGACCACGCCGAGGACCAGGGCTGGCGTTTCGAGATTGTCGACATGGACGGGCGCAAGATCGACAAGCTGCTGGTCGCGCAGCTCTGACCATGGCGGCGACGGCGCTCGATGCGGTCGATCGCCTCGCGCTGTGCCTGCTGGAAGACAAGGATGGCCTGGCCGTGCTGGGCCTGTGCGGAGCGCAGGGCAGCGGCAAGAGCACATTGGCGCAGGGGTTGCAGGCGCGCATGCGCGTGCGGGGCGTGGCGAGCGCGATCCTGTCGATCGACGATCTCTATCTGACCAAGGCCGAGCGGGAGACGCTCGCCGGGACCGTGCATCCGCTGCTGCGGACGCGGGGCGTGCCGGGGACGCATGATGTCGCGCTGGGCTTGCGGGTGCTGGACGCGCTGGCGGCGGGGCGGGCGGCGTGCTTGCCGCGCTTTGACAAGGCGGTGGATGATCGCTTGCCCGAAGCGGCGTGGCCGGAGGCGGGGGCGGGGCTGCGGTTGCTGATCCTGGAGGGCTGGTGCGTGGGCGCGCGGGCGCAGGAGACTGGCGAACTGGATGCCCCGGTCAACGCGCTGGAGCGGGACGAGGATGGCGACGGGCGCTGGCGGCGTTTCGTCAATGATGCGCTGGCGGACGAGTATCAGGCGCTGTTCGGGCGGATCGATGCGCTGGCGCTGCTGGCGGCGCCGGGGTTCGACGTGGTGCAGGGCTGGCGGACGCAGCAGGAGGCGGCATTGCGCGCGGCCGGCGGCGGCAGCGCGGTGATGAATGATGCGCAGGTTGCCCGCTTCATCCAGCATTATGAGCGGCTGACCCGGCATATATTGGACGAGATGCCGGCGCGGGCCGATCTGGTCGTGGCATTGGATGCCCAGCGCGGCGTGACGGCGGTTCGCAGCCGATAGCCGAAAAGGGCGCCGCCACCGGCCGCGCCCCTCAAGAAATCTTACTGCGCCGCGTTCTCGGCCGGGGCCTCGGTCGCGTTGGCTTCATTGTCGCCGCCTTCGGCCGGTGCCGCATTGTCGGCAGCGGCCGGCGCGGCATCGGCGGCGGGCAGGGGGAGGTTGGACCCCTGGGTATTCAGCCAGGCGATCAGGTTGGCGCGATCGGCCGGATTGCCCAGGCCCGCAAAGGTCATCTTGGTGCCGGGGGCAAATTCACGCGGGCTCTTCAGCCAATGGTCGAGATTCTCGAAGCTCCATTCGCCGCCCTTGCTCTTGAGCGCTTCGGAGAAGGCGAAGCCGCCCTTGCCCTGGCCGATGCCTTCGCCGACGGTGGCATAGAGATTGGGGCCGATGCCGTTGGCGCCGCCCTGGTTGACGGTGTGGCAGGCGGCGCATTTCGCGAACACCTTTTCGCCGGCCGCGACATCCGCGCTGGCGAGCAGGGTGTTGAGGCCGGGGCCGCTGTCGCCGCCACCTTCGCCTTCAACTTCGACGCCTTCGATGGCGTAGCCCATCTTTTCGGGCCGTTCATCGTGGAAATATTTGGAACTGACGATCGCGCCACCCAGCGCGATGATGCCTGCAAACAACGCCCACCCTGCAACGGTGTTGAAACGATCGCCCATCCGCAGAATTCCCTCGCATCTTTGTTATGGAGGCTGTCTTGCGCTCCCCCACTTAGGGCCTTGCCATAATGGGGCTTCCGCGATGGCGCAACCCGCCGTGGCGCTTTTCGCCCGCTGCCGCCCCGCCGATGCTTGCGCGCGCTGCCCCAACTGCCTAAGCGCGCAGGCACGCATGGAAAATTATCCCGCCCCCGCTCGCGCGCTGGTCGCCGACATGTCGCAAAAGGCCGCTGCCGATCCGGCGCGCGCCGTCGCCTATCAGGGCGCGCCCGGTGCCAATTCGCACCTGGCCGCGCTCGGCTACGCCCCCGATTGCGTGCCGCTGCCCAGCTTTGCGTTCGAGGATGCGATCGACGCCGTGCGCAATGGCCTCGCCGCCCGAGCGATCATTCCGATCGAGAACAGCCTGCACGGCCGCGTTGCCGACATGCATTTCCTGCTGCCCGAATCCGGGCTGCACATCGTCGACGAATATTTCCTGCGCATCCGCCACTGCCTGATGGCGCCCGACACGGTGCCGGTGACAAGCGCGATCAGCCATCCGCAGGCGCTGGGCCAGTGCCGCCATTATCTGCGCGAGCGCGGCATCCAGCCGGTCGCCTATGCCGACACCGCCGGCGCCGCCGCGCTGGTGGCGGAAACGCGCGCACCGGGCGAGGGGGCGATCGCCCCCTATCTGGCCGCCGAAATCTATGGCCTGCGCCTGATCGCCGAGAATATCGAGGATAGCGACGACAATATGACCCGCTTTCTGGTGCTGGCGCGCGAGCCCAAGGCGCCGGCGGCCGGCGTCGGCCCGGTCATGACCACCTTCCTGTTCGAGGTGAAGAATATCCCGGCCGCGCTCTACAAGGCGATGGGCGGCTTTGCCACCAATGGCGTCAACATGACCAAGCTGGAAAGCTACCAGCGCGGCGCCAGCTTCGCCGCGACCGAATTCTATTGCGATATCGAGGGGATGCCAGGCGACCCGGCGGTCGACCGCGCGCTCGCCGAGCTGGAATTCCACACCAAATGGGTGCGCGTGCTGGGCAGCTACCGCCAGGCCCGCCCCCGCACCTGACCGCTGCGCCCGACAGGGGGCGGTTTTTGGGTCACTCCTGGGTCTCTCCAGGGTCACATCGCGAAGTTCACAGTGTCGTGACGCGACGATATCGGCGTTTTTCGCCGTTTTCGCGCCTGAAACGCGCCGTCGACGCGCCTGTTGGATCACATCCGGGTCATGGCGAAGCGCCATCAGGGTCACGGCCGCGCGCTTGTTGGGTTGCGGGGGTGGCGGCGCATCGGTGCGCGCGCAGGGGCGGGGTCGCGGTTGCTCCATCGTGGAGGATAGATCAGATATTGGGAGAGTAGGAAAGCTGGATGTGGGATTGGTCGATAGTTGGCTTTTGGCGACTAAGCGTGAGAACCGGACCTTCGGCTAGGCCGCTTTCGAAGAGGCGATTAACCAGGTCGAACGCTACTCATCAGATCGTCGGAACAAACGGACTCTCCGAATAACTATATTCTTTTGGACGGATTGACGGCAGTGCCGAGCATTGCCTTCTTGACCTAACCTTGGCCATGTCCGACGATCAGTTCACGTCATAATTACTAAGTTCCGAAAGGTGCGTATGTCGGACTACACGATAAAGGAATTCTGGTGTTCGCGGCTTCCTTCAGGCCGATCAACTACCTTCAAAGCGCTCATGGGGTGGGAAAGCGAAGTTCCAGAGCTGCCGACCTTTGTCGAGGCTCCGCTGTCGAAGAGCACCGTTTACGGTGACGGAGGCGATCCCGCGACGAGCCCGCTCATCCTCGTCTCTGCAGCCGGCGCCGTCGGCAAGTCTACACTGGCCCGACAAATTGCCTCGGCAACCGGTGCGGTCTACGTCGACTTAGCCAAGGCTGATCCCGTCGGTGGCAACACCCTGTCCGGCGGGCTAGAGCGGTTTCCACACGATCTGACTCGTCAGGGATTCCCTTCGCGGCGCCGTTGTGATTCAGCCTTCCTGCTGGTGGCAGGAGGCCAGCATGGATGGCACGAACGCTATCACAGGATCTT
>Ga0160473_101059_pt1 | contig 15132 bp, 11 predicted proteins | sample HID1975I_E11MG_FD_108217 | JGI IMG/M metagenome (GOLD analysis project Ga0160473, IMG submission 108217) | Enriched soil microbial communities from UW Madison campus, WI, USA - HID1975I_E11 MG | ecosystem: Environmental > Terrestrial > Soil > Unclassified | place: USA: Madison, Wisconsin... | reverse complement strand
TTCGGTCGGCGGCATCGTCACCAATCGCCGCGTCTATCCTTCGTTGCCGGGCACCGATTACCTGCCGCACACCTTCAATCATGGTGAGCAGGCGTTCAGCAAGGGTCAGCCGGCCTGGGGCGGGCATCTGGCCGATGCGCTGGAGGATCTGGTCGCGCTGCACGGCGCGGACAGCATCGCCGCCGTGATCGTCGAGCCGCTCGCCGGATCGACCGGGGTGCTGCCGCCGCCGGTCGGCTATCTGGAAAAGCTGCGCCAGATCACCACGAAGCACGGCATCCTGCTGATCTTCGACGAGGTGATCACCGGTTTCGGCCGCATGGGCACGCCATTCGCCAGCCAGTTCCTCGGCGTCACGCCGGATATCATGACCATGGCCAAGGGGCTGACCAACGCCGCCGTGCCGATGGGCGCGGTCGCGGCCTCGGGCATGGTTCACGACGCGATCGTCAACAACGCCGCGCCCGGCATCGAGCTGTTCCACGGCTACACCTATTCGGGCCATCCGCTCGCCGCCGCCGCCGGCATCGCGACGCTCGGCCTGTATCAGGACGAGGGCATCTTCGATAACGCCGCGGCGCTCTCCGGCTATTGGCAGGACGCGATGCACAGCCTGCGCGATGCGCCGCATGTCCACGATATCCGCGATATGGGCATCATCGCCGGCATCGAGCTGACGCCGAGCCCCAAGGGTGCCGGGCTGCGGGCCAAGGAGGTCTTCCACCGCTGCTTCGATCTCGGCGTGCTGATCCGCGTCACCGGCGACATCATCGCGCTGTCCCCGCCGCTGATCCTGCAGCGCGAGCATATCGACGAAATCGTCGATCGCCTGCGCGAGGCGCTGGAGGTGACGGCGTAACCTCGCCTACAGCCGGTCGCGCAGCGCGAAGAAGGTCATCGCCGCGACCAGCGTCGGCCAGCGCATCCATCGGCCGCCGGGAAAGCGGGGGACGGGCAGGCGGGTGAGCCGATCGAAATCGGCCGATCCGCCTGTCAGCGCCTGCGCGACCAGCCTGCCGAAATAGGGCGCGAGCACCACGCCCATTCCCGAATAGCCCGACAGGTTGAGCAGCCCCGGCTCGATCTCCCGCACGAAGGGCATCCGCGTGGGCGTCACCGCCAGCGTCCCGCCCCAGGCGTGGGTCAGGGCGACATCGCGCAGTTGCGGAAAGATGCGCAGCACATGCGGCCGCACGAAGCCGGCGATATCGGCCGGAAAGCGCATCGAGTAATTCTCGCCGCCGCCGAACAGCAGCCGGTAGTCCGGCGTCACCCGGAAATAATAGACCACGAAGCGCGAGTCCGACACGGCGAGCCGATCGCGGATCAGCCCGGCGGCGCGCGCCTCGCCCAGCGGTTCGGTGACGGCGATGAAGTTGTTGATCGGCATCACCCGTGCCTCGACCGCCGGCACCAGCCCTGCGAGGTATCCGTTGCAGGCCAGGACCACCCGGTCGGCGGTGATCGCGCCGCCCGGCGTGGCCACGCGCCAGCGCCCACCTTGCCGGTCGATCGCGGTGGCGGGGCTATGCTCATGGATCGCGGCACCCGCCGCCTGCGCCATCCGCGCGATGCCATGGGCCAGGTCGAGCGGCTGGAGATGTCCGGCCCGGCTGTCGAGCATGCCGCCGTGATAGCCATCGGTCGCGACCAGCGCGCGGCTCTCCTCGCACCCGACCACGCGGACATGCGGATAGTCGTAGCGGGTGTTGAGCAATTCCACCGTCTCCCGCGTCTCCGCCGCGAAACGGGCGCGATGATCGGCCTCGAACAGTCCGGGGGTGAGGTCGCAGTCGATCCCGCCTTCGTCGATCAGCCAGTCGAGATGCGCGCGCGCATCCTGCGCCAGCCGCCAGAAGCGCATCGCCTCGTCGCGGCCGACATGACGCTCCAGCCAGGGCTGGCCCCGCCGCATGCCGATATGCGCCTGCCCGCCATTGCGTCCGCTGGCACCCCAGCCGATCAGCGCCTGTTCGACCAGCGCTACCTTCGCCCCCGCGCGGGCCAGGTGCAGCGCGGCCGAAAGCCCGGTGAAGCCGCCACCGACAATGCAGACATCGGCCGCGACGTCGCCCGCCAGCGCGGCTCCGGTCGCGGGCGCCCGCGCGGTTTCGGCATACCAGCTCGGCGCATGGCGCGCGTGATCGTCGTCGCGGATAGGCAGGCTCACCTCCTGGATCTGTGATCACACTATCGCGTCGACCGCGACGCGCCAACCATGGGCGGCGGCGATGAGATTTCGTTGACCATGTTCCCCTGTGATCCTAGCCTTGCTACCGGGCCGTCGATGGGGGACAGGCGCAGGCCCAGCCGGGACAAGCCGGAAAGGTGCATCGGATGTCGCAGCGAAGTCTTCCGCCATTCTCGTTGTCCTGATCGGGCGGTATCGCCGGGCGGGACGGTTGCAGTCGAGTCGTCAGGGAGCAATTGCGCAATGACCGGATTTCCGTTCAAACCGACGCCCTCGCGTCGCGGTTTTCTTTCCGGCATGGGCCTCGCGGCCGTGGGCCTGTCCTTCACCAGCACGCTGGCCGGCTGCGGCGGCGGGGACAAGGGCGGCAGGAAGATCAATTTCTACAACTGGGATACGTATATCGGCGAAACCACGCTGGACGATTTCCAGAAGGCGAGCGGCACCGAGGTCAACATGAGCCTCTTCGCCACCAATGACGAGCTGTTCGCCAAGCTGCGCGGCGGCAACCAGGGCTACGACGTCATCGTGCCGTCCAACGATTTCGTGGAGCGGATGCGCGCGGCCGACATGCTGACCGAGCTCGATCACAGCAAGATCCCCAACTTCAAGAACATCGCGCCGGAGTTCCAGGACGTCGCCTTCGATCCCGGCCGCAAGTTCTCGATGCCCTATACCTGGCTGGTGCTTGGCCTCGCCTATCGCAAGTCGAAGATGGACGGCATTCCCGACGACTGGAAATGGGTGTTCGATTCGGATCGCTACAAGGGCAAGATCGCGCTGCTTTCGGAAGCGGGCGATCTCTGCCGCCTCAGCCTCAAATATCTCGGCCTGCCGATCGACAGCTCGGACGAGGCTTCGCTCAAGCGGGTCGAGGAACTGCTGATCAAGCAGAAGCCCAATGTCGCGGTCTTCCACGAGGACAATGGCCAGGACCTGCTGCTGGCGGGCGATGTCGATATCGTGATCGAGTATAACGGCGACATCGCCCAGGCGATGCGCGACGACAAGGATATCGATTTCGTCATCCCCAAGCAGGGCAGCCAGCTCAATTCGGACTGCCTGTGCATTCCCAAGGGCGCGCCGAACGCCGATCTGGCGCATGATTTCATCAACTATCTGCTCGATGCGCAGGCGGGCGCGAAGATCGCCGAGACGATCCAGTACCCGACCCCGAATGCGGCGGCGAAGGCGCTGATGCCGCCCGAATACAGCCAGAACGCGGTGATCTTTCCGCCGGAGGAGGCGATCGCGAAATGCGAATACGCCGCCTATGCCGGCGAGGCGCTGGCCAGCAAGTACGAGGAGATCATCACCCGCGTCCGCGCGGCATAGGGGTTATTCTTCACTTGTTCCGTCATCCTGACGAAAGTCAGGATCCATTCGGAACAACATCTGCGATCGTAGCGCGAATGGATGCTGATTTTCATCAGCATGACGGCACTTTGAAACCGCTGGAATGACCGTTCTGGTGCTGACGTAAAGGCGGTGGCCGGTCAGGCCGCCGCCTTCGCCTCTTCCGCGATCAGCGCCATGCCGTCGGCGATGTCGGCGGCGATCGCGGCGCGCAGCCTGGCCTCGTCGCGCGTCGCGATGGCTTCGAGCGCGACATGATGCTGGTCGATCAGCTTGGCGGTGCCGACCCGACCGTAGACCACGCGCATCAGCGGGCCGAACTGCATCCACAAGGTCTCGATCATCCGCGTCAGGATGGTCGGTCCTCGCGCCGCGTAGATCAGGAAGTGAAAGGCGTAGTTGCTTTCCATATAGCCATGGACATCGCCCCGCTCAAGCGCGCGGTCCAGCGCGGCATCCGCCTCGCGCAGCCGGCGTTGCGCGTCGGCGTCGAGATGGGGCAGGGCAATGGCGGCGGCCTCGGGCTCCAGCAGCAGGCGACAGCGCATGACCTCGTCCAGCCGCTCGGGCGTCATCGCGGGTACGACGATCCGGCGCTTGAAGCGGATGTCGACCGCCCCCTCCGCCGCCAGCCGGCTCAGCGCGTCGCGCACCGGCATCTGGCTGACCCCCAGCTCCTGTGCCAGCCCACGGGTGGACATCGCCACGCCCGGCGCGATTCGCCCGGTTATCAGCCGCTTGCGCAACGTTTCGTAGACAGCGGCGCGCAGCGTCACCTCGGCACCGGTGTCGCCATCCTCCTCATCGGCCTCGGGGCGGAGCGGACGGGAGGGGTCGGACATGCGTTGCGGATGCACCTCTTGGGGGAAGGCGCCACCATAACAGCGCCCGTGCGGCCGGGATATGGGCCGATCGCCCGACCATTCTTGCGGATGCTTCGGCGGGCGCATCTTGCCCGTCGCGCGCTAAATCCGTTTCCCCAGCGAAGGGATGCCGCTTCGGGCTGGCTAGATTCATCCTAACCCGCGATCTAGCATCCAAAGTCAGGTCTGGGGTTATTGTTCATGAGCGGGATCATCACGGCGGATTATGTCATCGTGGGCGCGGGCTCGGCCGGTTGCGTCCTCGCCAACCGCCTGTCTGCCGACGGCCTGTCGAAGGTCGTCCTTCTGGAAGCCGGCGGCGACGATCGCCCGCTCCACAACCCCAAGCAGTTTTTCTCGAACCTGATGGTCCATACCCCGATCGGCTTCGGCAAGACGCTGAACGATCCCAAGGTTAATTGGCTGTACGAGACCGAGGCCGATCCCGGCACGATGAACCGCTCGCACAAATGGCCGAAGGGCAAGGTGCTGGGCGGCTCCTCGTCGATCAACGGCCTGCTCTACATTCGCGGCCAGCGCGAGGATTACGACGGCTGGCGCCAGATGGGCTGCACCGGCTGGTCGTATGATGACGTCCGCCCCTATTTCATCCGCGCCCAGCATCAGGAACGCGGCGAATCCGAATATCATGGCGTCGGCGGCCCGCTGAACACCAGCGACTTCCCCGAAAAGCTGCCCGCGAGCCAGGCGCTGCTCGATGCCTGCGTGCAGGCCGGCATTCCCTATTCGGAAGACATCAACGCGGCCCAGCAGGAAGGCGTGACCTGGTTCCAGCTGACCATCAAGGGCGGCCAGCGGCACTCCGCCGCCGTCGGCTATCTCCACCCGGCGATGAGCCGTTCCAACCTCGTCGTCGAGACCGAGTCGCAGGCGACGCGCATCCTGTTCGAAGGCAAGCGCGCGGTCGGCGTCGAATACATCCGCGGCGGTGAGCGCAAGGTGGTGAAGGCGAATGTCGAGGTGATCCTCGCCGCCGGCGCGGTCGCCTCGCCGCAGTTGCTCGAAGTGTCGGGCATCGGCGATCCCGAGGTGCTGGCCGAGATCGGCGTGCCCGTGGTCCATGCGTCCAGGAATGTCGGCGCGAACCTGCAGGATCACGTCATGCTCGGCGCGCAGTGGCGGCTGAAGCCCGGCGTCGCCTCGGTGAACGAGCTGTCGCACGGCACCAAGCTGGTCGGCGAGGTGCTGAAATACGCCTTCGCGCGCAAGGGTCTGCTCAGCTACGCGGTGGCGCATATCACCGCCTTCACCAAGACCCGCCCGGAACTCGCCTCGCCCGACGTCCAGGTCCATCTGATGGCCGCCAGCATGGACCTCGAGGCGCTGGCGCGCACCCAGGCGCTGGTTCTCGAAAAGGAGCCGGGCGTTACCTGTTCGCCTTGCCAGCTGCGCCCCGAATCACGCGGCACGATCCACGCCAAGTCGGCGGACATGCGGGACTATCCGGCGATCCGGCCGAACTATCTGTCCGACCCGATCGACCAGCAGAGCGTGATCGACCAGCTCAAGCTTTGCCGCAAGATCATGCACCAGCCGGCGCTGGAGCCTTTCCTCGCCTCGGCGGAAGATCCCTTCGGCACCACCGATGACGAGATGCTCGGCTATGCCCGCATCGCCGGCAACACGCTGTACCATGCGGTCGGCACCTGCCGGATGGGCGAGGATCCGGCCTCCGTGCTCGATCCGCAGCTGCGCGTTCGTGGGGTGGAGGGGCTGCGCGTTTGCGACGCCTCGATCATGCCCCGCATCGTGTCGGGCAACACCAACGCGCCGACGATCATGATCGGAGAGCGCGGGGCCGACCTGATCCTGGCCGATCGCAACGCCCGGATCGCGGCCTGATCGACGGGCCCCTCTCCCGCCGAGGGGACCGTTGCAAAAACCGTTCGTGTCGAGCGTAGTCGAGACACCATGCGGGCCGGCTGCCCAGATGTCTCGACTGCGCTCGACACGAACGGGGAGCATGAGGGCAATTTTGCAACTCCCCTTTGCGGGAGAGGGGTCAGCCGTGCCGGCTGCTCAGCCGCAACGGCACCGCCGTCCGCCGCAGTACCTTGCGGATCGCGAAATGCGATACCACGCGCTCGACGCCGGGCAGGCGTACCAGCACGCCGTGGTGGATGCGCTCATAATCCTCTCCGTCGCGGCACAGGACGCGCAGCAGATAGTCCGACAATCCCGCCATCAGGAAGCATTCCATGATCTCCGGATAGCCGGCGATCGCGGACTCGAAAGCGTCGAGCACCTCCTCCTTCTGGCTGGAGAGGGTGACCTGCACGAACACGCTGGTCTTGAGCCGCGCCCGCTCCTCGGAGACGATCGCGACATAGCCGGATATCAGCCCGTCCTCCTCCATCGCCTTGACCCGCTTGTGGCAGGCCGAAGGCGACAGGCCGACCAGCGACCCGATCTCGACATAGCTCAGCTGGCCATCGCGCTGAAGGCAATCGAGAATGGCCGAATCGAAGCGATCCATGAATGAACGACATCCCCCGTAACTGGCGATATGGTGGATAGGATTCGATCCGAAGTCCATATTGTCTGAAACAATCCAGAACATTCGCCTGTTTCGTGCGTATCATTCGTCATCGTCAACGGGGGTTGGAGTAGAGCACGATGCGGATCGGTGTTCCCAAGGAAATCAAGACGCGCGAATATCGGGTCGGGCTGGTCCCGGACGGCGTGGCGGAGCTGACGCGGCTGGGCAATGAGGTGCTGGTCGAAACCAACGCCGGTGCGGGCATCGATCTGTCCGACGATCTCTATCGCGCCGCCGGTGCGACGATCGTGGCGACCGCTGCCGAGGTGTTCGACGGGGCCGAACTCATCGTGAAGGTGAAGGAGCCGCTGCTTCCCGAATGCGCGATGCTCAAGCCGCATCACACGCTGTTCACCTATCTCCATCTCGCGGCGGACAAGCCGCAGGCCGAGGCGCTGCGTGGGTCGGGCGCGACGGCGATCGCCTATGAGACGGTAACCGACGTCCATGGCCGCCTGCCGCTCCTCCAGCCGATGAGCGAGGTTGCCGGGCGCATGTCGATCCAGGTCGGCGCGGCCTGCCTCGAAAAGGTCAAGGGCGGACGCGGCCTGCTGCTGGGCGGCGTGCCCGGCGTGGCGGCGGCTAGCGTCGTCATCCTCGGCGGTGGTGTCGCCGGCGAGAACGCGCTGCAGATCGCGGTCGGCTTTCGCGCGGATGTCACGCTGTTCGAGCGCTCGCTGCCCCGCATCGCCGAACTCGACCGGATCTACGGGACGCAGGCGAGCATCCGTTACTCGACCGCTGCCGCCGTCGAGGAAGCGGTCCTGAACGCGGACCTGGTGATCGGTGCGGTGTTGATCCCCGGTGCCCACGCGCCCCGCCTGGTCACCCGCGACATGCTCGCGAAGATGAAGCCCGGCGCGGTGCTGGTCGACATTTCGATCGATCAGGGCGGCTGCTTCGAGACCTCGCGGCCGACGACGCATGACGAACCGACCTATGAGGTCGACGGCATCGTCCATTACTGTGTCGCCAACATGCCGGGCGGGGTGCCGCGCACCTCCACCTTCGCGCTCAACAACGCCACGCTGCCCTTCGTCATCGCGCTTGCGGGGAAGGGCACCAGGGCGGCGCTGGCCGAGAACGTGCACCTTCGCAACGGCCTCAACATCGCGGGCGGCGAGGTCGTCCTGAAGGTCGTCGCCGACGCGCTCGACCTGCCTTTCGTCGAATACGGCGGCTGATCGCGCCGCCGTGATCCCTCGCCCCGCCCCCCGGGGCGAGGGATATTCGGGGATGGGCGTGGCGGGCCCCACCGGCCGCGCCCATCCTCCCGATCAGGATACTCAGGCCGTCCGCCGGCGCGTCTCCATATAGGTGAACAGCCCGACGCCACCCAGCACCAGCAGCGTGCCAGCCGCTTCGGGCCAGCCGAACGGCTCGTTCAGGATCAGGATCGCGAAGACGATCGTGACGACGGGGCTGATCGTGCTGATGATCGCGGTGCCCTGCGCCCCGATCCGCGCCGTGCCGGCCGACATCATGAAGCTCGGTACGATCGTTGCGAACACGGCCAGCGCCACGATCAAGCCCCAGGCCTCGACCGGAATGTCCAGCGCGCGGCTTTCATGGGTCAGCGCGAAGTGGATGACGATCGCCAGCCCGGCCGCGCCCATCGCGATACCGGTGAACAAGGTGGGACCGCAGCGCAGGATCATCTCGCGAGCGAAGAGCTGGTAGAGCGCGAAGGTCATCGCCGCCGCCGCCACGAAGGCCGCGCCCGTGAGCATATCCGCCGACAGTCGTGCGGGGTCGGATGCGAACATCACGATCAGCCCGAGATAGCTGAACTCCGCACCGACCAGCGCGTGGAAACGCAGCGGATGACCGAGCAGCAGCCGGCCGAACAGGATCACGAAGAACGGATAGGTGAACAGGATCAGCCGCTCGGTCTGCGCCTCCAGCGTCTGCAGGCTTTCGAAATCCAGCCAGGACGAGACGTAATAGCCGAGGATGCCGACGCCCCCGGCCAGCGCGATCGTGCGCCGGTTTGGCCGACGCTCGATCGGGGTACGCAGCCATTGCGCGGCCCCGATGCCCAGGAACACGGGCAGTGAGATCAGCATGCGCAGCGTCAGCAGCGTCGTCGTATCGATCTGGTAGACGTAGATCAGCTTGATCAGCACGCCCTTGATCGCGAACAGCATCGCACCGAACGCCGACAGCGCGAAACCGATCAGCCGCGCGCGGGAAGCGGGCATGGGAAATATCCTTCGATGGAGCGGCAGTCGGCCTCGCCCTCCGGCGCTGCGCGCCCCCTCCCTCTCCCGCCGGGAGAGGGAAGGGGCCCATCGCGAAGCAATGGGAAAAGTGAGGATGGACGTATGTGCGGGCGGTCTACCCAGCGACGCGCTGGTCGACCGGCGCCCGGCCGCGCTTGACCGTGAGCTTGTTGAGCGCGTTCACATAGGCCTTGGCGCTTGCCACCATCGTGTCCTGATGCGCGCCGCGCCCGCGCGTGGTGCGGCCGTCCTCGGACAGCAGCACCGATACCTCGGCCTGCGCGTCGGTGCCGCCGGTCACGGCATGGACCTCATATCGCTCCAGCATCGAGTGATCATGGGGCACGATCATCCGGATCGCGTTGAACAGTGCGTCGACCGGGCCGTTGCCGCGCGACGTCACGGTCTTGTCCTCGCCATCGACCGCCAGCGTCAGGATCGCGCGCTGCGGGCCGTTCGATCCGCAGTAGATCTCGACCTCGCGGACCTGGATACGGTCGTGACCGCGCAGCACCTCGTCGTCGACCAGCGCGACGATGTCGTCGTCGTAGATCTGCTTCTTGGCGTCGGCGAGCGCCTTGAAGCGGACGAAGGCGTCCTGGAACTCGTTGTCGCCCAGCTTGTAGCCCAGTTCCTCCAGCTTCTGGCGGAAGGCGGCGCGGCCCGAATGCTTGCCCATCACCAGGTTGGATGTGTTCACGCCCACGCTCTCGGGCGTCATGATCTCATAGGTCGACTTGTCCTTGATCATGCCGTCCTGATGGATGCCGCTTTCATGCGCGAAGGCATTGGCACCCACGATCGCCTTGTTAGGCTGCACCTGGAAGCCGGTGATGCCCGATATCAGCCGACTGGCGCGGGTGATCTCAGTCGAGACGATGTTGGTGCGCACCGGCATCACGTCGTGGCGGACGCGGATCGCCATCGCGATCTCCTCCATCGCGGCGTTGCCGGCGCGTTCGCCGATCCCGTTGATCGTCGATTCCACCTGCCGCGCGCCCGCCATCACCGCCGCCAGCGTGTTGGCGACGGCGAGGCCCAGGTCGTTGTGGCAATGGGTCGAGAAGATCGCCTGGTCGGCGCCTGGCACGCGGGCGATGACGTCGCGGAACATCGCGCCATAGGTTTCGGGCGTCGCATAGCCGACGGTATCGGGCAGGTTGATCGTCCGCGCGCCCGCCTTGATCGCCGCTTCCACGGCGCGGCACAGGAAATCGGGATCGCTGCGCGTCGCATCCTCGGCCGACCATTCGACGTCGGGCACCAGGTTGCGCGCCAGCCCGACCGAACGGCTGATTGCCTCCAGCACTTCCTCGGGCGACTTGTTCAGCTTCACCCGCATGTGCAGCGGCGATGTCGCGATGAAGGTGTGGATGCGCGGGCGTTGCGCGCCCCGCACGGCGGCGGCCGCGCGCTCGATATCGGCGGTCGCGGCGCGCGCCAGGCTGGCCACCGTCGCGCGCTTCACCAGCGCGGCGACGGCGCTGACGGCCTCGAAGTCGCCTTCGGAGGCGATGGCGAAGCCGGCTTCGATGATGTCGACGCCCATCGCCTCCAGCTGCTCGGCAACCTGCAGCTTCTCCTCGAGGTTCATCGAGCAGCCGGGCGACTGTTCACCGTCGCGCAGCGTCGTGTCGAAGATCAGGATGGTGTCGGAAATCTTGTTCGTCTGGTCGGTCACGGGTGCCTGCTCCTGTCGCAGGGTTGTCATTCGGGGTGCGGTTTGCCCTTAGACGCCGTGGCTCGGAGGCCCGCCCCGCGGACCCAAGCGAAAACGCGCGCCTAAGGGCGCGTAAGTCGAAGCAGGAGAAGGCCGCGATGCGACGTCATGCGTTGGCCCTTAACCGCGAAGCGCGCCGAAGTCCAGCGCATGGCGGCATTTTCGCGGGGCCTTGCGCGAGTGGCAGCCGTCAGGCCGCGATCGGAGGATGGTTGATCCCGGCGTCGTCGTCGGCGGTGCCCTGATCCGCCTCGGCGGCGAGCAGGGTGATCGTCGCGGTCGCGCCCATGCCCGGTCCGGTGCTGGTGAGCAGCAGCGTGCCATGCATCGAATTGATTGAGTTGGCGCACCAGTGCAGGCCGAGGCCCCCGGATTTCTGCTTGCGGGTGGAATAGCCGCGCTGGAACAGCATCCGGCCATCTTCCGGCGCGAAGCCCTCGCCATTGTCGATGATCTGGAGCTGGATGGCGCGTCGCCCCGAGATCACTTCCGATGCGATGGTGACGGCGATCCGGCCGGGATTGACGCCGCTGGCCCCGATCGCCTCGACCGCGTTGCCGAACAGATTGCCGATGATCTGCGACAGCAGGATGCGATTGGCCTGCACCATCGCCTCGCCCTCGAACATGTCGAGCTCGATCAGCCCCTGCGAGGAGTAGCGGGCGAGCGCGGCGTTATGCTCGATCACCTCGCGCAGGTCGCAGGGTTCCAGCTCGACCTTGGCGTGCGCGTTTTCCTGCTGCTCGCCGATGATCTCGATGACGTTGCTCAGGCAGTGCTTGGCGGTGACGAGTTCGCCGCGATGCTTCTCGATCTGCGATTTCTGCATCTCGATCGCCGCGCTCAGGAAAGCGACGAGCTTCAAGCGCCGGGCCTCTGGGGCCTCGCCGTTGGCGATCTCGCTCAAGGCTCGGGCGACGTCCTTCTGGCCGATCACCATCGGCTCGGCGATCCCTTGCGAGATGATGACGCTGATCGGATTCAGGCCGTTGCGCACATTGTGCATCACGCCCACCGCCGTCTCGCTGCGACCCAGCTTGAACGACTGCACTTCCACCTGTTCGCGCAGATCCTTGAGCTGGGCGAGCATCGTGTTGAAGCTCACCACCAGCGAGCCGATCTCGTCGCGGCGCTGCTGCTCGACCAGCGGGGTCGGGCTGCCGGTCGTCGACACGTCCTGCATGTGCCGCTCGACCCGCTTGAGCGGGCTGATCGCCAGCTTGTCGATCAGGCGGCGCAGCATCACCAGCGCCACGAGGAGGACCAGCACGCTGCCGATGACCGCGATGATCAGCGTCCGTCCGCCAACCTTGGTGAGGTCGCGATTGACGCTGAATTCGGCGGTCGCGATGCGCGACTTGTCGATGCCGTCGATGTCGATAGCGATCGCCAGGTGATCCGGGAATTCGGTAACCATCGCCGGGCTCGGCTTGTCGTCGATGTTGAGCTTGGCGTCGAGCTGGAGGAGGTGGCTCAGCTGCTGCGAATTGAGCTGCCGCGCCATCACCACGAAGCCGCGCGGCGTGCCGCTGCCGTCGCTGCGATAGACCTTGGCGATGCCGACCGCGAGGATCTTGTCGCCGATCCGCGTGTAGAAATGCGCATCCTCGGTATCGCGCGCCAGGTTCATCACCCGGCGCGACCGGATCAGCTGGTTGAAACCCTCGCCCAGCACCGGATCGACCGCCTGCTTTTCCAGATCGACCCACAGCGACTCATGGATGCGATGGTCGAAGCCGACATAGGCCATGCCGTTGATGTCGAGGTTGGTGAAGGCCAGCACATGGAACACCTGCGCCACGAACACCTCGTTGCGCTTTTCCATGAACTTGTAGCTGTCGTCCCAGACGCCATAGTCCTTGACGGCGATGCCGACCTTGGACGCGTATTCCTCCATCACCGCCTTGGTCCGCTGGATATGCGCGGAAACGGCCTGGTTCTCCAGCCGCTCGAAACTCGGCGTGATGATGTTGTTCAGCACCACGAAGATGCCGATGCAGCCGACCAGGCCGACGATCGTCATCATCAGCAGCAGCTTGGTGCCGAGCTTCGCGTTGCGGATGACGGCGGGCAGGCGGAACGCGGTGCCCTGCACCATCGCCCCCGCCCCGGTCACGCGGTCCTCCGCACGACGAGCTTCTCGTTGAGCTCGTCGCCCGATCCCGGCCTCAACACGCCCAGCGTCGCCAGCTCGGCAGTCACCTCCGTCGAGCTGGGTCGCCCGAAATAGAACCCCTGCAGATGCGAGCAGCCTGCCAGGCGCAGTGCCTGGTTCTGCGTCTCGGTCTCCACCCCTTCGGCGACGATGCCGAGCCCGAGCGAGCGGGCGAGATGGGTGATCGAATGGACGATCGCCGCCGATTGCACCTCGCGGCCCATGCCGTCGATGAAGGACTTGTCGATCTTCAGGCAGTCGAGCGCGAAGTTGCGGATGTTGAACAGGCTGGAATAGCCCGTGCCGAAATCGTCGAGCGCGACGAGGAAGCCGATCTCGCGCAGCTGCTCCAGCGTGCGGGCGGCACGGTCGCTGTCGTCGAAGATCGCGGTTTCGGTGATCTCGATCTGGACGAGCTGGGGGCGCACCCCTGCGGCGTCTACCTTGGCGACCAGCGCTTCGATGAAGTTCGGCCGGCGGAACTGGCGCGGCGAGAAGTTGATCGAGACATACTGACCCGGCCAGCTGTGGCACGCCTTGAGCGCTTCGACGACCACCCAGTCGCCCAGGTCGTGGATGAGATTGCTCTCCTCGGCGATCGGGATGAAGACCGCGGGCGAGATCATGCCGTGTTCGGGGCTGTGCCACCGCAGCAGCGCCTCGAAGCCGGCGATCTTGTAGTCGTCGCGCGAAACGATCGGCTGGAATACCAGCTCCAGCTCGTTGCGGCTGATCGCCTCGCGCAGCCCTTCCTCGATCTGCTGGCGGAAGCGGATGCTCTCGTCCATGCTCTGGTCGAAGATCTTGGCCTGGCCCCGGCCGTTTCGCTTGGCGTCGTAGAGCGCGAGATCGGCGAGCCGCAGCAGCTCGACCTCGTCGCGATCGTCCTCCGGCGAGGACACCACCAATCCCATCGACGCGCCGACCATCACCGAATGGCCGAGCACGTCGAAGCTGGTCGAACAGGCGCGGACAAGCTCGTTGCAGCGGGTCATCGCATCGGCCTCGCTGTCGGTCGCGAAGACCAGCCCGAATTCGTCGCCGCCCAGTCGCGCGACCACGCCCTTGTTGCCGAGAACCCGGCCCAGCTGCATGTATATCCGGCGGATCAGCTCGTCGCCGGCGATGTGGCCCAGCGTGTCGTTGATGTTCTTGAAGCGATCGATGTCGAGCATCGCGATCGCCAGCTGTCCCTCGCGCTCCTGCGCCCGCGCATTCAGCTCACGCAGGAAGGCCAGCCGGTTGGGGGCGCCCGTCAGCGAATCGTGATTGGCGATATGGATCGCGCGCGCCTCGTTGGCGGCAAGCTGCAGGCTCTGTTCCTCCAGCCGCCGGACCTGGTTGGCCAGCTCCTCGCGCGCGGCGGCGAGCGAGACGTCGACGCGCCAGCGCTGTCCCAGCGCGCGGGCGGTCTGGTACACCTCGTCGACCTCGAAGGGCTTGGCGATGTAGTAGATCTTGTCGACCGGGCCGGCGACCTTGGCGATCTCGAACGCGCTGTAGTCGGAATAGCCGGTCACGATCACGAGGTTGATGTCGGAGTCGATGGCGCGGATGCGGCGCGCGGTTTCCTTGCCGTCGATGCCCGGCGGCATCCGAACGTCGATGAACGCGACCTGGAACGGATCGCCGTCGCGCACGGCGGCCTCGACCAGCGCCACCGCGTCGAGCCCCTGGCTCGCCATCACGATATCGAAGGTGATCTCTTCATTGTCGCCGGTGGCGGTATCCGCTTCGTCGGCGTCGTCGTCGAACAGTTCGGAGGCGAGGCTGGCGAGCGCCTCGTGTTGCACCAGCGCGGCGCGCGGCGCGAAGATCCGGCCATATGATGCCCGGACGGCCGCTTCGTCGTCTACGATCAGAATCCGCACAGCCTGCCCCGCAAGTAATGCCCCGCGGAGATTGGTTAGACCGCAAAAGATAATTATTTCTTTACCGCAACCGTCGCGCCGGGCGGGGAGGTGGGCAGGGGAGGGGTTTCATCGCCCATTCGCCACAGCTTGCCGAGCAGATCGAGCAGCAGATCGGTCTCGGCAGGGCTAAGCCGCGACGCGAAGCCGGCCTC
>Ga0160473_101049_pt1 | contig 15313 bp, 14 predicted proteins | sample HID1975I_E11MG_FD_108217 | JGI IMG/M metagenome (GOLD analysis project Ga0160473, IMG submission 108217) | Enriched soil microbial communities from UW Madison campus, WI, USA - HID1975I_E11 MG | ecosystem: Environmental > Terrestrial > Soil > Unclassified | place: USA: Madison, Wisconsin... | reverse complement strand
GGCTGCTGGTCATGTCGGCGACGCTGGATATCGCGGGTGTCTCCCGCCTGCTGGACGGCGCGCCGGTAATCCAGGCCGAGGGGCGGATGTTTCCGGTCGAAACCCTGTATCTGGGCCGCAACCCGGTCGAACGGCTGGAGGATGCGGTCGCTCGCGCCGTTATGACCGCTCTGACCGACCAGGATGGCTCGATCCTGGTCTTCCTGCCGGGGCAGGGCGAGATCCATCGCACGGCCCAGCGTCTGAAGGGCCGCCTGCGCGACCCCGCCGTCGATCTGACGCCCCTGTATGGCGCGCTGGACAAGGCCGAGCAGGACCGCGCCATCGAACCGGCCGCGCCGGGTCGCCGCAAGGTGGTGCTGGCCACCTCGGTCGCCGAGACCAGCCTGACCATCGAGGGGGTGCGGGTGGTCATCGACAGCGGCCTGTCGCGCGTGCCCCGGTTCGAGCCGTCCAGCGGCCTGATGCGCCTGGCGACGGTCAGGGTCAGCCGGTCCTCGGCCGAGCAGCGGCGCGGCCGGGCCGGCCGCGTCGCGCCGGGGGTCTGCTACCGGCTGTGGGACGAGGAACAGACGCGCGGCCTGGTCCCGCACCAGCGGCCCGAGATTCAAGAGGCGGACCTGACCGCCTTCGCCCTGGACCTGGCCCGCTGGGGGTCGAAGTCTGTCGAGGGGCTGGCCCTGCTGGACCCGCCGCCGGCAGGCGCCTTCGCCGAGGCGCGCAATGTGCTGACGCGGCTGGGCGCGCTGGGTGCGGACGGCGCACTGACGGTCCACGGCCGGCGGCTGACCCGCATCCCCCTGTCGCCGCGCCTGGCGCATCTGACCGCCGTGGCCTCGGATCGGGGCGACGCCCTGATGGGGGCGCGGGTCGCGGCCATCCTGAGCGAACCGGGCCTGGGCGGAAACGCGGTCGACCTGCATGACCGGTTGAAGGGGTTCGAGCGCGACCGGACGGCCCGCGCCCGCGACGCTATGCGTCTGGCCGACCGCTGGGCCCGCGCCGCCGGGAACGGGCAGGGGGACCAGGTCGATCCCGGCGAACTGCTGGCCGAAGCCTTTCCCGAGCGGATCGCAAGGGCACGAGGCAAGCCGGGCGAACTGTTGCTGGCGTCCGGCCGCGGGGCCTTCATCGATCCGGCCGAACATCTGGCGCGCGAGCCGTGGCTGGCTGTGGCCGAGCTGGGCGGGGGCGAGGCGCGGGACCGGATTCGTCTGGCCGCCGCGCTCGATCCCGCCGCGCTGGAGAGTCGGATCGAAACCCAGGACCGCCTCAGCCGCGAACCGTCCGGCAAGCTGATGATCCGCAAGGTGCGGCGGATCGGCGCCATCGTCGTGGACGAACGCCTCGCCGGCGCCCCCGACCGCGCCGCCATCACCGAAGCGCTGAAGGCCGAGGTCGAGACGGACGGGCTGGCCGGCCTGCGCTGGGGCGAGCGCGCGTCGGCCCTGCGCGCACGACTGGCCTGGCTGCACGGGCTGGATCCAGTCTGGCCCGACGTGTCGGACGCCGGACTCCTGATCGAACGCGAGGCGTGGCTCTGGCCGCTGCTGGACGGCGTGCAGGGGCTGGAAGCGATTTCGGATGGGGCGTTGGAGCAGGGTCTGCGGACGCTGATCCCGTGGGACCGGCAGCGGGCGCTGGACGACATGGCGCCGTTGCGCCTGACCACGCCCTTGGGCAGCGCCGCCATCGATTATGCGGCCGAGGGCGGGCCCCGCGTCGATATCCGGGTTCAGGAACTGTTTGGGGTGAAGGCCCATCCGATGGTCGGCGGGGACCGGCGCATCCCGCTGACCCTGTCGCTGCTGTCGCCCGCGCGGCGACCGGTTCAGGTGACCAAGGACCTGCCCGGCTTCTGGGCCGGATCATGGGCCGCCGTGCGGGCGGACATGCGCGGCCGCTATCCGCGGCACCCCTGGCCCGAAAACCCGGCCGAGGCTCAGGCCACCAGCCGGGCCAAGCCGCGAGGAACTTGAACCTTAAGCATTGTAGCCGCGCCCGGAGCGTGTTTCTTGTCGCTCAAATTTCGAGGGGGATTGCAATGCGTTGTATGTTGATGGCCGGGGCGGCGTTCCTGGCGATGGTTGGTCCGGCTCTGGCGCAGGAGACGGTCCTGTCGACCGACAACATCTCGCAGCACATCCGGATTCTGTCCGATGACAGCTTCGAGGGGCGGGCGCCCGGCACGGCCGGCGAAACGAAGACGCTGGAATACCTGACCGCGCAGTATACGGCCCTGGGTCTTGAACCGGGCGGCGAGAACGGCGGCTGGTTGCAACCCGTGGATCTGCTCAGCTTCTTGCCCTCGTCCGCGTCGGAGATCGCGCTGATCAGCGACGGGGAGCGGACGGCGCTCGATGGCGGTTCGATCCGCCTCGCCACCGGCCAGGCCTCGGGCAAGATCGACGTGCAGGGCGCGCCCCTCGTCTTCGTCGGATTCGGCATCCATGCGCCGGAACTCGGCTGGAACGATCTGGCCGGCGCGGACCTGACCGGCAAGGTGGTGGTCTATCTGGCCGGCGAGCCGGACGATCGCTCGGACAAGGGCCTGTTCGAGGGGCGCGCCCGCACCAACCACGGACGAGCGGGCGCCAAGAACGCAGAGTTCCTGGCGCGTGGCGCCGTGGGAGCGATCTCGATCCCTGCTATCGCTCCGCCACCAGCGGTCGCGCCCGGCGACGCTCCGTCAGCTCCGGCCGCCGCTTCCGCGCCGCCGCCGCCCCGACCCTACGTCCGGCTGAAGTCGGAGGCGCCCCAGCTTCAGTTCACCGGCTCGATGCGTAGCCCGGCCGCCTTCGACGTTTTCCGCGCCCAGGGCCTCGATCTCGCAGCGCTGCAGGCCCAGGCCGCCGCCGGTCCCGTCACCGCCGCCCCGATCGGCGAGGCCCGGCTGTCAGTCAGGATCGACTACGAGGTCACCGCCATCCGGTCGTACAATTTCGTCGCCCGCCTGCCGGGGAGCGCCCGGCCGGACGAGACCGTGCTGTTCAGCGCCCACTGGGACCACCTGGGCGTTGCGGCGACGCCGGACGCGAACGGCGACAGCATCTACAATGGCGCCTGGGACAACGCTTCGGGGACGGGAGCCTTGATCGAACTGGCGCGGCTGTTCGCCGCCGGTCCGCGCCCCGAACGCTCGGTCGTTTTCCTGAGCGTAACTGCCGAGGAGAGCGGCCTGCTGGGCAGCCAGTGGTACGCCGATCATCCGATCTATCCGCTGGCCACCACGGCGGCCAACTTCAACATCGACATGATCCCCCTGACCACCGAAACGCGGGACGTGGAGATCATCGGCTTCGGCAAGTCGACCCTTGAGGACGACCTGATCGCGGCGCTGACGGCCGACGGCCGGGTGGCGATCCCCGACACCCACCCGGAAGAGGGGTTCTACTACCGATCTGACCACGTCAGCTTCGCCGAGAAGGGTGTGCCGGCCCTGTATTTCGACGGCGGCTCCGACCTGATTGTCGGCGGTCGCGAGGCCGGCGTGGCGGAGATCGCGCGGCTGAACGAGCTGTTCTACCACGAGCTGGACGACGAGTGGCGGCCGGACATGAACCTGGGCGCCGCGCGGCAGAACCTGACGCTGACCTATGAACTGGCGCGCGATCTGGCCAACTCAGCACGGTGGCCCGAATGGAAGGAAGGCGTCGACTTTGGCGTCATCCGCGCGCGAACGGCGGATCAGCGGCGCTAGGCCGCGTCCGTCACCGCATAGACCATCACGCCCGTGGCGATGGCCAGGTTCAGGCTGTCGGCGCGGCCGCGCATCGGGATCTTGACGTTGATGTCGCAGGCTGCGGCCAGGCGGTCGGTCAGACCGGCCTGTTCGTTGCCCATCAGGATCAGGGCCGGCGTCTTCATCGGCGCGTCACGATAGCCGTGGACAGCGTCCAGTCGGGTGCCGATGACGCTGCCGGGCCAGTCGGCGCACCAGGTCAGGAACTCGTCGGTCGTCGCCCTGGAAATGGTCACGGCGAAGACTGAGCCCATGGTCGCCCGCACCGCCTCGACCGAGAAGGGGTCGACGCAGTCGTCGATCAGGATGACCCCGCCACATCCCGCCGCATCGGCCGTGCGGATGATGGTGCCCAGATTGCCGGGATCGCGCACCTGCTCCAGCGCCACCCAGCAGGGCGCGCTGTCCGGCCGGATCGCCGACAGGGGCGTGAACGCCTGTTCGAACACGCCCAGCACCGTCTGCGGATTGTCGCGGCGGCTGATCTTTTCCAGGATGGCGTGGGTGACGACGATGACCTGACCGCCGGTCTTGCGTGTCTCGGCCCTGGCGCGGTCCAGCAGCGGGTGAGGGCGCGCCTCCTCGCCGACCAGCAGCATGACCGGGGCGCGGCCCTGGTCCAGCGCCTCGCCGATGAATTTCAGCCCTTCGGCCAGGAAGCGGCCCGTCGCTTCGCGCTCCTTGCGCATGTGCAGGGCGCGCACCGACTTGATGGTGTCGTTAGTCAGGGAGGTGATGACGCGGTCCGACATCAGGCGCTCCATCTGGCGAAGAAGCTCAGGCCGATGGCCCGCGCCTGGTCGCCGTCCTCGGACAGGGCCAGTTCGCCCCAGTCGATCCGCCCGCTACGATCATGCGTCGCCTCGGCCATCAGATGCGCCAGCGACAGGCCCGAAATCCGCGCCGCATAGGCGTTCAGCAGCAGGAAGGAGGCGTCATCCGACAACAGGGCCGCGCAATCCTTGAGCAGGCCCGGCAGATCCTCGAACAGCCGCCAGACCTCGCCAGTCGGCCCGCGTCCGTATTTCGGCGGGTCCAGAATGATCCCGTCGTATTTGACGCCCCGCCGGACCTCGCGCGCCACATATTTGCGGGCGTCCTCGACGATCCAGCGGATCGGTCGATCTGACAGGCCCGACGCCTCGGCGTTCTCGCGGGCGTAGGCGACCGACTTCTTCGACGCATCGACATGGGTCACGACGGCCCCGGCGGCGGACGCCGCCAGGCTGGCCACGCCGGTATAGCCGAACAGGTTCAGGATGCGCGGCTGGTCCAGCGTGCGGATGCGCGCATCCAGCCATTCCCAGTTCGCCGCCTGCTCGGGGAAGAAGGCCAGGTGCCGGAACGGCGTGAACCGGCCGGTAAAGCGCACGTCGCGCCATTTCAGCGGGAAGGCGTCGACGGGCCCGTGTTCGTCGAAACGCCAGCGACCGGCGTCCTCTTCCTCCTGCTGCGGATCGAACACGGCGGTGGCGCGCTCGAACGCCGCCGGATCGCGCGGCGCCCAGAAGCACTGCGGCTCGGGCCGGACCACGGTATAGCGGCCATAGCGCTCCAGCTTGCGGCCGTCGCCGCTGTCCAGCAGGGCGTAATCGGACCATCCCCGGGTGACGAGGGTTTCGGGCGAGGGGGAAAGAACCGGCGGCATGTCCCGCTGATAGGGTTCAGGTCGGGCCGCGTCCAGCCACCGACGCGGCTTCGTCGCCGCCATCGGGTTGATGCGGGGTCTTGTCCCAGACATGAGGCTCGCGGATCAGCCGCCAGACCGCCTGGATCAGCGCCAGCGTCAGCAGCGACCAATAGGCCGGCGCGGACGCCATCTCGATGGGGCCATAACGCCCGCCCGCCCGCCGCGCGCCGACGTGGCAGGTCATCCAGGCCGACATCGCCCCCACCGCCAGAACGGCCAGGGCATGCAGCGGCAGGTCCGGCGATATGCCGGCCCGCACCGAGATCATCACCCCGCTGACGATCCAGGCCAGCGACGGCGCATGCGTCACCGCCGCCAGCAGCGCCATGCCCAGCGTCATGGTCAGGGCCAGCAGTCCGCGCGGTCCCAGTCCCAGCGGTCGGCGCAGGTGAACGATCACCGTCTGCAGATAGCCCTTCAGCCAACGCGTCCGCTGAGGCAGCCAGACCTCCAGCCGCTCGGGTGGGGTCTCATATGTGGGCCGACTGATCATCCCCAGCCGCCAGCCGTGCCGCCACAGGCGAAAGCCCAGGTCCGCGTCCTCGGTCACGTTCCAGGCGTCCCAGCCGCCGACTGCTCTCAGCACGTCGACCCGGAAATGATTGCTGGTCCCGCCCAGCGGAAACGGCAGGCCCAGCCGCGCCATGGCCGGCAGGATAACCTCGAACAGGGCCGCATACTCCGCCGCGAACTGGCGATCCAGAAACGGCGCGGCCGTCCGCGCCCGCAGCCGCGACCGGATTCGCAGCGGCGCCTGCAGACACGCCAGCGACGCCGGCGCGGCGGCGAACCGGGCGGCCGCCTCCTTCAGTTGCAGCGGATCGGGGTCGTCTTCGGCGTCATAGACGGTGACCAGGTCGCCCGCCGCATGCAGCAGGCCCCAGTTCAGCGCCCGGGGCTTCGTCTGCGGCTGGCCGGACGGGACCACCAGGATGTGCAGCCAGTCGGGCCGCTCGCACAGGTTGGCCGCCGCGATGGTGGCGCGATCGTGCGCCTCCAGCAGCAGAAAGCCTTCCAGCTTGTCGGCGGGATACTCCAGCCGGGACAGGCGGGCGATGAGCTGCGGCACGACCGCGGCCTCGTCATGCAGGGCCGCCAGAATCGTATAGCGCGGCCACTCCATCGGCGCGTCGACAGGCTGAACATCGGTTCGGGGCGTCATCACCAGCAGCAGGCGCCACAGCGCGCAGGCGACGAATCCCGCCTCGACCAGCAGCACGAACGCCAACCCAGTGACGCCGGGCTTTATGACAAGGGCCGCAACCATGGCGACGGCCAGCACCGCCACAGCAATCCATTGCCGGTTAGTCAGACCCGGTCGCGCCGCGCTTTCGGCCGCGACCAGCCGCACGCGCCGATCATGCGCGCTCGCCTCGAACCTGCCTGATGGAGCCCCCTCCGCCATGCTCAACCGCTAGCGGCGTCGACGAGACACGGCAAGCGCGCATTGGCGATGAATGGCGCCGCGACGGGAATAAGGTTATCAGAGGCGCCTAGTTCGGGAGCCTCGATTGTCCTCCGCCACGACCGCCAGTCCACGTTCGGCGCGCAAACCCAAGGGCGAGGGCCACGTCCGCCGCGCCGAAATCCTCGCCGCCGCAGAGCGAATCTTCGTCGAGCACGGCTATGAGGGGGCCACGATCCGCAAGATCGCGGACGAGGTCGGCCTGTCCTCGACCGCCCTCTACATGCACTTCGCCGAGAAGAGCGAGATCCTGCACGAGATCTGCCGCTCGGCCTTCGACACGCTGCAGGCCTCCCATCGCCGGATCCTGAGCGAGGGGACCGCGCCGGAGGAAAAGCTGCGTCGGATGATGGAAGGCTATGTCGCCTTCGGGTTCGAGAATCCGAACGCCTATCGCCTGATCTATCTGACCCGCCCGGTCGAGGCGCGGGACGGCGCCGAGACGGCGGCCCAGCAGCTGGGCGCCGAACTGTTCCGCTCGTTCGAGGCCGTGGTGAGCGAAGCGGCCGCCGCCGGCCGCGTAAAGGGCGACCCCCGCGCCGTGGCCCAGGCCCTGTGGGCAGGCAATCACGGAGTCGTCTCGCTGATGATCACCAAGCCGTATTTCGACTGGGTGGATCGCGATCTGCTGAGCCGAACCCTGCTGGACGCCCTGTTCGAAGGCCTGTTCCGCTCGTGAAAACCGGGCTCGGGGCGGCGGCGGCCGGTCTTCTTCTGATGGCGGCGAATGCGGTCGCGGCCCAGCCGCTTCGGATCATGGCGCTGGATCAGTGCGCGGATCAGTATGTGCTGGCCCTGGCGCCCGACGCCGAACTGGCGCTGTCGCCCCGCGCTAGTGCGCCGGATTCCTGGATGCGGGACGACGCCCGTGGGCGGCGCACCGTCCGGCCGACGCTTGAGGCGGCCATCGGCTTCGGCCCGGATGTCGTGGTCCGCTACTGGGGCGGCGATCAAAGGATGCTGGAGGCGCTGGAGCGGCGGGGCGTGCGCGTCGTGACCATCGCTGATCAGACCGAGATGTCCGGAGTGCGCGACAATATCCGGGCCGTCGCCGCAGGATTGAACCGGTCCGTGCGCGGCGAGGCGCTGATCGCCCGGATGGACCGCCAACTGGCGCGCGCCAAACGGCCCGCCACGCCCGACCGGACGGCGCTGTATCTGACGGCGGGCGGGTTCACGGCCGGGGCCGGCACACTGATCGAGGCCATCTTTAAAGCGGCCGGATTCGCCAACCTGGCGGGGCCTGGCTTTGCGCCGGTCAGCGTCGAACGGATCGCGCTGGAGCCGCCGGCGCGGTTCGTGCTGGGCTTCTTCGAGCAGGTCCGTTCCGACTGGCGCGGGCCGGGGCGGCATCCGGTCGTGCGCAAGGCGTCGCAGGGCAAGGTGGCCGCGCGTCTGCCCGCCGCCGCCCTGACGTGCCCGGCGTGGTTCGCAGCCGACGCCGCCGTCATGCTGGCGGAGCAGGGCCAATGAGGGCGGCCGAGCGCAGGCTGATCTGGGGGCTGGCAGGCGGGGCAGTTATCGCCGTGGTCGCAGCCGTCCTGCTGGGCGAGGCCAGCCTGTCGATCGCTGCCTATCTGGAGGCGCTGCGCGATCCGTCGTCGACGTCGGGCGAGGTGTTGTGGCAGGTCCGGGCGCCCCGCGCGGTCTGCGCCTTCGTGGTCGGCGCCGCGCTGGGCCTGGCGGGGGCCGTGCTGCAAGGACTGCTGCGCAATCCGCTGGCCGATCCGGGCGTGCTGGGCGTTTCCGCCGTGGCCGCCCTGATGGCGGCGCTGGCCATCGTGCTGGGGCTGGCGGCCCTGCCGGGTGCGGTCGAGATCGCGGCCCTGCTGGGCGCGGCGGGGGCTGGCGTCCTGTTGGTAGCGGTCGCGTCGGTCGTGCGGGCGCCCGAGGCGCTGATCCTGTTCGGGGTGGCCTTGTCCAGTTTCGCGGGGGCGGCGACGGCGCTGATCTTCAACCTGTCGCCATCGCCCATCGCCACGGCCGAGGTGATGTCCTGGCTGCTGGGCTCGGTCCAGAACCGCAGCTGGATCGATGTCGCCTGGGTCACTCCGGCCGTTGCCCTGGCCGCTATCCTGGCCGCCGCCAGCGCGCGGGGCCTGCGCATGCTGGCATTGGGGGAAGAGACGGCGCGAACATCGGGCCTGCCGATGGAGCGGCTCCGAATGCTGGCCATCGTCGGCTCTGCGCTGGCGGCCGGATCGGCCGTGGCGGTCGCGGGCGTGATCGGCTTTGTCGGCCTGGCGGCGCCGCATCTGGTGCGCAGCGTGGTGCGGGGCGATCCGGCGCGGACGCTACTGCCCTCGGCGCTGGCGGGGGGGCTGATGCTGGTGCTGGCCGACCTGCTGGCCCGCATCACGCCGACAGAGCAGGAGCTGAAACTGGGCGTGTTCACCGCCCTGGTCGGCGCGCCGCTGTTCGCCCTGATCGCCTGGCGAGCCGCGCGGGAGTGGCGACTGTGAGCGCCGTCGCCCTGCATGATGCGCGCCTGAGCCTGTCAGGACGCCCGGCGCTGGATGGGGTCAGCCTGTCGGTCCTGGCAGGTGAATTCGTGGCGATCGTCGGCCCCAATGGCGCGGGAAAGAGCACGGCGCTGCGCGCCTGCCTGGGGCTGATCCCGCTGGATCAGGGTCGATCCGAGCTGGGCGGCGACGACGTGCGTCGGTTGAGTGCGCGAACCCGCGCCGAACGCGCCGCCTATCTGCCCCAGGTTCGTCGCATCGCCTGGAACATACCGGCCGTGGAGGTCGCGGCACTGGGCGCGCCGTGGCTGGCGGGTGGAGAGGCGCGAGGCCGAGCGCTGGCGGCGCTGGACGCTGTCGGGGCGGGTCATCTGGCCGACCGGGGCGTGGGTGAAATGTCGGGCGGAGAGCGCGCGCGCGTCCTGCTGGCGCGGGCGCTGACGGCCGAAGCTGCAGCCATGATCGCGGACGAGCCCATCGCCGATCTGGATCCGGATGCGCAGTTGCTGGTGCTGGACCTGTTGCGTCAGCGGGCGAGGGCAGGGCGAGCGGTCGTCGCCAGCCTGCACGACCTGACCCTGGCGGCGCGCCATGCGGACCGGGTCATCGTGCTGGATCGAGGTCACGTCGCGGCCGATGCGCCGCCCCTGATGGCGCTGACGCCGGACGTTCTGCGGTCCGTCTTCGGGATAGAGGGACGCTGGATCGAGACGTCCGACGGGCCGCTGCTGAGCGCCCGCCGGGCCTGATCCTTACCGGCCGCCGGAATAGGCGCGCGGTCCCGGCGGGGTTCCCTTCGCCAGATCCTGTGACAGCGTCAGCGGGCCCGTGCCGCCGTTCAGGCGGGCGTGATAGACCTGCATATTCTCCATCACCCGCATCATGTAGTTGCGCGTCTCGGTGAAGGGCGCGCATTCGATGAAGTCGATCGGATCGACCTGACCGCCGCGCGGGTCGCCGCAGCGAGCCACCCACTGGGGCGGGCGCGCCGGACCGGCGTTGTAGCCGATGGTGGCCAGAAGCTGAGAGCCACCGAAATTATTGGTCAGCTCGGCCAGGTGATAGCTGCCCAGCGCCATGTTGTGATCCGGGTCCCACAGGCGTTCGGCGGTGTGGCTCATGCCCAGACGACGGGCGACGCCCGATGCGGTGGCGGGCAGGAACTGCATCATGCCCCGCGCGCCGGCGTGGGATTCGACCAGCGGATCGAAGCTGGATTCCTGACGCGTGATGGCCAGGGTGAACTCCAGCGGCGCGGCGCCGGCGACGGCCGGTGGATGGCGGATCGGGAACATGCGTTCTGGCATCACCACGCCGCGCTGGTTGGCGCCGCGACCGACCATCATCGAGCCGAACTGATCGCCATAACCCTTCACCAGATCCATCAGCTGGGCGAAGTCGGCCGGCTGGCTGAGCTGTTCGTCATCCAGGTGGTAGGCGAAGACCCGCATCAGGTTCTTCTCGCCCGTCTCGCCCAGGATGCGCGTCGCGCGCACCACTTCGTTGCCTTCGAAGCGGGCGACGTCGGCAGGCGTGGGCGCCGGTTCGCCCGGTAGGGTCAGGGTAGTGTGGCCCAGCTTCTCGGCCGACAGCTGGCCATAGAAGGTCTGAATGTGCTGGGCGCCGGCTTCGTACCAGCGGCGCGCGCCGGCCTGATCGCCCTGGGCCTCGGCCGAGCGGCCCAGCCAATACAGGGCGCGGGCCTGGGTGATGGGCGTGGTCGAACTGTTGCGGAGGGTCTCGAAATGGCGGGCCGCGACCTGCGGGTTGTTCAGCTTGGTCAGGGCGACCCATCCCGCGAAGAACTCGCCATCCACCTTGCGTTCGCCCGAGGGGAAGCCGTGGCCGTTCATGGCGTCATAGGCGCCTTGCCAATTGCGGGCGGCCAGGGCGTCAAGGAAATAATTCCGACGCTCGCTCCACAGGGTGTTCTGTCCCTCGGTATGCAGCGGGGCAGGGGGCAGGGCGGCCAGCAGGGGATAGCCTTCCGACTGGCGGTTGGCGGCGCGCAGGATGCGGACGCGTTCCTGAATCACAGCGGGATCGCGCGCCTGTTGCGGCGACAGGCCGGCCACGATGGCGTCGGCGCTATAGGCGCTGCGCAGGGACATGGCCGCGTTGGCGGTGACCCGACGCTCGGGCGAGACCAGTGACAGCATGGCCCGCGTGGCGGGACCGTGCGGGCCGGACAGCAGCATGCCCAGACGCGCGTCATGATCCGCCTGGCTCAGCCAGCCGCCCCAGCGGGTCAGGATGCGGTTCTGCTGGCCGTCGTCGAAGGACTGGGTCCGCCACCAGTCGCGGATCAGGGCCTGAGCTTCGTCGCGATGGCCGCGCTGCTCCAACGCGGAGGCCAGGGCGATAGCACCCTGAATGGTCGTGGGCTTGGTATCGCCGAAGAAGGCGAGGGCGGCGTCCGGCGCGGCGCCGGCCATGTCCAGCGCCCGCTCGCCTGCCTGACGACGCGAATCGCCGCGCGGCCAGGCGGCGAACTGGCCCTGGGCCTGGGACAGTTCGGCATAGGACAGCTGGGGCGCCGAGGTGTCGAGCAGCGCCCATTCCACCAGCTTGCGCGCGGTGCGGTCGCTGATGCGCGCCATGATCGATCGCGTGCCGATGACGTCTTTGGCCCGGGCCGAGGTCAGACCTTGACGGAACAGCGCCGCGTCCTGGCTGCTGAGCACCGGACCCGAAGCCGCGCTGGACGCCGCATAGGGCGTCGCCTGGCCGGCCATCATCATGCCCAGCTCGGGAGCCAGGAGCGCCAGGGCGGCGGCGAGCGTCGTCGCGATCATGATATGTGTCTTCCCCATTCAAGACCGGTTGCGGCGCGACCGCCTGCAACCTACCCTCCCGCGCTTCCAGTTACGGGCCTATGCCCATTCCCGCGCAGGTATGTTGTTTCAATGACCGCCCCCTTGTTCAAGGGCGTGATCACCGCCCTGATCACACCACTTCGTGACGGAAACGTGGACGAGGCGGCGTTCGAGCGCCTGCTTGAACGCCAGATCCAGGCCGGGGTTCACGGCGTCGTGCCGATGGGCACGACGGGCGAGAGCGCGACCCTTCATGCGGACGAGCATGCCCGCGTGGTCGAGCTTTGCGTCCGTCTGGCCGCCGGGCGGGTGCAAGTCATCGCGGGCGCCGGCGCCTCGGCTACGGACAAGGCGATCGACCTGGTCCGACAGGCCAAGACGGTGGGGGCGGATGGCGCGCTGGTGGTGACGCCCTATTACAACCGTCCGTCGCAAACTGGTCTCATCAGCCATTTCGAGGCCATCGCCGAGGCGGTCCAACTGCCGGTCCTGCTCTACAACGTGCCGGGACGCACGGGCGTGGATCTGACCAACGAATCGGTCGCCCGGCTGGCCAGGCATCCGAACATCGTCGGCATCAAGGATGCGACCGGCGATGTGGCGCGGGTCAGCTGGATGCGCACCCATGTCGACGGGCAGTTCGACCTGATCTCGGGCGATGATCCATCGTGGCTGGGCTATATGGCGCACGGCGGGCATGGGGTGATCTCGGTCACGTCGAACGTCGCGCCCGAGGCCATGGTGGCGCTGTATGAGGCGACGCAGGCCGGCGACTATGCGACCGCGCGGTCCTGGCAGGACCGGCTGATCAGCCTGCACAAGGCCCTGTTCCTCGACAACTCGCCGTCGCCGACCAAATACGCCCTGACCAGGCTGGGTCTGTGCACGGAGGAGGTGCGGCTGCCGTTGTCCCTGACGTCGGACGCGGTGAAGCCCGCCATCGACCGGGCCTTGGCGGAGGCAGGCGTCATCTGATGGCGTCCACGGCCCCCAAGACCAGGCTGATCGCCGAGAACCGGCGCGCGCGGTACGACTATTTTCTGGAAGATCACATCGAAGCCGGCATTCAACTGCTGGGCACCGAGATCAAGGCGCTGCGCGACGGCCGAGCCAATATCGCCGAGAGCTATGTCTCGCCGGAGGGGCGCGAGATGGTGCTGATCAACGCCGATATCCCGCCCTACAAACAGGCCAATCGCTTCAACCACGAGCCGCGCCGGCATCGGAAGCTGCTGCTGCATCGTAAGCAGATCGACAAGCTGATCGGGGCGGTCCAGCGCGACGGGCGCACCATCGTGCCGCTGCGCCTGTATCTGAACGAGGCGGGCAAGGCGAAGCTGGAGATCGCCCTGGCCAAGGGCAAGAAGACGCACGACAAGCGCGAGGCCAGCGCCGAACGCGACTGGCAGCGCGACAAGGCCCGACTGCTGCGCGACAAGGGCTGAAGCCTAGCCTGCGGGGTGCGCCTCGAGCACGCCGGGCAGGGCGGATGTCATGGCGTCCTGTCCATAGAGACCCAGGGAGGGACCGGTCATCCGGTCAAGGCCCAGACCGGCGACGGCCAGTGCAGCGGCGGCGACCACAGCCAGCAAGGCGATGCGACGCTCGCGCGCCGAAAATCCGGTGTCCGTATTGCGCATGAGTCCCTCCAGCAGTGGAGGAACAGGGCATTGGTCCAAATGTTCCTTGCGACTTCGCAAATCCGCAAGGCCGCGCCGGACTGTGGTCCGGCCGCCACGTTTCAGCCGTCCAGCAGCGTCCGGGCGCGTCGGAAAATGGCCTCGAACATCTCGGGAGTCGGGCGACCGGTGTTCGTGTTCAGCCGCGAGCAGTCGTAGCTGTCCAGCAGCGTCAGATCGCCGATCCGCCCCTCGACTCCATGGCCCGCGGCCATGGCCGTGCGGGAGAGCCCAGGGTCTTGCGCACCCTGCGCCATGATACTTCGCCCAGGGTGATGATGACCTTCAGCCGGGGCAGCGCGGCCAGGCGGCGACACAGCGGATCGTCACGGGGCGGTTACGGGTCCAGCGGCTGACTCATCAACGGTCGCCCCGGTCGAAGGTGCGGGCGACCCCGGCCGACGGCGACGTCTTGGGCTTGCCGACTTCGTCGATGATGTCGGCCAGATCGATGAAGGCGTCGGCCTGGCGGCGCAGTTCGTCGGCGATCTGGGGCGGCTGGCTCTTAACCGTGGAAACGACCGTGACGCGAACGCCCTTGGCCTGAACCGCCTCGACCGCGCGCCGGAAATCGCCATCGCCGGAGAACAGGATGACGTGGTCCAGCCGGGGCGACAGCTCCAGCATGTCCACCGCCATCTCGATGTCCATGTTGCCCTTGGTGCGAGTGTGGCCCTGGGCGTCGGTGAAGCGTTTGACCGGCTTGGTCACCACGGTGAAGCCGTTGTAGTCGAGCCAGTCGACCAGAGGGCGGATGGGCGAGAACTCTTCGCCCTCGATAATGGCCGTGTAATAATAGGCCCGCACCATCTGGCCCTTGCGGCTGAACCAGTCGTACAGCTTGCGGAAGTCCAGGTCGTAGTTCAGCGCCCGGGCTGCCGAATACAGATTGGCGCCGTCGATGAAGAGGGCGAGACGGTCGCCCGGATGGCCGGTCATGAATATGGGTCCGTTGGAAAGGTCGCGAATATGAACACCCCGACCGACATCGACGACGGCGACCCCGATCTGGACGACGCAGTCATCGTCGCGCTGGGCTGTAATGACAAGGGGGCGTGGGCGTCGTGTGAAGAGGCGTTGGAGGCGGCGCTGGCGCGGTTCCGCAGCGAGGGGATCGACGTGCTGGCCCGATCGTCCTGGTGGCGGTCGCAGGCTTGGCCCGACCCGTCGGATCCCGGCTTCTTGAACGGCGTGGTGATCGTGCGCACGGCGCATGGTCCGAATGCGCTGATGGCGGCGTTGGCGCGAATCGAGGAGGCGTTCGGGCGTCAGCGATCCACCCGCAACGCGCCGCGCACCCTGGACCTGGACCTGATCGCCTATGGCCGTCATGCGGGCGAGTTGAACGGATTGATCCTGCCGCATCCACGCGCGGCGGAACGCCTGTTCGTCATGGGGCCGCTGACCGAGATCGCGGCGGCTTGGCGGCATCCGGTGAGTGAAGCATCGGCGGTGGAAT
>Ga0160473_101044_pt1 | contig 15358 bp, 14 predicted proteins | sample HID1975I_E11MG_FD_108217 | JGI IMG/M metagenome (GOLD analysis project Ga0160473, IMG submission 108217) | Enriched soil microbial communities from UW Madison campus, WI, USA - HID1975I_E11 MG | ecosystem: Environmental > Terrestrial > Soil > Unclassified | place: USA: Madison, Wisconsin... | reverse complement strand
GATCACCAGCGGGGTCTGGTTCTTGTAGGCGGTGAACAGATTGCCCAGCGAATGGCCCACCCCCGCCGCCGAATGCAGGTTGACCAGCGCGGCGTTGCGTGTCGCCTGCGCATAGCCATCCGCCATCGCCAGCACGACCGATTCCTGCAACCCCAGCACGTAATCGAAATCCGCCGGGAAATCGCGGAACATGGGCAGTTCGGTCGATCCGGGATTCCCGAACACCTTGTTCATGCCAAAGGCGCGCATCAGCGCGATCGTGGCTTCGCGTACCGTGGTCTTCGCCGGCTGCACCGCGCATCTCTCCCCATGATCCGACCGGCATCGCCCCGCCTGGGCCCGGTCTGGAAACACCATACACCCCATTGCATAAATTTTCGCAAGTCATACTGATGGCGCATGACATTCGATCAGCGACAGCTGCGCATCTTCCTGGCGATCGTCGATCAGGGCAGCGTCGGACGCGCGGCCGTGGCGCTCGGCATGAACCAGCCGACCGTCAGCCGCGCGCTCGGCGACATGGAGCAGCGGATCGACCAGAAGCTGTTCGAGCGTCACAGCAAGGGCATCGCGCTGACGGCGGCGGGGGAGACGCTGCTGCCCCATGCCCGGATGCTGCTGTTCGAGATGGAGCAGGCGGAGGCGGCGCTGGCGGACCTGCGCGACCTTCGCCAGGGGCATCTGCGGATCGGCGCGGTGGCGACGATCGCGCGCGGCATCCTGCCGGCCGCGATCGGCCGGCTGATCGACGAGGCTCCGGGCATTCGCGTCACGCTGCTCGAACAGCCCGACGATCAGCTGCTCTCTGCGCTGATGGCGCGCCGGATCGACCTGATGATCGCCGCCGCACTGCCGCCCGATCCCGAGATCGTGATCGTCGCCGAATGCCGGTACGACGATGTCTACGCCGCCTTCTGCGCGCCCGATCACCCTCTCGCCGACCGGCCGACGGTGACGCTGGCCGATGCCGCCAAGGAACGCTGGGTGATGCCGGCGCGGGGGGCGACGCCGCGCGACCTGTTCGTCGATACCTTGGCCGCAGCCCGCATCACGACGCCACCGGAGGTGGTGGTCGAGACCGCCTCGCTCGACACGATGGTCAGCATCGTCGCGGCCACCCGGCTGCTCGGCTGGCTTCCCCGGCCGCTGATCGCCGGGGCGGAGGCGGGAGGCAGCATCCATGTCCTGCCGATCGCCGAGCTGGCGATCCGCCGCCGCTTCTTCATCTATCGCCGGGCGCGCGGCCTGCTCGCCGCCGCCGCCCGGGGACTGCTCGAACGCCTGCCGCTGATCGAGCGGCGCTGAACGATTGCCACCTATGGGAGAGGATCAGGAAATGTCGGGGATCAACCACATCACCATCGTCGGTGCCGGTGCGATGGGCTGCCTGTTCGCCGCGCGGCTGGGCGAGGCCGGGGTCACGGTGACGCTGGTCGACACCGATGCCGCGCGCATCGCGGCGATCCGGGCGGATGGCGTCGCCATCCATGACGACGACGGCGATCGCGTGGTCCGAGTCGAAGCCTGCACCGCCGCCGAGGCCGGGCCGACCGGGCTGGTCGTGCTGTTCACCAAGGGCATGCACAGCGCAGCCGCGATCCGGTCGGTCGCGCATCTGGCCGGCGGCGAAACGCTGGCGCTGACCCTGCAGAACGGGCTCGGCAATGCCGAGGCGATCGCCGAGGTCTTCCCCGCCGACCGCATCCTGATCGGCGCGACCGACCTGCCCGCCGACCTGCGCCTGCCGGCGACGGTATCCTCGCACGGCGTGGGGCATATCTGGCTGGGCGCCTTCGCCGGCGCGTCGGCCGGGACGGTGGATGCGGTCGCCACGCTGCTCAACCGGGGGCGGCTGAACGCGGTGGCCGATCCGGGGGTGCAGGTCTCGATCTGGGAGAAGGTCGCCTTCAACGCCGCGCTCAACGCGCTCGCCACGATCACCGGGCTCACGGTAGGCGGCATGGATACCCCGGCCGGTCGCAGGATCGCCGCCGGCGTGGTCGCGGAAACGGTGGCGACGGCGGCGGCGCACGGCATCGTCCTCGATCGTGGGCGGATCGACGCCAAGGTCGATCACGCGCTGGCCAACCACCGCCGCCACAAGGCCTCGATGCTGCAGGACCGCGAGGCCGGCCGCCGCACCGAGATCGAGACCATCAACGGCGCGATCGTCCGCGCCGCCGAAGCCAAGGGCGTCGCCACCCCCGTGACGGCCACGCTCGCCGACCTGGTCCGCCTGATCGAGGAGCCGGGCGTGGTGTGACCGCCTTTTTCCTCCCCTCCCTGCTTGCAGGGAGGGGCCGGGGGTGGGTGCGCGACCTGCAAGGACGCGCTCGGCGCGCAGCGTCGAACCGGCCTCAAGCCTCGTCGAGGTCGATCGCCAGACGTTCGGGGAGCAGGAAGGCGAGCACCACCACCCCGATCGCGGTGACGATCACCGGATACCACAGCCCCGAATAGATGTTCCCGGTCGCCGCGACGATCGCGAAGACGATCGCGGGCAGGAAGCCGCCGAACCAGCCCGACCCGATATGATAGGGCAGCGACAGCGCCGAATAGCGGATGCGCGTAGGGAACACCTCCACCACCATCGCGGGGATCGGCGCGTAGCACATGACCGAAAAGGTCACGAGCAGCAGGATGATGCCGAACACCGCGACCAGGTTGACGCGGGCGGGGTCCGCCTCGGCCGGATAGCCGGCTTCGGCGAGCGCCGCGTCGATCCGCGCGGAGACGTCGCCGCGCAACGCCTTGAGCGCGGCGGGGTCGAGCGCCCTGCCCTCGTCGCTGGCCACGACGCGGTCGCCGATCGTCACCCGTGCGACGCCGCCCGCCGCATCGTCGCGGCTGTCATAGCTGATCCCCGCCCGCGCCAGCGCGCCGGTCGCGATGTCGCAGGAGGAATCGAACCGTGCCGAGCCCAGCGGATCGAACTGGACCGAGCATTGCGCCGGATCGGCATGGACGATCACCGGCGCGCGCGCCTGCGCCTCGGCCAGCGCCGGGTTCACGGCAGCGGTCAGCGCGTGGAACAGCGGAAAGGCGGTGACGACCGACAGGATCATCCCCGCCAGCATGATCGGCTTACGCCCCACCTTGTCCGAAAGCCAGCTGAACAGGATGTAGAGCCCGACGCTGACGATCGTCACGAGCATCATCACCAGCGTGATCCGCGCGGGTGCGACGTGCAGGATCTGGGTGAGGAAGAACTGCGTATAGAAATGCGCGGTGTACCAGAGCACCCCCTGCACCGACATCATGCCGAACAGCACGATCAGCACGAGGCGCAGGTTGCGCTATTGCAGGAACGCCTCGGACAGCGGCCGCTTGGACGCCTTGCCCTCGGCCAGCATCTTCTTGAACGCGGGGCTCTCGTCGAGCGTCATCCGCACCCACACCGAAATGCCGAGCACCAGGATCGGGATCAGGAACGGCACGCGCCATCCCCAATCCTCGAACCGCGCCTCGCCGAGCGTGCTGCGCGTCAGGAAGATCACGAGGAACGACAGGAACAGCGCGAAGCCCCCCGCCGTCTGGATCCAGCCCACGTAAAGCCCGCGCTTCGCCGCCGGCGCATGTTCGGCGGTGTAGATCACCGCGCCGCCATATTCGCCACCGTAAGCGAGGCCCTGGATCAGCCGGAGCGCGATCAGCAGGATCGGGGCGAGGATGCCGACGCTGGCATAGGTGGGCAGCAGACCGATCCCGAAGGTGGCGAGGCCCATCACGGTGATGGTGATCAGGAAGGTCTTCTTGCGGCCCGAACTATCCCCCATCCGCCCGAACACCAGCGCGCCGAACGGCCGCACGACGAAGCCCGCCGCGAAGGTGAGCAGCGCGAAGATGAACCCCGTCGCCTCGTTCACCTGCGAGAAGAACTGGCGCGAGATCAGCGGCGCCAGCGATCCGAACAGGATGAAGTCATACGCCTCGAAGATGGTGCCCGCCGATGCGGCGAACACCACCTTGCGCAGCTTGCGATCCTCCACCGGCGCATCGGGCGCTTCGGTCGTCTCGACGGGGACACTCGCCACCGGCCAGCCTTATTTCGGCAGCGGACGGACGCCCGCTACGTTGACGCGGACCCGGTAAACCTCCTCGCAGGCGGTGATGTAGAGCCCCTTGCCGTCCGGATCGCCAAAGGCGATGTTGGTGGCGCAGATTTGCCGCTTGGGCTCGCCCGCCGGGATCGGCAGCTCGATCACGCCCAGCCGCTTGCCGTCCGGCGCGGTGATCCGCACCTCGCCCGGCCCCGCGCCGCTGGTCGTCCACAGATTGCCCTTTGTGTCGACCTTCATGCCGTCGCTGCCCTCGCCGGTGATGAACACGGTGCGGTTGGCGATCGTGCCGTCGGGCTTGACGTCGTAGCGGACGATGTTCTGGAAACCCTCGTTGAGATAAAGGTGCTTCTCGTCGGGCGAGAGGGTGACGCCGTTCGGCCAGGCACCGGGCTTGCCCTCGTCGCTGGTCAGCAGCGTCACCTTGCCGTCCTTGATCAGGTAGACGCCGTTGAACTGGAGTTCGCGCTGCGGGCTCTTGAACGCGCCGCGCAGGCCGAAGACGCTGTCGGTGACATAGAGCGCACCGTCCGATCGGCGGGCGATATCGTTGACGCCGCTGAAGCGCTTGCCTTCATAGCTCTTGGCGATGACGGTGCGGCTGCCGTCCTTCTCCAGCCGCATGATCGCGCCATCGGGCGGCGCGCACCAGATCACCCGCCCCTCGTCGTCGAGCGTCATGCCGTTCGGCCCGATCATCAGCACCGCGGCGCGGCCGCGCTTGGTCTGCGTGCCGGCGTTGAGGATGTCGTCCCCGCTGTAGCCGGCCTTGTCGAGGAACACCGAATTGCCCTCGCCCGGCTTGTACTTCCAGATCACGTTGGAGATCAGGTCGGCGAAGACGATGAACCCGCCGTCCTTGCCCTCGGGCACCCAGAGCGGGCCTTCGGTGAGGCCATAGCGGTCACCCAGGACCTCCAGCTTCGCCTGGGGCGAGACCAGGGCGGAGAAGGCCGGATCCTTGGCGACGACCGCAAAGCCGCGCGGCGCGGGTTCGGGCGGCGGCGTCTGGGAAAGGGCGGGAGTGGCGAGCAGGGCGGCGAGCACGCCACCGATCAGGAGCTTCTTCATGGCGGATATCCCCGAAGGCGTCGATTACTGTTGCGATTACTGTTGCGGCTGCTGCTGCTTCTTCGCGTCTTCGGCCGCCTTCTGTCGCAGCGGACCGAACTGCACCGAGGTCGCGATGTTCGGGAAGACGTGGACGCGGCTCTTCATCCGCCATCCCTTGTCGGTCTTGACATAGGTATCCTCGTAGCCGCCCTGGTGCTCGACCTGGGTGGCGACGCCGCCGACGCCGAAGGCGAGGAGGATCGACTTGCCGTGCGCCCCCTCGGCCGTCGGCGTGATCACGTGATCGGTGATCACATGCTTGATGCCATAGCCGATCGTGCCCTTGGGATCGCGGCAGCCGCCCTTGCCACCGCCCGCGACCGTGGCCAGCGCCTCGCGGCCCGCGGCATAGGTCTTGCCCTTGTCGCCCCACGCCTCGGACACGCCGAAGGTGCCGTCGTCGGTGTAGAGATCGGCATAGTCGTAGCCGCTGTTGGTGCACTGATCGATCGCGAAGGCGTAGCGCGCGTTGAGCTGCTCGATATCGATATAGTCCTGCGCGGTGAGCGTCGCCGCGCCCGCCTGGCCGCTCGCCGCCAGCATCGCCGCGCCGAGGATTCCCGCTGTGATCAAACGCATAGTGCCTCTCCCCTGCTGGGTCGTTGTCGTTGTTCCGCGCCTTACTGGGCGGGCTTGTAGTTCTTCAGTCGTTCCGGAATGTCGGGCCAGACGTGGACGCGCGTCTTGAAGCGCCAGCCTTTGGCGGTCTTGACGTAGCTGTCCTCGTATCCGCCATCGTGGCGCATCCTGGTCGGCACGCCTTCGACCCCGCTGGTGAACAGGACCGATCGGCCGGATGCGCCGGTAGCGGTCGGCGTGATCACCAGATCGGCGGTGATGTGGTGGATGCCATAGCCCGGCATCGACTTCGGATCGCGGCAGACGCCCTTGCCGTCGCCGCCGCCGGCCTTGGCCAGCGCCTCGCGCCCAGCCGCCCAGACGCTGCCCGGATCGCCCCAGACCTGCGACACGCCGAAGGTGCCGTCATCCACATAGAGATCGGCATAGGGGTATCCGCCGTCGCTGCAGTTATCGATCGCGAACACATAGGCTGCGTTGAGCTGCTTGATCGCGACGAAATCCTCGGGCGTCAGCGCGGGTTGCACGGCGAGCGGCGCGAGCGGGAACGCCAGCGCGGCGAGCAGGAGAGCCCGGCGCATCAGAACTTCCGCTTCACGGTGAGCGCCCATTCGCGCGGCCGGGCGGGCGTCGCCCAGGTGTAACCGATCGACGGGATGAAGCTCAGATCGGCGTTGATGACGTAATAGAGCTTGTCGGTCAGGTTGGTGACCTCGAGGCCGGCTTCCCAGTTGTCGTCCGCGCTCTTCCACGTCACCCGCGCGTTCGCGATCGTGTAACCGGCGATGCGGCCGGTCGGTCGCTTGCGGTTGCTGGAATAGACCGCGCTCGTATAGGCCACGTCGACGCGCGGCGTCAGGCTGCCGACATCGCCCAGATCGAACTGGTACTGCGCGCCGACGCTCCACTTCCAGGACGGCGTGTAGGGACGGACGTCCTCGATGATGCCGACACCGGGGTTGAGCTTGGTGTAGTTGAACTTGAGGTAGCTGACCGACGCATCGAACAGCAGGTTGTCGACCGGCTCCGCCGTCGCCTCCAGCTCGACGCCGCGGACATGGCCGTCGCCCGCGTTGGTGACGACGCCGCAGGAGAAGAAGCCGGGCGGCGAGAATTCGGGGCAGGTCAGCAACGTGAACTGCACGCCCTTGAGCTCGTTGAAGAAGCCGGCGAGGTTGAGCCGCAGCCGACGGTCGAAGAGCGTGCTCTTGATGCCGATCTCATAGGCGGTGACCTCTTCGGGGCCGAAGGGCCGCGCCTGCTGCGGCACGAAGGGACGCGGGGTGACGCCGCCCGAGCGATAGCCGGTCGAGGCCGAACCATAGACCATCGTGTCGTCGACGACTTCGTAATCGGCGCTGATCGACCAGTCGAGGCGACCGTCGTTGTAGCGACCGACGACGCCGTTCAGGACCGCGAGGCCACCGCCCGCCGGATTGCCGAAGCGATCGTAGCGGCCATAGGCGAAGCTCTTCTTCTCATGCGTGTAGCGAAGGCCGCCGGTCACGTTGAACCTGTCGGTGACGTGCCAGACGACATTGGCAAAGCCGGCGAGCGAGCGGTTCCGGATGCGATCGTCGCTGACATAGTCGTAGCTGGGGTTGTTGTAGATGAAGTACTGGTGGGGCGTGTAATGCCCCTTGCGCTTCAGGTAATAGCCGCCGACCGTGTATTCGATCGCATCGTCCGCGATGCCGCCGGACAGCCGCAGTTCCTGGCTGAACTGGTTGTTGCGGATATCCTCCAGGTCCAGCCCGAGCGGGAGCGGTGAGGAGTCGACGTCGGACGCCCATTTCGCGTGGAACTTGCGATAGGCGGTGATCGACTTGATCGACATGCCGTCGGCAAAGCCCCAGTCGATCGTCGTCGCCGTGCCCCAGCCGCGATAGATCGACCGATCCTCCGCGGTCAGCGGCAGCGTGTTCACCCCGCCGATCGGCCCGCCCGGCATGTAGAAGCTGCCGTAGGTGGTGTACGGATCCTTCGGCACGAAGCGTGAATCGAAGGGCACGCCGTTCAGCGAGACATTGGGATTGGGGTTGTTCGCGCGCAGGTTGGTCACCGCCCCGCCTTCCGAACTGTCGTCGGTCACGTCGGCGGAGACGTTGATCTCCAGATCCTCGGTCGGCAGCCAGCGGATCATGCCGCGCGCCGCCGAATAGGATACGCCGCCCTGATGGCCCAGCACGCAATCGCCCGCCTGCGCGAAGCTGGGCAGGCCCGATCCGGGGTTCTCGCACTCGTAATCGATGCGCTTCATGTAGCCGCGCTGGTGGCGGGTCGCGCCCGATACGCGGGCGTAGAGCTTGTCCGGCACGATCGTGAAGTCGCCGCTGGCGCGCACGTCGATGCGGTTGCGACTGCCATAGGTGACCGAGACATAGCCGCCGTCGCCCTCGGGCTTCTTGGTGTAGAGCTTGACCGCACCGCCGATCGAGTTCGCGCCCGCCGTCGTGCCCTGCGGCCCGCGCAGGATCTCCACGCGATCGAGATCGAGCAGGTCGAAGACCGAACCGACCATGCTGGTGTAGAAGACGTCGTCGACATACATGCCGATGCCCGGCGAAAAGCCCGGATTGGGATCGATCTGGCCGCCCACGCCCCGGATGATCACCGCCAGCGACGGCCCCCAGGCCCCGCCCTGCGCCTTCATCGTGACGTTCGGCGCCTGCACCGCGACCTGGTCGATCGTGTTCTGGCTGCGCTGCTGCATCAGCTCCGCATTGACGGCCGTGATCGCGATCGGCGTGCTCTGGACATTGGTCGCGCGGAACTGCGCGGTCACCACGATGTCGGCCAGGCCGGATTCGTCGACGGCCTCCTCCGTCGCATTGGTGACGGGCGGCTGCTGCGCATGGGCCGGCGCCGCCATCAGCAAGGCGAGCGCGATACCCGAAATCGAGGATTTGAGCGCGATTCCACGCGCGCACGTTTGATGAACGCCCCCAGCCATAGTCCCCTCCTGCCCGCGATCGCGGATCTTCTTGTCAGGCGCAGCGCCGGTCGCCCCGACCGGGATGCCGCCTGTTTGGCCGTGGACGGACAGGATCGACCCTTCGATTCCCCGCCCTTCCACGATGGATATAATTTCGCTTTTAGAAATTTCTGTCAACACAACTTTTATAGATTAGTATTTTTATTGCAAATGCGAAGGAAGCTTCCTTTTTATCGGTCAGCGCCATTAGAGGCGCACGATAATACGTTCTATATCAGTATGTTGCTGAAATTCCGCAGTCGCACGAGAACGAGCATTTCCCTTGCTGGCCTCCGTACGGCAGCCGCTTCCGGACAAGGATGGACATCAATCAGACAGGCACGGGAAACACCCGCTCAGCGGCCTGGCGTGATCTCGACGTCGTTTGCCGTCTCGATGGTGCGGATGAGTTCGCTGACGCTGCTGCCCGGCGGAACCGACGCGTTCGCCTCCCGCCAGAGCCGGCGGGTCTCGTTGGAAAGCGGCATGTCGATGCCTTCATCCTCGGCGACGCGGGTCGCGATCTCGATGTCCTTCAGCATCAGCTCCAGCTTGAAGGGATCGTCGAAGCGGCGGCTGAGGATGCGCTGCGCGATATGCGTCTGGCTGATCCACGACATGCCGGTCGAAAGATTGAGCACCTCGGTCATCACGGCGGGGTCGAGGCCATAGCGCTTTCCCGCGACCAGCCCCTCGCCCGTCGCCATGAAGGTTACGGCGGTGATCAGGTTGTTGATCGACTTCATCGCATGGCCCGATCCGATCGGGCCGAGATGGAAGCTGCGCCGCCCGAGGATATCGAGCAGCGGCGCGGCGCGCGCGACATCCTCGTCCGCGCCGCCGATCATGAAGACCAGCTCCGCCGCCCTGGCCCCCGCCTCGGCGCCCGATACCGGTGCGTCGACCATCGCCACCCCCGCCGCGCGCAGCCGTTGCGCGACATCGGTAGTCAGCCAGGGTTCGGCGGAGGACGTGTCGACCAGCAGGCCGCCGGGGCGGAAGCCCGCGATCAGCCCGTCATTCCCGCCCCCGCTTTCGCTGCCCAGCGCGATCGTCCGCACCTCCTTGCCGGACGGCAGCATCGTGAAGACGATGTCCGAAGCGGCGGCCACGTCGCGCACGCTGTCGGCGATCCGCACCTGGGGTTGCTCCGCCGCCAGTCCCTCGGCGGCGGAGCGGTTGAGGTCATATACGGTGACGCGATAGCCTGCCGCCGCGAGATGCCCCGCCATCGGCCGGCCCATCACGCCCAGGCCGACGAAGCCCAGATTCACATCGGTCATGTCGCGTTCCTTCGGGACTATCCGGCGGCGGCGTTCAGCCGACCGCCGCGTCGAGCATCAGCGTCTTGGTTTCGAGATAGGACATCAGCCCCTGCTCGCCCCCTTCGCGGCCGATACCCGATTGCTTGAAACCGCCGAACGGCAGCGAGAAATCGGTGCGCATGCCGTTCTGCGCGACATTGCCCGTCCGCACGCGCCGCCCGACCGCATAGGCGGCGGCCGCGTCATGGGTCAGCACCGATCCGTTGAGGCCGTAGATCGAGTCGTTGGCGATGCGGATCGCGTCCTCGGTATCGTCGCACGGGATCAGGCTGAGCACTGGGCCGAAGATCTCCTCGCGCGCGATCGTCATGTCGTTGTCGACATTGGCGAACAGCGTGGGCTCGAAGAAGAAGCCCCGGTTGAGGTGGCTCGGCCGGCCGCCGCCGGTGACCAGCGTGGCCCCTTCGGCCTTGCCCTTGTCGATGTAGCTCTCGACCCGCTCCAGCTGGCGCTTCATGGCGAGTGGGCCCATCTGCGCCTGCGCGTCGTCCGAATGGCCGACGCGAACCTGCCGCATCGCCGCCGCGATCGCATCGGCGATCTCGTCATGCCGCTTCCGGGGCACGATCGCGCGGGTAAGCATCGCGCAGACCTGACCGCTCACCATCGTGATCGCGCCGGTCAACGTGCGCGCGACATCCTCCGCCGCGTAATCGTCGAGGATGATCGCGGCGGACTTGCCGCCCAGTTCGAGCGTGTAGCGGCCGATCCGTTCGCCGCAGACCTGCGCGATCCGGCGACCGACGGCGGTGGAGCCGGTGAAGGACACCTTGTCGATATCCGGGTTGCGGATCAGGTGATCGGCGGCCTCACGATCGGACGGCACGAGGTTGATGACACCGGGCGGCAGCCCCGCCTCCTCGGCGCATTCGGCGATGATATAGGCCTCGATCGGGGTCTCCGGCGAAGGCTTCATCACGATCGTGCAGCCCGCCAGCAGCGCCGGGGCGAGCTTGCCGGCCATGATCATGTAGGGCACGTTCCACGGCGCGATCGCGGCGACCACGCCCACCGGTTCCTGCACCACATAGGCGGCCGGCGCGGCGGGGCTTTCGACCAGCCGTTCGAACGCGAAGCTGCGGCCGAGCGCGACCGCGTCGCGCAGGTTCTGCGTGCCCCGCCCGACCAGGAAGGGCGCCATCGCGGCCAGCCCGCCCATCTGCATCGACCACGCGGCCGCCAGCTCGCCCTCGCGCCGTTCGAGCGCGGCGACCAGCCGCTCCAGCGCCGCGACCCGATCGGCGGGCGGCGTCGTCGGCCACGGCCCCTTGTCGAAGGCGTGGCGCGCGGCCGCGACGGCGCGATCCATGTCGGCGGGGCCGGCGGCGGCGACGATGAAGACGACCTGCTCGGTATCGGGCGACACGATCTCGATCGCGCCCCCCTCCTGCGGCGTCACCCACTCGCCGCCGATATAGAGCCGGTCGGGATGGGCGATGTTCGGCGCGCTCACTTCAGCGTCTCCACCGGATAATGGATGATGGTCGCGCCCTTGGGCGAGTAATTGGCGACATCCGCGCCCACCGCCGCGCCCTCCGGCGACTGCATCGCCGCGCCGAAGGCCGCGCCGTCGGCGAACTCCGCCTCGAACACCGCGAAGAAGCCCGGCCCGCCATCGGCGGCGGCGACATCGAAGGAATAGCGGGCGGCGAGCATCCCCGGCAGCTTCAGCGCGAGCGGGAGATGGGTGGACACGTAATAGTCCCGGAACGCGGCGGCGTCCTCGGGCTGGGGATACAGAACCACTACCTTGTGCATCGTCTCTTCCTCTCCTTGGCGGTCGTCATTCCGCGGATGCGGTGATCGTAGAATGCATCGCTTCGGGAGAGTATAGTTCGAGATCGGCGAGTTCGGGCGCGAATTCCGCGCCGACCATGATGAAGATCATCAGGCAGCGCTTGCCGCTGCGATTGGCCCAGGCGTGGTTGGTGCCGCGCTGGATCACGACGTCGCCCTGCCGCAGCACCACCTCGACCCCGTCGTCGAGAAGCATGCACATCTCGCCCTCGATCACATAGCCATAGTCGACCGAGTTGGTGCGGTGCATCCACGGCGCATCGGGCGATTCGCCGCCCGGCGTCTCGAGGATGCGGAAGCGCAGGCCGCGCGGCGTGATCTCGAAATCGAGGCCGCCGGCGGTCGGGTCCGGCTCCGTCGCGGTGATCGTCGCCGGCACCTCGGTCGTGCGCCAGACGTCGAACAGCGTGAGCCCGGGGCGGCCGAGCGGATAGCCGGTGGCCTGGCCGTCCGACACGACGATCGATCGGCCCTGATCGTCATGCCCGGTGACGACGCGGCGGACTTGATGGGACATGGTCTTGCTTCCCCCGGAAAGATGCTTCAGCCGCCCGTGGGCAGCAGGTCGGTCACCGCGCGGCGGCGGCGGAATTTCCAGCGGCCTTCCTCGCGGACCAGATCGTCGTCGTAACGCCCCGCGCGCATCAGCTGCGGCGCGCCGTCCGGCCCGGCGGCGATCCACACCCATCGCGATGTCGCGGTGGCGCGGTCGCCATCCAAGTCGATCGCGAAATTGCCGAGCAGGTGATGCGGGTTGCGATAGACCCCCGGCGTCATCCGGGCGAAGGCATCGTCCAGCATCTGCTTGATCCCGGCCGGGGTCTGCCCCGATCCCAGCCCGCCGGACCATTCGCCGTCGGTAGCGAACAGTTCCGAATAGGCCTGGGTGTCGCGGCGATCGAGCGCGCGGCCGTAATCGGTCAGCAGGTCGCGGATCGCCTCGCGATCCTCCAGCCGGCGCAGCCGTTCCTCGACCCCGATCATGCCGCCACCTCGCCCAGGTGAGTCGCGGCGCGGGTATCGTCCCAGCCCAGGATATAGGCGGAATTGTCCTTGTCCCCGCCGATCCGGCGGCTGGTGCGACCGAAGAGATCGGCCACCATCGCCACCACCGGGGCGTCGACGTCGAGTTCCTCCGCCAGACTGGCGGCGATCGCCGCGTCCTTGGCGAGCAGCCCGATCGTGAAGCCGCTGGCGAAGCGCCCGGCCAGGACATGCTGGCCGATCAGATGTTCGGTCGCGAAGTTGCGGCCGGTGGATACGTTCATGATGTCGATCATCGTCTGTCCGTCGAGCCCGAATTTCTCCGCGATGCGCAGCGCCTCCGTGGAGGCGGCCAGCGCCGTCGCGGCCAATACGTTGTTGAGCGCCTTCATCGCATGGCCGGAACCGACCGGGCCGGTGCGGAAGAGCTTGTTGCCCATCCCCAGCAGCACCGGCGAGATCCGGTCGACCAGCGCGTCATCCCCGCCGCCGATCATGATGGCGATCGTCCCCGCCTCGGCACGCGGCACCGCGCCCGAGACCGGCGCGTCGACCAGTACGATCCCGCGTGGACCCAGCACCTCCGCGAGCCGGCGGGTGCCGCCCGGTTCCGAAGAGCTCATGTCGACCACGACCAGCCCGGCCTGCGCCGCGTCGACGAACGCACCTTCGGTCAGCGCGCGGCGGACATGCTCGCCGGTCGGCAGCATCGTGATCACCATGTCGAGCGCGGCGAGTTCGTCGATCGATCCCGCCGCCTTGCCGCCGCATTCCCCGACGAAGCGGGCGAGCCGGGCGGGATCGAGATCGAACACGGTGAGGTCGAATCCCTTGCGCGCCAGATTGGCCGCCATCGGCCAACCCATCGCGCCGATGCCGATGAAACCGACGCGCATCACGCCAGCCCCAGCTCGGCCATCACTTCGGTCGCATGACCGAAGCTGTCCGCCGCCGCCGGCAGCCCGCCGTACAGCATCACCTGGATCAGCACCTCGCGGATCTCGTCCGCCGTCGCGCCATTGGCCACCGCGCCGCGGATATGCGCCTTCAGCTGCACGGGGCGCGACAGCATCGCCAGCATCCCCACCGTCAGCAGGCTGCGCGTCTTGTGGTCCAGCCCCGGCCGCTGCCAGACATTGCCGAAGCAATAGCGCGTCACCAGGTCCTCGAACGGCTGGCGATAGCCCGGCGCGCTGGTGGCCTGGGCGGCGGCATCGCCGAACATCGACCGCCGCAGCGCCACGCCCTGCTCCAGTTCGCTCAGCTCCCCCCGCTCCCGTTCGTCATCGATCTGCGTCATAATGGTCAGCCATCCCCTCGGCGCGCCGCTGTGGCGACGTCGCCCTGCTTGGTACCGTTGGTCCGCCGCCATGAATCTGCATGCGGCGAAGTAACTTGCTCGCCTTAATAGTTCAGATTTAGAAAATAACGTCAATCGAAATTTATGCGTTGCCTTATGCCACGCCCTGGATCACTGTGGGGCAGCCGAAACACGGCACCTTTAACGCGATCGGCAGCATCGCGGGAGGATCGGGAGGGGACGGGGCTTGGCGATCGGCGAAGGGTTCGCGCACCACGATATCGCCGCCGGCGCGCATGACGGCGCGGCGGAAGGGCCGCGCTACCGATGGTTCGTGCTGGCTATCCTGGTGGTCGTCTACATCCTGAACTTCATGGATCGCTGGATCATCACGATCTTGCTCCAGCCGATCAAGGAAGAGCTCCACCTCGCCGACTGGGAGCTCGGGCTGCTCAACGGATTTGCCTTCGCGATCCTGTCCTCCACCGCCGGGCTGAAGCTGGCGCGGATGGCGGAACGGGGCAATCGCGTCACCATCCTGTCGGTCTGCATCGTCGCTTGGTCGATCCTCACCGCCTGCTGCGGGCTGGCCGGCACCTTCTGGCAGTTATTGCTCGCGCGGATGGGGGTCGGGATCGGGGAAGCCGGCGGGATGCCGGCGTCGCATTCGCTGCTCGCGGACTATTTCCCGCCCGATCGTCGCGCGATCGCCCATGCCATATACGGTCTGGGGCTTCCGATCGGCGGGCTGCTCGGCATGGTGATCGGCGGCATACTGGTCGATCATTCGGGCTGGCGATCGGCCTTCCTGGTCGTCGGCCTGCCGGGGATCCTGATCGCGCTGCTGGTGCGGCTGATGCTGCGCGAGCCGCCGCGCGGACGATACGACCCACCCGCCCTCGCCGATGCGACGCCCTCCTTCGGGGCGGTGGCGCGCGGCATCTGGCAGCGGCCGACATCGCGGCACATCGTCATCGGGCTCACGCTCGCGGTGCTGATCGGCAATTCCGGCACGTCGTTCCTCGCGCCCTATCTCCTGCGCCGCTTCGACCTCAGCTATACCGAGGTCGCACTTCTGGTAGGCGCGACCAATTTCGTCACCGCCGCGATCAGCACCGTGGTGGCGGGCATCATCGCCGACACCCTGGGCCGGAACGATCGTCGCTGGTACATGTGGGTGCCCGCGATCGGCATCGTGCTCGCGATCCCGCTCAACCTCGCAGCCTAT
>Ga0160473_101043_pt1 | contig 15376 bp, 8 predicted proteins | sample HID1975I_E11MG_FD_108217 | JGI IMG/M metagenome (GOLD analysis project Ga0160473, IMG submission 108217) | Enriched soil microbial communities from UW Madison campus, WI, USA - HID1975I_E11 MG | ecosystem: Environmental > Terrestrial > Soil > Unclassified | place: USA: Madison, Wisconsin... | reverse complement strand
CGACGTCGTGCATCTCTCGCGCGATCCGCGCCCGCTCTGCCGCGGCCGCGAGTTCGGCCTCCGCGCGGGTGTCGCGCGCGAGCGCCTCCTCAAGGGCGCGCGCGTCACGCTCGCTGCGCCGCCACAGGACCAACAGGATCGCTGCGGCCGTCGCGAAGAAGCCAACCAGCACCCACGCGACCAACTCCATGGGGCCACTCTAGGGCTGGCGGTTCTTCGCCAGAGCCTCGGCGACGCGGGCACGAAAACGCTCCTCCGGCGTCGGGCCGCCCGACGCTGCGAAGTGGTTCCGTACCGCCCTCGCCTCAGCTTCGGCTCGGGTTTGAACGGCTGGGTCGTCGCTCATGAGGCGCGCGGCGAGGCCCAGCGCGTCGCGGCCGGCGGACTCGAGGGCGGCCATGAGGGCGGTGCCGTCGTGGAGGAGCTCGTCGGGGTCGCGGCCCGCGCGCTGCGCAAGCCAGGTGACTCCGGGGCCGTGTTCATTCTCTGTCATGGGATCTCCTAACCGAGGGCGCCCCGGGCGGCCTCGAAATCGGCTTCGATCACGTTGATGTTGTCTTGTTGTCGCGTGGAGAGATCAACCAGCGTGAGGCCGGCCTGGCGAGCCGCGCCGGGCACGCGGAACCACACCGCGAGCGGCGCTCCCCACACCGGCGAGGGCACCCCGGAACTGGCAAGGTCGCCATCCCAGATGTGGTCAGCGACTACCCATTTGAGCGACTGGATGTAGTCGTTGGGTGTGGTGAGGGGCAACGCTCGGAACGCGGCACGCAACGCGTTGTGGAAGTCTTCCTGGCCGATGAGACCCACCCCGCTGTTGCCGGTGGGCGCGTTGTAGCCCGCGCCGGAGTGGAGTCCCACCCTGGCGTCGCCGAGTTGTCTCGCGCCGGTTGTGGCGTCGGGCGCGTATTGCGGCGGAGAGAGCACACGGAAGTACACGCGGTGGGTGTCCGTGCGCAGATTGTGGAAGAGATTGATCCACTGGACTCCCAGGCGGGTGCCGCTCGGGGCGAACCCGGACGACGTGACGGCACGCTCGACCACCTCGAGGAGCATGTCGGTAGGGATCCATTCGTGCTGGCCGCGATCCGCGCGGCGGAAGGCACCCGAGAGGTACCCCCGGCTTGGCTCGTGTTCGTTCCACGCCCAGCGCAGACGCGGAAGACCGTAGCCGTTAGCCGCGCCGGAATCGGCGATGGATCGGAGGAACGCGATGAGGTCGCCGGCGACCGCGGTCCGCAGTGGCGGATCAGACTGGGTGGGTTCCCTTGGCGGATTCACGAGCTGACCCGGCGTGGAACCCGATGCGCGCCAGTGCATTCGCGAGAATGCCGTCAGCACCGGCTCGTCGATGGGATCGATGTCTGACGGCTGATTGGACTTGAGGGCGGCCACGTACGCGTCGCCATATGCCCTGCGGACGCCCACAGCGAAGCCTCCTCGCGGACCCCGCGGCTGCGCCCAGTTCCAGAAGTCATCCGTATGCGCGTCTTGAGCGGGCCTTACCGGGTTGCGGAAGTACTCAATGAGCGGCCTGTGCGCGGAAGAGTCGCTGCCCACCGCGGTTGCTGCTGACTCGGCGGCAGAGTCTGCGATCCCGGCGGTCCAGATGTCCTTCGCCGTTGACTGCCCCGTTGGCACGTAGCGCGAGTTCGCGAGATATCCGGCGAGCGCCGCCGGACCATCGGCGATCAACGCAGGGATGCGGCCGGGCAACTCTGCGGCAATCTCGCGGAGGATCTCCGCTTCGCTCGCCTGGCCAAAGTCGTCGAAAGCCTGGCGCAAGAGACTCGCAAGGCTCCGCTCTTCCCCCTCCACCGCGCTGTCATCCGGCGGTTCCTTGTCATCACTTGGATCCTGGACAGCCTCATTGAACGCGTGCGCTAGTGCCTCGGCGTCCCCGTTGAGCGCCGCGACGGCGGAATCGATCGAGGCAATCAGCGCCGCGCGGGGGTCGCCCGCGGGATTGAGCATTCCGCGCCACTCATCGATCTTCGCCGTCACCGGTCCCGAGGTGGAGGCGACCATCGCCACGGCAGAGTCTCCGCTGCGTTCGATCCACAGCCGGTGGCTCTCGTGACCGCCGCTGAACCGCACGGTGGTGCCCAGTTCGTCGTCCTCGTTGTGGTTCTCGCCGTCCTCCTCGTCCTCTTCGCCGCCGATGCCAATTCGCCTCAGGAGCGCCCGCGCCTGCGTCACCAGAAATCCGACGATCCGGTCGATGATGCCGAGCACATACGCCTGCAGGCGCTGGATCACGCCCGCGACTTCGTCTGGCAGGTCGCCAAGACCGAGCAGGCCCATGAACAGGTCGATGACGACGACGAGCATCGACGCGAGCGCCCGCTCCACTACGGCCGCTAGCCCGCCGATGTTGCCCGCGATCACGTTCGCGATGCCGCCGACAACCGCCTGAACGAAGGCGAAGATTCGCGCCGCGTTGCGGAAGATCCACGAGCACACGCGATAGATGAGCATGATCGCCTGGGCCACCGCCCCCGCCGGGTTGAGGAGCGAGAAGATGTACTCCGCCGCCTTCACGATCAGCTTCTCGACGATGAAGTCGATGGCCGCGTCGAGGATCATCCCCACGATGTTCTCTGGCGACAACTGTTCCTTGATCATGTTGACGAGGCCCTGCGGACCCTGCGAGATGAGCGTCGAGATGATCTGCCACGCGATCTCGAGCAGCTCCACCGCCTCGGGTCCCAGGTGCCGCACCAGGATCTCGCGCACATTTGGCCACGTGATTCCCATGAGCTGAAGTGCGAACGTGACGAGCGACATCGCGTCGAAGCTGCTCGGCATCGGGATGGGTGTCCTGAGACTCGAGAACAGCCAGTTCCAGAAGGCGCCGATCAGATGCGTCCCGAAGTTGTCGAAGAACTGTGAGAAGCCCTGCTTGACTCCTGCCTGCAGGTTGTTGATGAAGTTCTCGGGATCGTCGGCGATGTCGCTGATGACCTGTTCGATCTGCGCGATGAGCGACCAGAACGCGCCGGGTGGGATGCCGACCAGACGCAACAGTCCGTTGATGATTGCGCGCACGGGATCGTCGATGAACTCCTCTATCGCCGCCACTACACGGCCGATGAGCCCGCCGGCCTCTTCGCGCTTGGCCTGGACTGTCGCGTGAGCCTCGTTCACCGCCGTGATCGCGCGGGTCGAGACGTCCCTCACGAAGCTCGTCTGCGCATTCGCGACCTGTGTCGCCAGCCCGTCGAGCATGCCGCCAAAGCGAGCCCGCTCCGCCGCGACGAACTCGGGAAACTCCGCTTCCATCTGGTCGAACATGCCGTTGATGTCGTCGCGGGCCTGCTGGATGATCGCCTGGGCGGAAGCGATCACCGCGTTGACGTCAGACGAGATCGACAGGAGCGTCTCGCACACCCCGTCCCCGAACTGCCGCTCGGCGCGGTTGTACTCCTCGATGACCCATCCGGGCAGGCCCGCGACGTAGTCGCCGATGGCGACGAGCGTCCCCAAAACGCCAGAGTGGCGATCGTCGATCCACCGCTGCACCGCGTCCAGGGCGTCGTGGAACTCGCGCGAGTGCCGCGCGAGCTCGGCGTCCCATCGCGCCATCGCCGTGCGGCTGAGTGGCGTGAGCAGCGCCTGCACGTCACGCTGCGCCTGGTCATAGACCCCTTGCGCTCTCTGCGAGACGTTGTCGCGCGTGAGCTCTTCTGTGCCCGTCATCGCTCCAGAAGCGCCGGTGGTGTCGCCAACCGTGCGGCCGCGCGCGGCGCGCATCGCCGCCACGGCCTGGAGCTGCAGATTGGCCATATCCGCCTGGGCGGAGTCGATCGCGGTCTGCTCTTCCGCGCGGATCTCTTCGGGAGTGCGTTGCGCCAGCTCGCCCAACTCGCCGCGTGCGTCGCGAGTCGCCTGGAACGGCCCGTCGGGAATCTCGGCCGTGACCCGCGTCTCGATGCCGGAGTCCGCGATGCGCTGGTCAGTCGCGGCAACGTCCGCGTCGAGGTTGATGTTCTCGTCGGGGATCGGGTCAGGCGCGGCGCTCGCCGCATCGACACCCATGCCGGCAGACGAGGGGTCGGGCGGGGTTACAGGGTTTGGGGTGAGTGCTGGGGTGCCCGACGGTGGGCTCGCCATAGCGTCGTACGCACCGGCAACTTCGGTGGACTGGGTTTCCACCGAACCCGTGATGGTTGCCCCTGCGTTCTGTGCCTGCTGGGTGGGGTCGGTCGCGAGGAGTTCGTCCTCATCTTCCGGCCGGTTCTCGCGGATCGCGGTGCGGATGCGCTCGGTCAACTCGACGATCTCTGGGCTGGGCGGTGGGGCCTCGCCGAGTTCCGCGGCTACCTCCTCGCGGGCGCGAGCCGCCGTCTCAGAAGCGGGCTCGGTCACGGCGCCGCGAGCATCGGTGGTGTCTTCGTCAGCGGTCGGCAGATCACGAGCCGCCCGCGCTGCGCCGCCAGCGCCCCCGGCAACGGCTCCGCCCCTAGCCGCGGCGGCCGGTGTCGGCTCGGTCGGGGCCTCCGGCATCAGCACCTCGACCGCGGGCACGGCCGCTTCGCCCGCGGCCGCTTCTCCCGTAGCCGCCTCGCCCTCTGTCGCACCTGCGCCTTCCGCGCCGCCGCCCGGGGCTGCCGATCCCTCGCCTGGGCCGCCGCCCTCCGCTTCCGGTGCGAGTTCCTCGAGAGCCGCCGCAGCGTCGGGCACGGCGGGAAGATTCGCCTCGACGACGTCGGTGCTCGCCTCGGGCGCAGACTCGCCGGGAGCGGCCGGAGGGTTGGGGGTTGGGGCCTCGGCCGCGCCGATCGTGCCGAACAGCCCGGCGAGAGCGGCGCGCACCGCCGCGTCGAGAATCAGCAGCGAGTCCGGAGAATCTACGCCATAGACACCGGGCGCAAAGAAGAGGTCTTCGTAGCTCACGAACGCCCGCGCACCCGCCACTGGCGCGTCTGCGTGAACGCTCAGACCGCCCACGTCCACGCCGAGCAGGCCGCGGAACATCTCCGCGTAGCGCGGGCTCAGCGGCTCCCCGTCGGGGACCGTGTCTGCGGGCAACTCGATCGTCGTTGCCGTGCCATCGGTCGTCGCCGTGAGCGATGGTGCGGCGGCAAACGCAGTCTCCGGCGGCAGGCCACCGAGGTCCACCCGCAGCGTCTTTCCCTGCAGCCTCACGGCGGGCGCGGCGATTGCGACCTCAGGCGTCCAACCCGCAAGAGACCACGTCGCCTCGCCGAGCGGCATGCCGAGGATTGCCACGGTGGCGCGCATGAGCACGTCCCCGCTCAGTGTGCCGTCGGATCTGAACCCCGCGCGGCCGGTCACATCGACGAAGGGTCTGCGCCCGCTGAGCACCACCTCGCCGCCCTCAAGTCCCCACTCGGCGTGAATGGCCTCAAGGCCGCCCGCCGCGATTCCCTGCAACGACACCACACTCGAGCCGGCGGCGGGACGGGGTACCTCGGCGAGCAGGGATGGCGCGCGCTCCGCGTCGGCTGGAGACCGGGCGGTCGCAGTCGCAACTGGTGGAGCGGCGGCGGGCGCGGCGACGACGGGCGCTGTCACTACCGCGCCGTCTTCCCCGCCTTGGCGAACTGGCGCCGGATCCCCTCCTCGAGGTGTGCGCGCGTGATGGCGCCCTCGCCGTCTGCGGCCAAGTAAGCCGCCTCGATGGCCGCGTCGCGGATCTCCGCGCCCGTGACCTCAAAGCGTTCAGCGAGTGCTCTGAGGCTCAGGTCGCCTGCAGTAGGGACGCCTGGCGGCAGCACCCGCTCCCAGAGCACGGCGCGCTCTGAGACCCCTGGCTCGGGAAACTCCACCAGCACGTGGATTCGGCGCCGGAATGCGGCGTCGATGTTGCCGAGCAGGTTCGTGGTCAGGATCACGACGCCCGGATGCGTCTCGATCCGCGCGAGCAGATAGGAGACCTCTTGATTCGCGTACCTGTCGTGCGAGTCGGCAACCTCGGTGCGCGAGCCGAACACAGCGTCGGCCTCGTCGAAAACGAGGACGAAGTGCTCCCGCTCAGCGCGCTCGAAAACCGCGGCCAGCGCCTTCTCAGTTTCGCCAATGTACTTGGATACCAGGGCCGATAGGTCGACGACGTAGGCAGGAAGGCCCGCGGAGGCCGCTACCGCTGCGGCCGTCATCGTCTTGCCGGTGCCAGGCGGGCCGTGGAACAGGGCCACGAGACCGCCTGCGTTGTCGTGGTGTCGTGCGAAGCCCCACTCCGTCGTCACGCGCTCGCGGTGCTCAAGGCGCCTCTCGAGGTCGGCGAGGCGAGCCCGGGCACGGGGAGGGAGCACCACATCGGCGAGAGTGTGGACAGTAGTGAGCGGTCGCGCGGGAAAACCGGCCGTCGCGTGTGGGCGTGGAGGAGGCATCCCAAGCACCCATGCGACCAGCCCGGGCTCAGGGGTCAGCACGCCGGCCGGCTCGCCAGTCGGCGCGACATTCAAGAGCCCAGCGGCGCGAAGGGTCCCTTGCTCGCTGAGCATCGCGGTGGCATCGAGCCGGCCCTGGAAGGTGCGGGCCATGAGCGTGCGCGCAACGTCGAGCGTGAGGCCGGAGACCGTGGGGCGATCGGACAGTAGGCCATAGGCGGCGAGAAAGCGCTCGTCGAGTTCGGGTGCAACTGCGGCGACAAGAACCAGCGCTTCAGGGGCGCTGAGCCCAGCCATCGCGATCGTCGCCGCGAGGGGTCCCACCCCGGCGTAGCGATCGAGACTAGGGATTCCCTCGTCGTCGGCGTCGACGGCGAGGGGCCGCTGCATCAATCCGCCCTGTCGCTCCTCGATCCGCAGCAGTATCACCGCGTCGAGGCACTCGAGGGCGCGGCGAAGCTCGGCAACTACCCTCGCGGTGTCGCTGCCCGACGCTGTGGTGGTCATGGGCGGAACCTCACCATCAGCGCGGGTGACCAGGGAAGTTTGAAGAGCGAGAGTGGATACGGAAGCCGCGAGAGCACAACGTCGAGCGGATGGGTCGCGGCGGTGAGCCTCGCCGGATCAAGCTCGAAGTCGACCAGTCCCGTCCGGTGGATCCACTCGTTGCGCACAAAGTCCGGCGACGACTCGGCGAAACCGGGAAGCAGGCTCGCGAACGAGGCGAGCGCGCGCTCCGCATTGACGCGCAACTCGTCGTCGTGCGGCAGGGCCGACTGTAGTGACAGCGGCTCGCCCAGACCTGCGAGGAAGCCAACGAGCGGATCCGTCACCAGTCCCGGGTCATCGGGGTCCACCAGTACGGCGAGGGCGTGAGCGCGTACGGCCGCCTCGTCGAGTCCCGGGTGTAATTCGACGGCCGCCCGGCACAGGTCCGCGAGCCAGGGGTACAGCAGTGCCAGCCCCGCCGCGGAAGTCACCGTGTCGAGATCCAGACTCAGCGATTCGGGCTCTACGAGCGCGGAGAGCGCGGCGATGCGGGCCGCCGCCGCGCTCACCGTCGCGGCGTCAGGGGCGCCGAGGCTTGGCGTGGTCTCTGACCCCGACTCGCCCACAGCGCCCTCGGGCTCCCGATCGCCAGAAGTGGCTGGTCCCTCGAGCCATTGAGAGGGCGCAAGGGAGGACGGTGATGCCTCGGTTGCGGGGCCCGTACCCTCACGTGGCGACTCCGCTGTACCGGCAGATCGGCGGGGCGCGTCCAGCGCTGTGGCGATCGCGATCAGGAGCCGGCCCAGGTCCTCGTCGTGCGCGGCGAGCGGTGTCTCGGCCACACGTTCCGCGATCGCCAGCGCGTCTACCGGGACGGCGCGCCCTTTGTAAGCATCGGCGAGCCAAGCGCGCGAGGCCGCCACGGCATCGGCCAGGCCGAGCGCGCCGGAATCGGTCGAGGCTCGGAAAGACGCGATTGGGCCAGGCGCCGGTGTGCGGCGGCCCTCGAGCTCGAGGCGCCGCATGAGCTCCTGGCGAATCGCGTCGGCCCACAGGGTCGCGAGCGTGACGTCGTCGTACTGGTCGGGGTCCAGCTCAAGCCGGATGGAGAGGGAATCGATGCGAGCGTCCGGAAGCCCTGCGAGCGATCGATCGAGCGCCGCGGGCAGCGCGACCGCGGCGACGCGGCCGAGCCGCGCGGCGCCCGGGCCGCGCACGCGCAGTGTCTCGACCAGGCCGTCCGTCAACCGAGCATCCCCTTCATCTCGCGGAACTGGGCGTCGAGTTGGCGCTTGGCTCCCGCGTCCACGCCGGATGCACCCACCATCGTTCGCATGTTGTCGAGCAGTTCGAGCGTGGCATTCGAGACGATTTCCGGATCGCCCGCGCGCACCGCGATCTCGAGCTCGCTCTGCTTGCGCTCCACGGCCTCTATGTACTTGACCAGGTTCTTGTTACGGGGCTCCTCGATCGTCTTGAGGGCGCTGACGGCCGTTTGCGCGAACTCAGCGAGCGTGTTGCCAACGTCGACCGTGTACGTCTTCGTGCCCAGGGTTCCCGTCTGCGCGATGGCCTTGCCCTCGAGTTTGGCTATGCGCTCCCCGAGCGCATCCGACTTCATCGAGTGCTCCTCGAGCATCCCGACGCGGTTCTCGAGCACGGCGAAGCCAGAGGTGCTGCCCTTGAAGCCAGAGAATTCGGTCTGCAGGGTGGTCATGCGCCCGTCGAGCGTGTTGAAGGTGCCCTGCCATTTGCTGTCGAGCCCCTTCACTTGGCCGGCGGCCTCTTGCGCGATCGCGAGGCCCTGGCCCGCCGCAACCTCCGCTTGGGTGGCCTTGTTGGAGATCTCGGAGGCGCCGCGCAGGGTCGCTATCGCAGGAACCACCGCGATGTCGACGACAGCTCCTTGGGCATTGGTGCCGAGGAGCAGGGTGTCGCTTGGGCTGAATGCCATGGCGCGCTGGGCGCCTTGTTGGTTCATGACCTGGCTCGCTGGCATCGTCAGCACAGTCCCCGCGCCACCGAACTCCTGCATGTGCGTGATCGCGGTCTCCTTCGCGAAGTTGGCCTCGAGGCCCACCAGCGGAGTGCCGTTGAGGTAGCCGTCACCAAGAGTGTTGGTGGGATTGGTTCCGAAAACCTTGGTCGTCATGTCGCGCACGAACTCGGCGGGGTCATAGGCAAAGTTGATGTAGATGTCTATCGGAGCAGGGTCGATGTACCCGGGGTCGGGAATCGGGATCTCTTCCTCCCACACAAGCTCGGGGATCTTCTTCCTGATGCGGTCAGGAATCACTTCGACGAAGCAGTTCTTCTTCTTTCCCTTGCACCAATCGAGAACGGGGCCCGTTCCGCCGCCGCCGGTGGGCGGCGTCGGTGGCGGGGGTGGCGGCGGTGCGAATGTGGCGAGTGCGTCCTTGAGGTAGGCACGGGTTGGCCCGCAGACGTTGGCGCACGATCCGCCGAGCAGCGCGCCGCTGAGGCCAGTCGGCGGCTCCCACGCGTGGCGCCAATCGCAGTGAAACTCCCAGCCAGTGCTCTTTCGCTCCATCGCTCCGAGCACGACCCCCGCGGGGTTCGCCTCGCGAATGGCTGGAAGCGCCGCAAGCATCTGGCATCGCAGGGCGGCGATGGTCGCGAAGAGCACTCGATTGATCCAGCCGACCTTGTACGCCTTGATAGCCGTTGTCTCGCCCGCCGGAATGGCGAGTGCGTTGAGATTGCTGAGGTCGGGGCTCGTGAGGGCGGGCTGAAGTCTGCCGAGCGCCGCGGTGATCGCCGCCTTGAGGGGTGCCAGGTCGCCCACGACGGACCCAGAGGAGTTCACGTACAGCGGCTCAGCATCTAGGAGCGGATCGTCGGCGAAGGTGTACCAGGGATTAGTGACACGTCCCGCGACGATCTCGACCTTCACGGTGCGCACATGGTGCGCCGCGTGTCCCGAGCAATCGTCCTCGCCGCACTCGATGAGATCGCCGTCGTCTTCGTCGGCCGACAGGACGATGCTGTAGGTGTTGGCGAGCGGTGCAACGAATGGGTACGCCGTGCTGGCGAGCGCGGGAGCCCCCGAGGTGGGAAAGGTGTGGCTCCACTGATTCGGCATGAGCAGCGGCTCGCCTATCTGGTCGATGGCGAGACCTGGCGTAATCGTGAGCGTGTTCGACGCCAGCGAGCCCACCAGGCCGCCATTGACGCCAAAGCCGATGAGCCGCCCTACAAGCCGGTCTCTGTCGAAGGCGTGCTGGGCGAGCAGATTGAGCTCGTCAGCGGTGAGAGCTTGTCCGGCGACGAATGTCGGGTAGTCGGTGACGGTCATGAGATGTCCTCCGTGAGGCTGGTGGGAGTTGTTGGAAGCTTGCCGAGGCCAAGCAGGTCGATGGAACGCTCGGGCACGTCGCCTTCGAGCCCGCAGCCGTATATGCGAATGCCATTGGAGTGGTTGATCACGGAAACGACGCTGCACGCGAGGGTTCGCAGGTCAATCGCATGTTGGGCCACCCTGTCCGCGTAGTCGTCGACCTCGTCGTCGGTAGCGTCGGGCACGAGGATGGGTGGGTTCAGCAGCCCAACCTCAGCCTCGATCGCGCCGACGCTCACGTAGCAGACGCGCAACGCGACGTGGGCTGGCGCGTACCAGCGAGTGAATTGAGCGGCCTCTAGCCTGCGCCGATAGTCCTCGAACGGCTCGGAGTTGGGCACGAAGAGCGTTCCCGTGAACGGCTCCGCGTCGAACGTCCCACCGGGCACCTTGAAGTGCTCGAGGAGATACGGGCGCTCGTCCGGCTCCGTAATGCCGAAGTAGACGCAGAACCAGTCGATGAAACCCGACGGCGTACCCCTTCGCCGCCACAGCCGTGCCGCCTTGCTCAGGAAGAGGCGCCTGGTCGCGACGCCCTGCTCCGCCGTGCCCCACGACCCAGGTGTCTCATATGCGAACCACCCGGCGAGGGCGTCGTACCTCGCCGACAACTCGGCGAGCAGGGCGTCCGCGCCGACGTCCAGCGGAACGTCCGTGGGCCATCGCAGGGCGGCATCGGGGCCGACTGCGAACTCGAGGTCCTCGAGCAACTCGAGCATCGCCTCGTGCAGAGCGTCCGCTATCCCCAGATAGCCGTCAAGCTGCTCGTAGGATGCGAGGTCCTCGTGATACAGCGCGGGCAGAGTCGCCGCCGTTCGCGTGAAGTCGGGGCTACGCATCGCAGCCTCCGTCGATGAGGAATTCGGTACTGAAGCAGTCGTAGACCGATCGTCGCGGCACGTGGCCCACGGGAATCGCGAGCACGCCGTTGGCACCGCTCGCCCATGTGATGGTGTCGGGCGTTGGGATGGCGGGGTCGCCCTCGTCCTCGCGCCCGATCTTGAGGTCCCTCACCGCGAGCACCTCTGGGATCGCGACAACCTGGGCCACGACCTCGCTCAACCGGATCGCCTCGCCCGGCACCCACCCCCCAGGCGGCTGCGGCGACGGCGGCCACGGACCGGAGAGGAGCGGGGACTCGATGGCCGTCTCGTCGGCGGCGTGGGTCTGGCCGATGGCGAGGAATGAGTCGATCGCAGCTGTCGCCGCCGCCGTCACCTGAGCGCGATTCGCGGTTGGCGGGATAAGCAGCGTCGCTTGCACCCGCACGAACTTGACGCGCAGCGGAGCGATGCCGACCTCGTCGCACACGAGCCTGCGCGGGTCATTTGCCCCGCTCGCATCCCTCCAGGTATTGAACGGGTTGTAGGCCTCTGTACCGACGGCGAGCGCGAGGATCGCCCGCAGGTCTGCATCCGTTGGGATCGCGTCATCGGTCTCGACGACGATGGTGAGCGCCTCTGCCGTCGGGTCGGCGACGAGGAACCGCCGAGGATCCGCGGCCGGCAGTGCGTCGGCGTCGCCCTGGGTGAGCGTCGGCAGCCCGTTCCACGCGATGCCCTCAAGTCGCCCGCGGACTGCCCATGCCCTTCCGACGCGAGGGTGGCTGCGCGCCCGCGACGCATAGTCGTCGTTTGTCACGGGCTCGCATGTGAGCATCTGAATGGGATGCGGCGGCCAAACCTTCGTGCGCCCGTCGCCCTGCTCCAGGGACTCGGGATCAGTGATCGTCAACGGATGTGACGCGAGTTCGCGCAGCTGGCGCCGCCGCTCGCGCCTGACGAGCGCCTGGCACTCCTCCGGCCACAGCGCGAGGCTCGCGCCGATCTCGGCCGCCGCCGTCGCGTCTCGTTCCCCAGGGTCGAGCGTCGCTTCGTCGGCTGAGGCAACGGCGTCGGCGATGAGATCGGTGTTCTCGAGGGCCGCACGCCGCACCGTTCCCCACCGGAGCGCGGTGACGACGGCCGCTCGCGTCTCCGGATTTCCCGCCGCGGCATACGGAGGCTGCGAGAGCAGCGCCTCCGCTTCGGCCCTTCCCTTGCACGCCGCGATCTCGCGCTCCGCGTTGTGGCCCACGGCCACGAGCACAGTGCGCAGGGCGTTCGCGAGCGTGCTGAGCGCACCGCTCCCAGGCTCCGGAAGCGTGCCACGCCAGTGACGTTCAGCCTCGTCGAGCCAACCTGGCCAAGCCGCCGGCCACGACGTGAAGCCCGCCCCTTCCATCCGGAAGTGCATGTCCGCCAGGGTGAACGCGGCCGCTTCGAGCACGGTCGTGCCCGGGTCCGCGAGGTTGTGGTCCGTCCACTGTGGTGACGAGACCACGGTCGCCGAGACCATTCGCGAGCGAGCGCCCTCGAAATCTGTGTCCGGCGCTGCGGGAGTGAACAGCGCGATCGGCTTGATGTCCCGAATGGTCGAGGTCTCTGTCGTCGTGGTCACAATTGCTCCTTGACGCTCAACTGGTGGTCGCCGCTCGAGCAATAGAGGCCGCGGCAGCGCTCGACGTCGACCTCTTCCGTGACCGTGATGCTCTCGCGAAGTTGGAAGTTCTCCACGATGTCCACCTCGGGCAGCCGCTCGAGCATCGCAATCACCGAGGACGCGTAGAGGGTCTGGCCCCAGCGCACCGGCGAGGTCCCCAGCGGATGCAAGAACGTCTCGATGGCCTGCAGCACTGCCGCCTTGCCGGTGATCGCGGCGATGCCTCGCCGCAGCGTGATGGTCGCGTCCACCCGTACGGGCACGTATTCGGGGCACAGGATCGCCGCGTGGACGGCCGACGCTGTGAGGCCTTTGAGGGTGTCGCGGACCCTCCCCGCGAGGGACACGCTCGCGCGGGGTGCCGGCCGATCCCATTGGTCTGGCAGCAGCACGATCCCGACGTGGCCAGGGCTGCGCAGCCCATCGGAGTTCGTGTGCGGAAGACATTGCACCGCGGCAATCTCGGGGAACGACGTGGTGATGATGCGCTCGTAGTCCCAGGCGGCTATCGCGCGGCCGCGGTGGCGAACGTGGGCCGACGCGCGCTCGACATACGTCGGGTCTCCTTCGGGCCCGCGGCCGCGCACGGACGCGAGGTTCGTCATCTTCTTGACGCCGCTGATCGGCGAGAAAGTGCCCTTGATGGTGCCCGGCGGGAGAGCAGTGTCAGGGCTCGGGTCCGCTTGCGGATCGGCCGCCGTTGAGAGGAATTCGGCGACCACGGCATCGGGAATGGCGTTGCGAATCTCGCCGATCCGCTTGGGGCTGTCCGTGATGAAGCGGAACCAGCGCCCAGACTCCGCCGTCACATCCATGCAGCCCTCGGGCCAGCCGTCGGGCACCACAAAGCGCACGAGCCCGGACTCGCGCATGCGATTGGTGCCGTCGGCGACGAGCAGGCGTTGCCACTGCAGTCCGTCCCACCACTCCCAGTCGGTGATCGCGTCCTCGCTCGATCCGCACGGTGAGGGAGAGATGAGGTCCACGTAGAGAGAAAGCGACGAACCGGCTGCCTCGGTCGGCAGCGTGACTCCGATCGCGACCATGCCGGTTGCATTGAGCCCATTGACCGCCTTCCGAAACGGGGTCCACGACCCGCCGGCCTTGACGTGGTGCCGCCAGCCGGACCATGCCTCCACGCGGGTCGCAGAGTGTTCGATCGTCTTGTAGGCAACTCGCAGGGAGTTGTACAGCTGGGGCTCAAGGGGATCCGGCATCGTCCCGCCGCCGTCCGTCGCATCGGTGGCGAAGTCCGCGAGGTCCTGTTGATACTGACGCCAGCCAAGGTCCTTGTTGAGAAGCTGGGCGCGGATGAAGCGCCCGTTCTGGCCGCCGACGACCGTGAGGTCCGAGCCCTGATTCGCGGTGTTGAGGGGCACAGCCGTCAGCACTCCGAAGGGATCGCTCACCTTTGTCCAGTTGCCGCCGCGGAACACCTGCCACTGGAATGTCGGGCCGGTATACGTCCCAGCGGCGATCTGGTTCGACATGGTGATGTAGTACGCGAGCATTGCCGCGAGGTACGCGAAGTACGCCGCGATGCCTGCCGCCTCGCTGAAGGGCGGGATGTACGGGCCGGGCGGTTCGGGGAACTCCTTGAGCGCAACGGACATCGACGCGAGCGGTTTGCTGAGCGCCTCGTCGCAGCGCACGTAGAACGCGTCGCCGATCTTCGCCGTTATGCCGAAAGGCTCGAACTCCTTGGTGTGCGGAACGGCGCCCTCGTTCGCGAACGCGCCATCAGGGACCAGATCCGTGCGGGAGGCAACCACCTTGACGTCGGTGAACGACAGGTCCTGGGGCACGGTCTTGCCCGCGATGATCGCGACCTCGACCCACGGGTCGCCGCCTGCCGGATCGATGCATCCTCCGTCGAGCGCGAGCAGCGCCTTTGTGCCGCTCGGGGTGGCGTCGACGGGTCCGCCCTCCGTGCCATCCGCGCGGAAGTAGCGCCAGTGCGCGCTCTTGCACAGCGTGTCGACGGCACCCGCCGTCGCGCCGACGAACGAGATCTCCACGTCGAGCCTGCCGGCCGCGAACGCGAGCATCGGATCCGCGATTCGCAGGCGGTGAGGAGCGGAGGGCTCGACCATCGTCTGGTCTGGAACGGGAGGCACGATGGGGAAGTCGGGCGCCGAGAACGCGAGCCCGGGTTCGCCCGTGGTGGCACCGCCCGGAACCAGCACCTTGACCCCCGTGAGGGTGGCGCCGAAGGCGGTCAGCGCGTCCGCCGTCTGGTAGCGCCGCTCATTGCCGAACGCGTCCTTGCCTCCGCGAAGCAGGGTTCCGCGAGGAACCACGGCGGGCGCGAGCTTTGGCTCTACGGTCGCGGCAACGACAACGCGATCAGGGACAACGGGCAAGCGGGGGATACCAAGGATCCGCTCGAGCCATTCGACATGGAGGCGTTCAGGGACGGTTCCCGCGTGGGCGTCGAGGCGCACAAGTTCCTCGGTGAGCGCGGAGAGCAGCGCGCGGTCGGGATCGGCGGGCCGCGACAGATTCCAGCCGCTTGTCCCCTCCTCGAACAGCGCCTCTCTCCAAGACGTGCCCTCCTCGACGTCGTCGAGGCGAGCGACGTCGGCGAGCGCGTCTAGCAACTGCTGATACGAGCGGCTCACGCTTCACCCGCCATGAAGAAGGGCACAACGAGAGACTCCGGGCGGCGGTGGCGGTCGATGCGGTACTCGAT
>Ga0160473_101041_pt1 | contig 15389 bp, 11 predicted proteins | sample HID1975I_E11MG_FD_108217 | JGI IMG/M metagenome (GOLD analysis project Ga0160473, IMG submission 108217) | Enriched soil microbial communities from UW Madison campus, WI, USA - HID1975I_E11 MG | ecosystem: Environmental > Terrestrial > Soil > Unclassified | place: USA: Madison, Wisconsin... | reverse complement strand
GACCCCTCCGGGGCCCGCGTGAGTCGGCCATGGATGGCCGGCGTTCGGTGACTGAGTACAGGGACGTACGCCGGAACCGACACGCGGGCCCCGGAGGGGTCGGGGCCCGCACCGTAAGGCGACGAAAGCCATCGCACGGTGCACGCTTCTGGCGGGAACCCCAGCTGCCGCAGCAGCGTTTAGATAGCCTAAGAGCACAAGGAACCACCACCTGACGCGATTCCGTCACCTGCAACCCGGGTGTCAGGAATCTCCCCACGCGACGTCAGGAAAATGACGCCGATAACCGGGATCGTCCCGATTAAAAAGCCGTCACCCCCTCATGCAAGATGTGTTCCAAGGCGCAACCGCGCCGGGGATGCCGAAGGGGAAACACCATGAAGCCGACTCTCTCCACCCAGTTGGGTCAGCAACTGCACCTGACACCGCAACTGCTCCAGTCCATCCGACTGCTGCAGCTCGACGGCCTGCAACTGGAAATGGAGATCCGCCGCGCGTTGGAGAACAACCCGCTGCTGGAACTCGAGGAAGCCGAAAGCGAGTCCACCGACGATACCCTCCCCGAGGCAGAACGCCTCGATGTCGCCGCCTTCGACGAGCTGCCGGAAAGCTCGATGTGGGACATCGCCGGCACCAGCTGGAACGAGGGCGAGGACGACCGCCTGCAACGCATCGCCGCCGGCGAATCCACCGACCCGCAGCTGCGCGTGCTGCAGGCACTGGCCCTGGACATGGACCCGCGCCAGCTCGGCGTCGCCGCGTTCTGGCTCGAACACTGCGACGAGGCCGGCTACCTCGCCGCGCCGCGCGCCGATCTGGCCCTGCTCGCCAGCGCACGCCTGGATGTGGATGCGGAGACCGTCGAGGCCGTCCGCCAGCGCCTGCTCGGCGGTGACCCCGCCGGCCTGGCCGCGCAGGACCTGCGCGAATGCCTGCAAGCCCAGCTCGCCGCGCTGGCCGGCAAGGTCGCCGGGCGCACGCTGGCCCGCCGCATCCTGCAGGGCGATCTGAACCTGCTCGCCGCTCACGACTATCCGCGCCTGGCCCAGGCCGTGGGCGCCGAGGAAGGCGATGTGCGCGAAGCCGTGCGCCTGATCCTCTCCCTGCAGCCTCGCCCGCTCGATGCCCTGCAGTCCTCCCCGGACGAGGCGGTCATCCCCGATGTCATGGCCTGGCACGCCGATGGACAGTGGCGCGTGGCCCTGAACCCGGCCACCAGCCGCCGCGTCAGCCTCAATCCGATGCACGAACGGGCGCTGGCCGAGTCCGGCGATGCCTCGCCCGCGCTGCGCGACATGCTGCAGGAGGCCCGTTGGCTGACCCGCGGCCTGTCCATGCGCTACGAGACCCTGCTGCGCGCCACCCGCGCCATCGTCGAGCGCCAGTCGGCCTTCCTCACCCGCGGCGAAGAGGCCATGGCCCCGCTCACGCTGAAGGAAATCGCCGAGGAAATCGGCATGCACGAGTCCACCATTTCGCGCATTACCACCGGCAAGTACCTGCAAACCCCGCGCGGCACCTTCGAGCTCAAGCACTTCTTCGCCGTGCGCCTGGAAGGGGCCAGCGTGTCCGGCCAGGCCGTGAAGGCCATGGTTCGCCGCCTGATCGAAACCGAGCCCTCCGGCCGCCCGCTGGCCGATGAGGCGATCGCCACCCTGCTCGCCCGCCAGGGTGTCAACGTCGCGCGCAGGACCGTGGCCAAGTATCGTGAGCAGCTGGATATCGCCCCGGCGCGTGAACGCCGCCGCCACCACAAGCCGTTGCTGGCCCGAGCCGGCTGAGGGAACGCCCATGAACAAACTGACCGTACTGCTCGTCGACGACCACGAAGGCTTCATCAACGCGGCCATGCGCCACTTCCGCAAGGTCGATTGGCTGGACATCGTCGGCAGCGCCGGCAATGGCCTGGAGGCGATCGAGCGCTCCGAGTCGCTGCGCCCGCGCGTGGTGCTGATGGACCTGGCCATGCCCGAGATGGGCGGCCTGCAGGCCACCCGCCTGATCAAGACCCAGGACGACCCGCCCTATATCGTCATCGCCAGCCATTTCGACGATGCCGAGCACCGTGAACATGCGCTTCGCGCCGGTGCGGATAACTTCGTCTCCAAGCTGTCCTACATCCAGGAAGTCATGCCGATCCTGGAGGGCCTGTCGGAGGCGGGTGGTAATGAGTGAGTCACGCATCCTGCTGATAGACAGCGATGCGGTGCGCGCCGAGCGCACTGTGTCGTTGCTGGAATTCATGGACTTCAATCCGCGCTGGGTCACCGATGGCGGCGACCTGAACCCGGACCGGCATCGCCATGATGAATGGATGGCCGTGCTGGTCGGTTCGGCCGACGACGCGGCGCAGGCCACGCGCTTCTTCGATTGGCTGGCGCAGGCCAAGTTGCCACCGCCGGTCCTGCTGATGGACGGCGATCCCCACACGTTCGCCGCCGCGCATGGCCTGCACGAGGCCAATGTGTGGTCGCTGGACACGCCGTTGCGCCATGCCCAGCTCGAAGCGCTGCTGCGCCGCGCCAGCCTCAAGCGCCTGGATGCCGAGCACCAGGCCGCCGGCGCCCAGGCCGACAACGGCCCGACCGGGTCCAGCCAGGCCGTGCAGGCGCTGCGCCGGCTGATCGACCAGGTCGCCGCGTTCGATACCACCGTGCTGGTGCTGGGCGAATCCGGTACCGGCAAGGAAGTGGTCGCGCGTGCAATCCACCAGCAGTCACCGCGCCGCGATGGGCCGTTCGTGGCGATCAACTGTGGCGCGATCCCGCCGGACCTGCTGGAAAGCGAGTTGTTCGGCCACGAGAAAGGCGCCTTCACCGGCGCGCTGAGTGCGCGCAAGGGCCGCTTCGAAATGGCCGAAGGCGGCACCCTGTTGCTGGACGAAATCGGCGACATGTCCCTGCCGATGCAGGTCAAGCTGCTGCGCGTGCTGCAGGAGCGCACCTTCGAGCGCGTGGGTGGCGGGCAGACCATCCGCTGCAACGTGCGGGTGATTGCCGCGACCCACCGCAACCTGGAATCGCGCATCGGCGAAGGGCTTTTTCGCGAGGACCTGTTCTACCGGTTGAACGTGTTCCCGATCGAGATGCCCTCGCTGCGTGATCGGGTCGACGATCTACCGGTGCTGGTGCAGACGATTGCCGCACAACTGGCCCGCACCGGCCGGGGCGAGGTCCGCTTTGCCGATGAAGCCCTGCAGGCGCTGCGTGGCTACGAGTGGCCGGGCAATGTGCGCGAGCTGACCAATCTGGTCGAGCGCCTGGCCGTGCTGCATCCGGGCGGCCTGGTGCGGGTACAGGACCTGCCGGCACGCTACCGCGGCGATTTCCAGCCGCTGGCCGATACCGCTGCGGCGGCCACCCCCGTCACGGCGCTCACGCCGTCCGCCAGCGGCGCATCGGCTGCGCATGAGCGCCAGCCGGCGCCGGCCGAGGCGGCCAACGCCGCCAGCCTGCCCGACGATGGCATCGACCTGCGTGGCCACATGGCCAGCATCGAACTGGCCCTGATCAACGAGGCGCTGGAACGCACCCAGGGCGTGGTCGCCCACGCCGCGCAGTTGCTCGGCCTGCGCCGTACCACGCTGGTGGAGAAGCTGCGCAAGTACGGCATCGATCGCGAGCAGACCGAGCTGGCCAGCTGAGGCCAGCCCTGCCCAGCCGCCGCCGGCCCGTCCGGCGCGGCTATGGGCAACAGGCGTCCACCCCTGCCCCGTCAAAGAACCGTGATGTCCGCCAGCCCCCCGACGCCGGAAGCCCCGAACCTGCAGACCGTGAACGACGCGAACGGCAACCGCATCATTGCGCCCGCCGCGCTGCTGCCGCGCCTGACCGTGCATTTCCGCGCCCGCGACTGCCTGCTGCAGCTCCACCCGCTGGCCCGGCCGGGGACGGTAACGGTCGAGTTCAATGGCGATGGTGGGCAGTGCCACCTCGGCCGCGGCAATGTCGACGGGATGTTCTCGGCCCTGTTGCGCATCGGCCACCGCAGCCGGATCGTCGTCGGCGACGACACCACCACGACGGCGCGCTGCTTCATCGGCGCCAGCGAGGGCGCCAGCGTGCTGATCGGCGAGGACTGCATGTTCGCCTCCGACGTGCAGCTGCGGTGCGATGACGCGCACCCGATCTTCGACGTGCACAGCGGGGAGCGGGTCAATCCGGCCGAAGACGTCGTCATCGGCAACCACGTCTGGCTGGCTTACGGCACGCGCTGCATGGGCGGGGCGCGGGTGGGCGACGGCAGCATCATCGGCCTGGACAGCATCGTCACCGGGCCGATCCCGAACAACTGCGTTGCCGTCGGCCGGCCGGCGCGGATGACCCGCCGCGACGTGGCCTGGGAACGCCCGCACCTGTCGCGGCTGCCGGCCGACCCCCTCGCCGCGGCGGCCGCCGTGCCGCGCTCGCGCTGGTGGCAGCCCACCCGGAACTGAGCGCGGCACGCCACTTGCATCGCCACCGGCACGGCAAACCGCCGTCTGCTGGGAGCCTGCGATGGCGCTCATCCTCACCTATGGCACCTTCGACCTGCTGCACGTCGGGCACGTAAACCTGCTGCGCCGGGCCCGGGCCCTGGGCGATCGGCTGGTGGTGGGCCTGTCCAGCGACGCCTTCAATGCCCTGAAGCAGAAGCAGTCCACCCAGTCTTATGCCGACCGCGAGGCCGTGCTGCGCGCGGTGCGCTATGTCGATGACGTGTTCCCGGAGGACACCTGGGCGCAGAAGGCCGATGACGTGCGCCGCCTCGGCGCGCAGGTCCTGGTGATGGGCTCGGACTGGGCCGGGCACTTCGATGCCCTGTCCACGCTGTGCGAAGTGCGCTACCTGCCCCGCACCGAAGATATTTCCAGTTCTGCGTTGAAGGCCATCATCCGCCAGGCGGCACCGGCCCCCGGGTTCGCCACCCCTGCGACCTCCGTCGCCATCGCGCGCCCGTGAGCACGCCGCAGCTCGACCTGCGCCTGGAAGGCGACGCCACCCTGCGCCTGGAGCTGCGCGGGGCATCCCACGCGCGCCAGCTGCACCTGCAGCCACGCGGCTGGCCCTCGGCGCAGGCCCTGCGGCCAGTCACCGAGACCGCGGGTGACGCCCTGCGTGCCCGCGTGCCGCTGCAGGCCTTGCTGGCCGACCGGCCGCTGCGCTGGGATGTGTCGCTGAGCGGGGGCGATGGGCACGATGAACCCCTGCGCGGCCGGGTGCCGAGCGGCGAACGCCACTTCTTTTCCGCGCGCCTGGGTGACCACGGCCTTTCCGCCTATCTGAGCGACAGTGCCGAGTCACTGGTGCTGTACAGCGCACCGCGCGAGCAACACGCGCGGGTGATGGCCGATGAGAACGCCAAAGCAGGCTTCCCGCTGTGGCTGCGCGAACTGCCGTTGTGCGAGGACCTGGTGTTGTTCGAAAGCTTCCTCGGCAAGACCTACGCTGGTAATCCGCGTTACCTCTACGAAGCGCTGCGCCTGGCACGCCCGGACCTGCGGTGCGTGTGGGCTTACCAGGGCGCCGAGCGCATTCCCGGCGACCCGCCGCGCGTGCGGCGCGGTTCGGCCGAGTACTACCGCGTCCTCGCCCAGGCCAAGTATCGGGTCAACAACGTGTTGTTCCCGGTGCACGGGCGCAAACCCGAAACGGTGTACCTGCAGACCTGGCACGGCACGCCGCTCAAGCGCCTGGGCTATGACATCCAGGTCGCCGGCCCGGAGGCCGACGCGCGCGACAACCTGCGTCGCGAGTCAGCCAGCTGGAGCCTGCTGCTCAGCGCCAACCCCTATTCGACCGAGATCCTGCCCCGCGCCTTCGGCTATGACGGCCCGGTGCTGGAGGCGGGCTATCCGTTGGGTGACGCCCTGGCCACGCCCTTCGCCGATGCGGGCGAACGTGCAGCGGCGCTGGACGCGCTGGGCCTGCGCGAAGATCGTCGCTACCTGCTGTACGCGCCGACCTGGCGCGACGACAAGCCGATCGGCGCCTGGCGCTTCGATTTCGACCTGCAGCTGGACCTTGACCGCATTTCTGCCGCGCTGGCGCCTGACCAGGTGCTGCTGCTCAAGGCCCATCACCTGGTGGCCGCGCGACTGGACCCGGCGCGCCTGCCCGCCAACGTCGTGGACCTCTCGCACCGCGACGACGTCACCGAGCTGTGCCGCGTCGCCGATGCCCTGATCACCGATTACTCCTCGGTGTTCTTCGACTTCGCCGTCACCGGTCGGCCGATCCTGTTCTATTGCTACGACCTGGCCCACTACGCCGGCCAGGTGCGCGGCTTCTACCTCGATGTCCACGACGATCTGCCCGGCCCGATCGCGCACGACACCGAGGAACTGATCGGCCAGCTGCACGCCCTGCCCCAGGTGCAGGCCGATTACGCCGAACGCTATGCGCGCTTCCAGGCACGTTTCTGCGGGCACAACGATGGCCTGGCGAGCCAGCGGCTGATCGAGACCGTGTTCGGGGCCGCGCCATGAACGTGCTGGTGTTTCCCTGCGGCTCGGAGATCGGGCTGGAGATCCACGCCGCGCTGCGCGCCAGCAAGGACGTGCAGCTGCATGGTGCATCCTCCACTGACGACCATGGCGAGTTCGTCTACGCGCGCTATCGCCGGATCGAGGCTGATACCCGTAACCCGTCGGCGCTGCTCGAACAACTGAACGCGCTGATCGACGAATGGGCGATCGACATCGTGCTGCCCGCGCACGACAGCGTGATCCCGCTGCTGGCTGAAGCCGGCGCTGCGCTGCACGCCCCGGCTACCGTGCCCGACGCCGATACCGCGCACGTCTGCCGCGACAAGCACCTGACCTACGACCGGCTCGCGCCGCTGGGCATCGTGCCGGCGCGCATCCACGGCCTGGCCGACCACTACCCGATCTTCGCCAAGCCGGCGATCGGCCAGGGCAGCCAGGGCGCCGAACGCGTCGACACGCCCGAACGCCACCGCCAGCTGCTCGACAGCGGCGTCGACTACGTGTTCGCCGAATACCTGCCGGGCGAGGAATACACGGTCGATTGCATCTCCGATGCGCGCGGCATCCTGCTTCACGCCTCCCCGCGCGTGCGCCTGCGGATGCGCAATGGCATCGCCGTGCGTACCGCACCGGCAGCGGCCGATCCCGCATTGCAGGCCATGGCGCACGCTATCGCCGGCGAACTGAAGCTGCGCGGCGCCTGGTTCTTCCAGGCCCGGCGCGATGTCCACGGCGTGCCGCGACTGCTGGAAGTGGCGCCGCGCATTGCCGGCTCGATGGCGCTGTCGCGCCAGCGCGGCATCAACTATCCGTTGCTTGGCATCTTTGCCCACCTGGGCCTGCCATTCGAGGTGCTGGCGCAGGACTTCCCACTGGAAATGGATCGGGCCCTGCACAGCCGCTTCCGCACCCCGCTGGCCTACCAGCAGGTCTATCTGGACCTCGACGACACATTGCTGCTGCGTGGCCAGGTCAATCCGTTGCTGATGGCTCTGCTTTACCAGTGGCGCGCGCAGGGCAAGCCGGTGGTCCTGCTGACCCGTCACGCCCACTGCCCGCACGCCACGCTGGCCGCGCACCAGATTCCCGAAGGCCTGTTCGCGCAGATCGTGCACCTGACCGATGGCTCGCCCAAGAGCGCGGCGGTTGATCCGGCGGCGCTGGCGGGCGGCGCGATCTTCATCGACGACGCCTTCCGCGAGCGTCGCGACATGCACGACCGCCATGGCATGGCGGTGTTCGACCTGGACGCGATCGAGCTGCTGCTCGACGCGCGCGCCTGAGGAGCCACGGCATCCATGCAACCCCTGCTTTCCATCGTGGTGCTGGTGTACAACACCGCGCGCTTCCTGCCCGAGTGCTTCGATTCGCTGCTGTCGCAGTCACTCAAGGACATCGAAATCATCGCCGTGGACGACGCCAGCACCGACGAAAGCTGGGCGATCTGCCGGGCTTACGAGGCGCGTTATCCGAATTTCCGTTGCGTCACCAAGACCCACGAGGGCGGCGCGATCGCTGGCAACTTCGGCGTATCACTGGCGCATGGGCGCTACGTGGCGCTGGTCGATTCCGACGACCGGGTCACCGCGAACGGCTACCAGGCCTTGATCGAGGAAGCGCTGCGCTGCAATGCCGACATCGTGGTCGGCCGCGCTGCGCGCCTGACCGACGGCGTGATCTCCACCACCGCCTTCCTGCACGAACCGTTCGTCTGGAGCCAGCGCCGGCAGCTGGGCAACGTCGCCGAGTTCCCGGCGCTGATCGACGATGGCTTCTACTGGAACAAGGTCTTCCGGCTGGATTTCCTGCGCGCGCACGGCCTGGGCATGGAACCGGGCCTGCTCTACGCCGATCGCCCCTTCGTCCATCGCGCCTACTACCTGAGCCGCTGCACCGCGATCATCCCCGAACTGGTCTACCTGTGGCGCAGCCGCCCACCCGGGGCCGAAGCCTCGATCACCCAGCGCCTGCGCGACGCCGACAACTTTGCCGACCGCATCCGCTCGGTCACCTTGGAATGGCAGCAGTTCGAAGGCATGCCCGAGGCGCAGGACTACCGCCGCGCCATCGCCCTGACCAACCTGCACCGCGCCCTGCACGCGGCCAGCGGCATCGTCGGCGCGCCGCGCATGCGCGCGGCATTCGTCGAGGGCATCCAGTCGCTGCTGGCGCTGTACGGCGACCTCGACCTGCGGCCGCTGGGTGCGCGCCGCTGGCTGTACCTGGAGCTGATCCGGCGCGGCGAGATCGAGGGCCTGTGCTTCCTGCTCGGGATCGGTGCCGACCGCGGCTGGCTGACCGAGATCGATGACGCCTGCTACTGGCAGCAGCCGTTCCTCGACAACCGCGAGGTTCCGATCCCGCGCGAGGCGATGCGCCTGCACTTCCCGCTGCCGGGCTTCTTCCGTATCGCCAGCGCGACGTTGGTCGGCAGCAGGCTGCAGATCGAGCTGCACCTGCACGACATCATCGTGCGCGACTGCGCCGTGGATTTCGAACTCCACGCCCTGGAAGGCGATACCGTGCTGCGCCTGCAGCCGCTCGGCCATCCGGAGCCGTACCGGCATCTGTACGGTCTGGACCTGTCCACGGCCACGCTGGCGCCGGGCGCGATCTACAGCCTGATCCTGCGCTACCGCTGCGACGCCGGCGAAGGCCGCTACCGGATCGGACCGACCCTGTTCCCCGAAGGCTGGGCCAGGCAACCGGCCCAAACCGGACCGGAGGCGACCTTGCTGTACCTGCCGCAGGCCGGTGGCATGGCCGTGCAGGCGACGGCTCCGGACGCGCCCGTTCCGGCACATGACTTGCAGGACTGAGGGCGTCCCGGAGGACCGATCGCCATGAAGAAAGCGCGCCCCATTCCCGTCACCAGCCCCCTGCTGCCGCCGCTGGAGGAGTTCATCCCCTACCTGCAGCGGATCTGGGACAGCCGCATCCTCACCAATGGCGGCGCCATGCACCAGGCGCTGGAGAAGGCCCTGGCCGACTACCTGGGCGTGGAGCACATCGCCCTGTTCGCCAACGGCACCCTGGCCCTGGTCACCGCGTTGCAGGCGCTGCGGATCACCGGCGAAGTCATCACCACGCCGTATTCCTTCGTCGCCACCGGGCACTCGCTGCTGTGGAATGGCCTCAAGCCGGTGTTCGTGGACATCGACCCGGTGAGCCTCAACCTGGACCCGGCCAAGATCGAAGCGGCGATCACCCCGCAGACCACCGCGATCATGCCGGTGCACTGTTATGGCAGGCCCTGCGACGTGGCCGCGATCGAGCGCATCGCCGAGAACTACAACCTCAAGGTCATCTACGACGCCGCCCATGCCTTCGGCGTGCGCGATGCCGGCGGCAGCGTCCTGCGTCATGGCGATCTGTCGGTCCTCAGCTTCCACGCCACCAAGGTCTACAACACCTTTGAAGGCGGCGCGATCATCTGCCCCGATGCGCGCACCAAGCAGCGCATCAACCACCTCAAGAACTTCGGCTTCGTCGATGAAATCACGGTGGTGGCGCCGGGCATCAACGGCAAGATGAGCGAGATCAACGCGGCGATGGGCCTGCTGCAGCTCAAGCACATCGACCGCGCACTGGACCGACGCGCCCAGATCGACCAGCTGTACCGGCGCCTGCTCAGTGGCGTGCCGGGCATCCGCTACGCACGTCCGGCCGACGGCGTGCAGCACAACCACGCCTATTTCCCGATCCTGGTCGATGAAGAGTTCGCCCTCGGCCGCGATGAGCTGTACCAGCTGATGCGCAGCAACGACATCCTGGTGCGGCGCTACTTCTACCCGCTGATCAGCGAGTTCCCGATGTATCGCGGCCTGGCCTCGGCCGCGCCGGCCAACCTGCCGGTGGCCACGTCGGTCGCGCGCAAGGTGCTGTGCCTGCCGATCCACCCGGACCTCAGCGACAGCGACGTCGAGCGCATCTGCGGCGTGCTGCTGGCCACCGCCCGGGTGCGCGCTGCATGAATCCGGCGGTGGCCCCGGTGGCGGCGCGGCCGTTGCCGGCCTGGCTCGGGCGCAGCCTGTTGGCGCTGTGGCGCCTGCTCGACCTGCTGCTGCCCAAGCGTCGCGATCGCTGGGCCTTCTTCACCCATCCACTGAAACCGGCGCAGTTCATCGAGAACTCGCGCGCCGTGTTCGAGCAGATCAAGGCCGACCCGCGGATCCGCAAGACCGTGTTCGTACGTAGCGCCTCGGCCAGGTTGCACATCGAAGGCGCCTGCAACACCGACATCCAGGTGCTCGGCAGCATCGCCGGCTTGTGGGCCCTGGCGCGCTGTGGCGTGTTGCTGCTGACCAATTCCACCTCGCTGGACATGTCCCTGCCCTGGCGGGATGGCCGCTATGGCGCACCGCGGCCGCTGCTGCGTCGTCGCGTGGTGGTGAACCTGTGGCATGGCATTCCGCTCAAGCGCCTGTTCGCCCTGGCCCATCCGGCCCAACGTGCGCATGGCGACCGCGTTGGCTTTCGTCGGCGCGAGCGCCGGCATTACGACGGGCTCGTGGCCTCGTCGGATGTGGACAGCTATGCGATGAGTGCCATCTTCCATCCGATCCCGCCCGAGAACGTCTGGGTGACCGGATTGCCGCGCAACGATTTCCTGCGCCAGCCCGAAGCCGAACTGCCCAGCTACCAGCGCCAGGCCCTGGCCGCGTTGCGCGCGCAATGTGCGGGCCGTCGGCTGGTGCTGTACGCGCCCACTTATCGCGATGCCCATGTCGCCGCGCAGCTGACGCGGCCCTTCAGCGACGCTGAAGTGCTGTCGTTGAAGAACCTGCTGCGCACGCACGGCGCCGTGCTTGGCGTACGCGGCCACTACCTGCGCAATGCCGATGGCGCCTTCGCCGCGGCGCATTTCGACCAGGACCTGCTCGATCTCGGCCACGAAGCGCACCCGGAGATCGCGCCGTTGCTGCGCGAATCGGCCATCGTGCTGACCGACTACTCTTCCGTCTACATCGACGCGCTCTACCTGCGCCTGCCGGTGCTGAGTTTCGCCTGGGACCTGGCCCACTACCGCGAACAGCAGAACGGCCTGCTGTACGACATGGCGCTGGCCTTTCCGGGCCCGGTGGTGACGCAATTCGACGAACTGCTCGCTGCACTGGAATCCGCCCTGGCCAAGCCCGACCCGCAACCAGACGCACGCTATGAAGCCGCGCGGCGCATGTTCTTCCGCCACGACGACGCCAACAATGCACGCCGCCTTGTCGACCGCCTGCAAGCCCAGCTCGCCGGGGCGGCCGCATGAGCGCGGACGGCGCCCTGCACGAAGAGATCGCCGGGCTGGTCAGCGTGGTGATGCCGGCGTACAAGCCGCGATTCCTGGCCGACGCCTTGAACAGCGTCGCCGCGCAGACGTATCCGGCTTTGGAACTGGTGGTCTGCGACGACCGCGAGGACGCGCTGGTCGAACAGATCGTTACCGCATTCGCCGCCACGGCCGCGTTCCCGGTGCATTACTCGCGCAACCCGCAGCGCCTGTACGAAACCCGCAGCACCGCGCGCGGCGTCGCGCTGGCCCGTGGCGAGTTCATCAAGTTCCTGCACGACGACGACGTCCTCGAACCGGACTGCATCGCCGCGCTGGTCACCGCACTGACGGCAGCACCGGGCATCGCCCTGGCCGCCACCCGTCGGCAACTGGTGGACGCACAAGGCCGCGCCCTGGCCGATGAACTGGCCACCGCCTTCCCGGCGCGCGACGACCTGCGCATCCACGGTCCCGAACTGGTCGCCTTCCTGGCCGACTACACCGTCAACTTCATCGGCGAACCCAGCGCGGTGCTGTGCCGACGCGCCCAGCTGTTGCCGCTGGGCGATGGGCTGGCCGTCCTCAATGGCGTACGCGTGGGCTGGGTCGCCGATCTGGCCCTGTACGTGAAACTGCTGCGCGAAGGCGACCTGGCGATGCTGGCGCGGCCGCACGTGCGCTTCCGCATCTCGCGCGAGCAGTTCAGCCAGATCGGTCGCGACCGGCCAGGCATCGGCGAGCGCGGCCACGATGACTTGCGTAACGCCATCCATGCCCTGGGCTGGCATCCGGGTGCCGACACCGATACGCGACAGGTAAGCCTCGCACCGCTGGCCGGTGGCGACGCCGTGCGCCTGGATCTGTCGCAAGCCTTGCACGACGCCCTGGCCGTGGCCGAAGCGAACTGGCAGCTGCGTGACTGGCAAGCCCGCCGCAGCCTGCCTACCGCGCAGGTGCCGCTGCTGGCCGAGCGCCTGGCCGAACGCGGCGCGCCACGGCTGGGCATTGTGGTGGGCGCGGGCGCACCCGACGCCGTCACCCGCACGCTGGCGAGCCTGGCCTCGCCTGCCCCGTTGTATGCCGGCGTATCGGTGCGGGTGGTGGGCGAGCAGATGCCGAACTTGCCGGCCCACGCACCGCCCACGATTTGTGTCGCCAACGCGGCCCTCGCGCTGGACGACTGGGACGTGGAGTGGGTGCTGCATCTGGAGGCCGGCACCACACTGCGCCCCGCCGGGCGCATGGCGCTGCTGATTGCCCTGCTCGACGCAGACGCGCACATCGCCGTGTACGCGGATAGCTGGCTGCGCCAACCGGGCCAGGAACCGCAACCGCTGCTGCGCCCGGATTTCGACCCGGAACTGCTGCTGCATCACCCGGCCCTAATGGCGCGACATTGGGTACTGCGTCGCGATGCCTTGCTCGCCGCAGGCGGCCCGGGCGCCGGTCCCCTGCCGGATCTGGCCCCGGCCCTGCGCCTGTTGCGCGAAGGCCTCACCGGCCGCGTGCATCACCTGCACGAACCGGTATTCGAACACGACGCCGCAAGGATCGACGACGCCACGCTGGTTCCATTGCTTGTCGAACACCTGCAGGCGAACTCGCAGCCCGCGCAGGTCCAGGTGATCGCGCCCGGCCGCTACCGCATCGATTACCAGCATGGCGAACGTCCTCGCGTATCGATCGTGCTGGTCGCGCACGATCGCCTCGCCCTGCTGCAACGCTGCGTGCTCAGCCTGCTGGAAAAGACCGCCTACGCGGACTACGAGCTGATCCTGCTCGACAACGCCAGCCAGGACCCGGACACCCAGCAGTGGTTACAGCAGATCGCCGAACTCGGCGACCCGCGCCTGCAGCTGTTCGCCGTGCCCTCGCCGTTGCCGCTGTCGCAGGCCCGCAACCTCGCCGCCGCGCAGGCCAGCGGCATGTTGCTGCTGTTTATCGATCCAGACCTCGCCGCACTGCAACCGGACTGGCTCGATGCCATGGTCGGCCACGCACTGCGCCCGGGCATCGCCGCGGTGGGCGCGCGCACCGTCGGCGCCGACGGTCGCATCACCCATGCGGGCCTCTTGCCAGGTCTGCTCCCGGGCGGCGGCCGCGCCTTTCTGGGCGAAGCGATGAACGCCCCGGGACACGCCGAGCGTTTGCAGGTGGCGCAGTCGTACTCGGCGGTGGCCGCGCATTGCCTGCTGATCCAGCGCGACACCTTCGACGCCGTTGGTGGCTTTGACGCCGACGCCTTCGATGACGAAGGCGCCGATATCGACCTGTGCCTGCGGCTGGGCCAGCAAGGCTGGCGCCACGTATGGACGCCTCACGCCCTGCTGCTGCACGCCCCCCTGCCCGCGCCGCTGCCCCCGCCCGCACAGACAACGTTGTACGAACGCTGGCTGCCGCAGATGGCGCACGACCCAGCGCATCACCCCGCACTGCGCCTGGACCAACCAGGCGGCTTTCGGCTGGACGAATCGGAATTCTCCTGGCAGCCGCTGCCCTGGCGCCCCTTGCCGAAGCTCATGGCGCATCCGGCCGATGCCGCCGGCAGCGGCCACTATCGGGTGATGCAGCCACTCACTGCGCTGCGCGAGGCGGGTCTCGTCGATGGCACCTTCCATGCGCGCTTGCTCGACGTGGTCGAAATGGCCCGCCTGGACCCGGACGTGGTGATCTGGCAACGCCAGATCGGCGAGGAACAGCTGGCGCTGATGGAACGTGTGGGCCAGTTCCATCGCGCGTTGAAGATCTACGAGCTGGACGACTACCTGCCGAACCTGCCATTGAAGAGCGTCCATCGCGCCCAGTTGCCGCAGGACATCGTCAAATCGCTGCGGCGTGCCTTTGCGCGGGTGGACCGTCTGGTGGTCTCGACGCCGGCATTGGCTGAAGCCCTGTCGGGGATGCATGCCGACATTCGCGTCGCGGCCAACCGGCTGCCGCCTTCGCTGTGGCGCGGGCTGCCCGGGCCGCGTCGCAATATTGGCCCACGACCGCGGGTGGGCTGGGCCGGTGGCGTGGGCCATACGGGCGATCTGGAAATGATCGCCGACGTGGTCCGCACCTTGGCCGACGAAGTGGATTGGGTGTTCATGGGCCTGTGCCCGGATGCGCTGCGGCCATACGTGCGCGAGTTCCATCCAGGCGTGGACATGGCGCGTTACCCGCGCGTGCTGGCGCGGCTGGACCTGGACCTGGCGATCGCGCCGCTGGAGGACAACCGATTCAACGCATGCAAGAGCAACCTGCGGCTGCTCGAATACGGTGCGTGTGCGGTGCCGGTGGTGGCAAGCGACGTCGAGCCGTACCGCTGCGGCTTGCCGGTCAGGCGGGTGCGCAATCGCCACCGGGACTGGGTGGCGGCGATACGCGCGCAGCTGGCTGATGCCGATGCGCGTGCGGCGGCGGGGGACGCGTTGCGTGCGGCAGTTTGGAAGGATTGGATGCTGGTGGGGGATGGGTTGGCGGACTGGCAGGCGGCTTGGTTGCCTTAGCACTCCAGGCCGTGTTCCTTGCAAGCGTGCACTTCGCGGTAGCTTCCGTCGACTTACGGTGCGGGCCCCGACCCCTCGGGGGCAGGCGTTTCGGTTCCGGCGTACATCCATGTACTCAGTCACCGACCGTGGGCCATCCATGGCCCACTAACGCCTGCCCCCGAGGGGT
>Ga0160473_101039_pt1 | contig 15412 bp, 18 predicted proteins | sample HID1975I_E11MG_FD_108217 | JGI IMG/M metagenome (GOLD analysis project Ga0160473, IMG submission 108217) | Enriched soil microbial communities from UW Madison campus, WI, USA - HID1975I_E11 MG | ecosystem: Environmental > Terrestrial > Soil > Unclassified | place: USA: Madison, Wisconsin... | reverse complement strand
TACAGTCAATGATGGAAGCTGCACTTACAATGCTACTTCTTATACTCCGCCTGTTAAGACGAACCCGATAAGCAGTACACTTAGCGAAAGCAGTGGATTGCAAATGGCAGACAATTTTTTATGGAGTTTTAATGACGGCGGTGGCGAAGCCGCCATCTACAGAATAGACACGCTGACCAACGCTATACTGCAAACAGTAAACCTGGCCGATGCTACCAATGTCGACTGGGAAGATATTGGGTTCGATGGCACTTACTTTTATCTTGGCGATTTTGGAAATAATGCCAGCGGTGCAAGAACAGATCTCAAAATATATAAGTTTCCATTGAGTGCAATACCTGCTTATGAGACTAACCCCGTTGTAACTATTCCAGCAAACCAGATACAGGTAATTAATTTTACTTACAGCGACCAGGAGCAACCTCCCGTGCCCGGTATTTCAAACAGCACAAAATTTGACTGTGAAGCCATGATCGTTGATAAAGGAAGTGTACACCTGTTTACAAAAAATTGGATCGATGTAAATACCACTCATTATGTAATAAACAGCCTTTTGCCTGGCAGCTACACAGCTACTCCGGTAGACACACTCGAGACAGGTTTCCTGGTTACCGGCGCCGATAAGGCCACTGATCGTGAAACGATAGCACTATTGGGTTACCAGGCAACCGGCTTAGGGAGGCATTTTATGCATCTACTGACGGATTATAGTGCGGGCAAATACTTTAACGGAAATAAAAGAAAGATTGATTTGCCTAACGCCTTAACTATGGGGCAGGCAGAAGGCGTCACTTTCAGGAACGGCACTTATGGCTATATCAGCAATGAAACCTTTCTCGGACTTGTACCTGCAAGACTGCGGTATTTTGATATTAGCACCTTTGTATCGAACAGTGCGGGGGAAGTACTGCCTGTAGGTTTTTCGTCTGTAAAAGCATGGTCGAAAAATAATAGTGTACAGGTAGAATGGTCTGTTGCCGCGGAAGAGAACATAGAAAAGTATATAGTAGAAAGATCTGCAAACGGCCAGGAATTTACAGATGCAGCTACCGTGGCTTCAACAAAAAACAATAACCAGTCTGCTACCTACCAGTGGCTGGATGTGAACCCGGCGGAGGGAAATAATTTTTACCGCATAAAAGCTGTTGAAAAGACAGGTAATGTAAAATTAAGTTCGGTAATACATGTAAAAACGGGCAGCAGTAAAAGCGGAATTTCCGTCTTTCCTAACCCGGTAAAGGGTAGAAGCATTATGCTGGAACTGGCAAATCAGAAACAGGGAAACTACACGGTTCAGTTATACAATAACAGCGGTACGCAGCTTAGCATATTTACCATTAAACATCCCGGTGGTTCCGCTATACAGGCTATACCACTAAATGACGCTATAGTAAAAGGAATTTACCAATTGAAAATAAATAATGGTGATAACAAAACCATGAGGCAGATCGTAGTGAATTGAAACGGAAGTCTGATTGAAAAGTAAAATCAAGAGAGTTTTTCTTTTAGACGTTTTCTTGTTCATCAAAGATTTGCCGTACAAGTGAGTGACACAACGATGTTGAAAGAAGATCTGATGTTTGCTCAGAAGAACTTACCTCACTTTAATTACTTTGTCTGCTTTACTGAACATTTTTCCTATTGGCTGGCTAAATGCTTCATATCCATTATCCGTTAAAAGCTGTTGCACTGCTGAAACCGAATCTTCGTTTACTGCAATCAATAAACCTCCGTTTGTTTGAGGATCGGATAATAGCTGAACGGCCTGCTGTTGGTTAAGATTCTCTGCAAATTCAACTTTGGTGCTGATGCAATTCCAATTGCGGTTAGTGGCGCCAGGTACTACTTTTTGAGCGAGGTACTCTTTTGCTCCGTCTAATATTTGCAGCTTGTCATAAAATATTTCTGCTGTCAATCCGCTTCCTTCAGCCATTTCGGTTAAATGGCCCAGGAGACCAAACCCGGTAACATCTGTCATGGCGTTAACACCTTTTATCTTACCTAGTTTTTCTCCAATACTGTTTAATTGAGTTAGTTGCCTGAGTAAAGAAGAGAAATGTGCATCTGTAACCAGTTCTCTTTTTTGTGCTGTAGAGACAATGCCAACGCCTAATCTTTTTGTAATAAATAAAAGGTCTCCTTCTTTTGCGGTGTTGTTTTGTTTCAGATTCTCTATATCGATCATTCCGGTCACTGCCAATCCAAAAATCGGTTCCGGCGCATCTATGCTATGTCCGCCTGCCAGCGGAATTCCTGCTTCAGCGCAAATGGAACGGCTTCCTTCTAATACTTTTTGTGCAACCGCCGCCGGCAATTTATCTATTGGCCAACCTAGTATTGCTATAGCCATCACCGGCTTTCCACCCATGGCGTATACGTCGCTGATGGCGTTGGCAGAGGCGATCTTTCCAAAGTCGAAAGGATCGTTGACAATAGGCATAAAAAAATCGGTAGTGCTTATAACGGCGGTTCCGTTGCCTAAATCATACACGGCTGCGTCGTCATTACTATGATTGCCGACCAACAAATTCTTGTTATCAGGAAAAGCATATTGGCTGTGCAGGATCTCTTCTAAAACGCCTGGAGCGATTTTGCATCCGCAGCCGCCGCCGTGTGAATATTGGGTAAGTTTTATATTTTCAGGCATGTTCTTTTTCTAATTGTTTTGCAATAATACAACGGGCATTTTTAACAGGATCGACCGTTGCACATTCAAGTTTTAAAAGAGGGTCGTTTACATTTTCCCTGCTGTTCAAACCTTTCAGGTATTGCTTGTCGTAATACTTTAATAAAATACTGAAACTTTCTTTTACATTGTCTTCGAGCAGGTAGTTTACAGCCATTTTTGTTTCAAGTCCGCCTAATCTCTTTTGGATCCTGATGATGGCGTTTATTAATTCTTTTTTGTCGGCCTTGCCATATCCGGCTATTATATGCTGTAGCCTTAGTTCAAAAGGAACTTCTAAAAAATAAACAGGCTGACTACGCATAAGTTTGTAAAAGGCGTTGGGAATCGTGACCAAGCCGATACGCTGGCTTTCATCTTCAAGCCATATTGGTATTGGCAGTTGATTGTTGACAGTTGACGGAAGCTCGTTTCTGTCATCCGTCAGCTTACCACTGTCTTCTGCTTTCTTTAACTCAAGTGCCAACAGGTTCTCAAACATTTCCTGGCTGGGTTGAGGGATCATTTCAATATTGCCAAAAGCAGAACCTTTGTGCCTGGCAAGATTTTCGAGGTCTATAACTGCATGATGTAGCTTTTTTAATTCGTGCAAGACATTGGTTTTGTTGCTGCCTGTAAAACCTCCGACAACATGTAGCCGATACTCTTTTTCTAACTGTTGCAGGCTCCAGCGCCGGTATGCTTTATACCCGCCAATTATTGTAAATACCCTGAACCCGTATAGATCTAATAACCAGGCAACGCCACCGCTTCGCATTCCTCCGCGCCAGCAATGCACGACGATTGCTTTTGCAGCAGTTTTGCTGTTGCTGTTTAATTGGTGCAACAGACTTTCAACCGTTTCGACCAATTGCACCATTTTTCTTCCGAAAATGGCTAATCCTAATTTTATTGCTTTTTGTTTGCTTTCCTGCTTGTAAGCGGTGCCCACAATTTTTCTTTCCTCATTATTAAATAAGGGAACAGACACGGCGCCGGGAATATGAGCATGTTGATATTCGCCTTCTGACCGTACATCCAGAACGGGGTACTGAAAGCCAAATGATAAAAAGGTTTCTACATCAATTTTCGTTATTGCCATTTCCTGCTATTGAATTGTAATATTAGGAAATATTAAAAATTGAACAGCAGTACCAGGAAGATAATAGTAAGAAAGAGTGTGAACGCAGGCAATTAAATACGTATTCTGAACAAACTTTGAGGTTTTGTTACATGCGACTTATGGGAATAAGTTAGTTCCAAGTTTTTGCTATCGGAGACTACCACGGGCAGTGAGACGACTTCTCCTGCATATTCTGCTGGTAAATTTTTTAGAGAATAGGTAGTGATAACGCGTTTAAATTCTCCGTGCAAACTTGTCTTTGTCTCTACAAAGAAGTTATCAATTTTAAAAAGTTGATATTTGGCAACCTCATCGGTTTTCTCGGTTATTTTGCTTGCTTCAAATATCAGCACCACTTTATCATGTTCACTCAACATGTCAAAATCTTCAATAGTCATACTACCACTTTATAATATACAGGTAAGAATAGTGCCATATTTTTTTATGGCCGTAACCCACAAACAACGCTTTGTAATGGGGAAAATCATGTACGAACAAAGGAGCAATAGTAGAATTTCTTACCAAAACATTCGATTCGACCCAACGATCGTTATTACGAACAGACGTCATAAACTTAATAGAACCAGAAGAATTACCTTACCGGGAAAATGCAATTAACCTAAACAAAATAAAATGAAAAAAAATCAAAGCGGCAAAATTGGAGGGTTTTTTAATTCTTTTTCTGAAAAGGCCACTAAAATCGCCGGAAGACCCGTCTCTTTTATCCTTGCTTTTGTCATCATTATTGTCTGGGCAGTAAGCGGCAAACTTTTCAACTATTCCGATACGTGGCAACTGGTAATAAATACCGGTACCACTATTATTACTTTTTTAATGGTCTTTCTTATTCAGCAAACTCAGAATAAAGATACAATGGCCATACATCTTAAGTTAAATGAATTACTTGCTTCGAACCATGATGCAAGTAACCGGTTGATAGATATTGAGGATTTAACTGAAGATGAACTGGAAATCATCAAAAAATTTTATATCAAATTATCAAAATTAGCTAAGACCGAAGGTATAAATGTTACTCACTCACTTGATGAAGCTGAAGAAAATCAGCAGACAAAGAAGCGAAAGGCACATGAAAAGTAATAGTAAAAACAGTGAAAAATAGTACCCGGAAAAAGTCGTGTAAACAACCGTTTTTGTTACCAGCAGGTTCACTTTAATCGACATCGTTGTGTCACTCCCTTGTACTTTAGCTACTTCATTCGCCCTTTTTTGAGATTCCTATAATCCGGGAATCCGCTCCTCAGTAAAATGCGGGAAAAAGCTGCATAAAGAGTTGCGGTACAAGAGTGCGACGGAACACTATAATAGGAATTTTCTATTTTTTAAAATAGACATTCAGAAAAGTAAAAATAATTCCTGCTGTTGCTGCAAGTTGTCCAATCCAGAATATGAACATCCATTTTATCGTATCAGTTTTTGCTTCTGCAATTTCTTTGCGAACCGTTCCAATATCATCTTTAGTTGCTAAAACATCCTTTTTTTGAGCATATTTTTCTTCTGCCTTCATCTCGAAAAATTGAATAACTTTTGCAGCCTCTTCATTTGAAAAGCGGTTTTTAAAAATTTCATATACTTCCAGTTCTATGGCAGACATTAGCAACAAATTTTAATAAAGATAAGAAAAAGCGTTTTCATAAACTTTCCTATTACCTATCAGGAGTAAATGCAGCGGATAACAATAACTGAGAAATATTACAAAAATCCGCTCCTCCGCAAAATGCAGGAAAAAGCTGCATGAAGATTTGCGGTACAAGAGTGCGACGCAAGAATGCCAAATCGGATTTTACAGTTTGGCTCATAGAAATTCCTCTTTTACTTCATTTTTACTTCCTCTATTTCACGTGGGGTTAAAGTATCCCAATATTGCAGATAAGCTTGTTCGGCAAGGTCTTGCTCTGCGGGCTTAATTTCCGGGGCGATCTGCTTTATCGCATCCAGCAAAACAGGGTAGGGCCGGTAACCGGTAAGCATGATAGCGGGGCTGCCGGGCGACCTTAAAATGAGCGTAGGAAAGCGGGTAATGTTGCGGTTTTGTGTTTCCTGCCAGTCTTTTCTAAATGCTTCTAAGCCTTTGTCGTTGGTGAGATCCGCTTCAAATTTGCCGGTATCCAGAAGATTTGGATGAGCAGCAGCCAATTTTCGGGCAAGTTCGGTAAGTACGTTTTGTTTGGCTATATTTTTCCCTTCGATCATGACGGCTTCACGAAGCATACGAAGGTATTTTTGACCGGCTTCAGCAGACTGCGACTCTGCGCATTTTACGGCGATACACGCCGGGTAAGAAGATGCCGGGGGATCAGTTACCCACAACTTGTCGTTCATCGGCATTCCCGAAACCCTGCCTGCCTCTAACCAGACTGAGCCCATTTGCATGGGCCGGCTAACCGAATAAACAGGATCGTTGTAATTCTTCCAGCTCGGCAATAATCCGCCCATCACATTGCGGTAAATGATCTGGTCTCGAAATTCATATTGCAGTCTTCGCCATTGTGGTTCGAAGCCCCAACTCCAACAACAAAGCGGATCGGTATAGAAAGTTATCTCTACCCGATCCGCTTTTGATTGATCTACCGATGTATGTTGTATTCCGGTTTTTTCGTTGACTAATTCCATGTAAAATTTTAAACCTCTTTATACAGTTTTTACGCCAAGATCCTCGTCGCTCAACGGTTTATTCCATTGTTGCGGGCCTATGGGAGCCGCTTCATTTACAACTTCGCTTCGCAATTTACCTAACTCTTTTTCAACTTTTTTATTCCCGTTATCGGTAAACTCTGTACCCGCAGGCTTTTGGTCGAGCAGGCTGTTGGTTTCCAATACATGTTTTATCGGGTCTTCAATGTACTGCCATGTTTCGCCGAGCTGCGTGCTTTCGCCCTGGTTCCACGGTCCGCGAATCGCATTGCCGGTCGACATATTGAAGTACAGGTTACTGTATCTCGGATCGGCCTGCAACGTACCCATCGGAAAATTAGGTTTAATGGTTTCTAAAGCAGCCTCGAACATTTGATAGTGCGCTACCTCTCTTGTCATTAAGAATCGCAGAGTTTCTTTTACAAAAGGATCGTCAGTAAATTGCAGCAGGTATTCATACACCATTTTTGCCCTTGTTTCGGCGGCTATATCAGAGCGAAGATCAGAGGTAAGATCGCCTTGTCCGTCTCCGTTAATATAAGCAGCGGTCCACGGCACACCCTGGCTGTTTGTATAAGCAGGGCCTCCTCCGGAGGCTACAAAAAATTGTGGCGCTACCATCGCCTGGTGAATCATGCTTTCTTTCGCCGCTTTTCCATCAAGTAATTGCATGATCTCAGAATTTTCGGCTGCCTTTTTCAGGTCGCCGTTTACGCCGGTCAGCAGCATTTGTATGGTTGCTCCGACAATTTCAAGGTGGCTAAATTCTTCGGTGGCAATATCCATTAGCAAATCATACTTGTCAGGATAAGGGTTTTTTGCGCCGAATGCCTGCACAAAGTATCTCAAAGCCGCTGCAAGTTCGCCATTCGCGCCGCCAAATTGCTCCAGTAACAACGTGGCAAATGCAGGGTCGGGTTTAGACACTCTTGCATTGAATTGTAAGTCTTTTACGTGGTAAAACATAAGAATAATTGTTTGATGATTGATATGCTTGTGCACAGTAAAATCATACCCGGTGCAAAAGAGCAGAATATTTGGTATAGTAACTAAATTAAATATCATTTTCCCTTTTTTAAGCTCGAAAAAAGGGAAAATGATGCCCCTCATGTTGCCTGATTCCTCAACTTTTTTGCGGGGTTTTATCCGAAATGGGATTAATCTTTCTTTTTGGGGCCGAAGCAGTAGAATATACATTAAACATTCTTGCGTCGCACTCTTGTACGGCATCAATATAGCAGCATCCATGTTATGTTGCTCAACGCATTTTTTATTGCTCCTTTATACTGCCGGCGTATTTTTTCACAAGCTGCAGCTAAAAATATATTTTTACGGTGGTTGTTTTAATTTATATATCAAAAGTTATTAAAACAACTATTGTTTATTATGAAACACTTTTGCTGTATAGTGCTGCTGATATTGCCTTTTTATTCTTTTTCGCAGGAGATAAAGTCAAATATATTAGATGGGTTTACAAACGAACGGACAATAGAAACAACGATCGAAACGCTCAAATCAGGTTTTAGCACCGGCTTTGGCGTTTCTTACACCGCTGTAAATAATGTTTACTATCTGAATATTGTCGGGTACGGAAAGAGTAACACAGCTATTTCTGAAGATGATAAAGTATGGTTTGTGTTGGAAGATGGTTCTGTAGTACAATTTAATTCGAGAGTAGAAATGGACTACGGCTCAGAATATCAAAACATTTTTATTCACCACTATTATATAAATCCCGTCGACATTGAGGTTCTCTCCAAAAAGAAACTAAAGATCGTCAGGATCGTCTCTCCCGCCAGGCAAACTGATGTGAAAGTATCGAATGCAAACGGCAAAGGCCTTATGAAACTAAGTAGTGTCTTTTTGCAGGAAGTGAGCAAATAGAAGTCTGCTGTCTAACCAACACCATTTTCTTCAAATCAGGTCGTAATCTGTTTTACCTTTCTGTAGGCAATAAATTACTTGCTTCCTTTTATTTTATAAACCTTACCGGTGCCGTAAGCCAACACGTATAAATTGCTTTTGCTGTCTTCGCCAAATGAAGACAGACCGCCGGAAAGGTTGGTGAGCAACTCGTTCTTCACTGCTTTTTTGCCACTGTAAGTAAGCACCCAAATGTTGCCCGATACAAAGTCACCATAGATATACTTTCCATGTAAGCCAGGCAAATTTTTATCGCGGCAAACGTAACCGCCGGTAATTGAGCGGCCGGTATTACTGCCCTGTTCGTAGCTAACAATAGGCAGAATAAGTCCGCTGGTATCGCAATTGCCCGATTTATAACATTCGTCTGCTTCCATGATGTTCCAGCCATAATTGCCGCCCTTTTCTATGATATCGACTTCTTCAATTTTGTTTTGGCCTACATCGCCGGCCCAAAGCGAACCTGTTTCGCGATCAAAATTAAAACGCCATGGATTACGCATTCCATAGGCATAGATCTCTTCACGAAAACCATCTTTGTTGCCTTTGAATGGATTGTCGGCAGGAATGCCATATTTTAAATTCGCTGACGGATTATTTACATCTATTCTCAAAATTTTTCCCAACAGCTCTTTCTTATTCTGCGCCCTGTTTCCCGGGTCGCCGCCGCTGCCGCCATCACCGGCAGCAATGTAGAGAAACCCGTCGTTGCCAAACGCTACCTTGCCTCCGTTGTGATTAGAAAACGGCTGGCGATAGGTTAGCAATATTTCTTCGCTTGCAAGGTTGGCCATATCAGGGTTAGCACTGCTTACTTTGAACCGGGAGATGATGGTGGTCAGAGGATTCCCTTTTGTATAATTCACGAAGAAGTAGCCGTTGTTATTATAATCGGGATGAAATGCCAAACCTAATAATCCCTTTTCGCCGCCGCTTTCTACCTGTGAAGAAATATCAAGAAAAACAGCAGACTTTTTTGCATCGGTATTGTTGGGAAAAACCTGGATAACTCCTTTTTGTTCTACGACAAAAATTCTCCCTGTATCATCTGACGGGCTGGTTAATTCTATGGGCGATTGAAATTCGAGGTTGGGAAAAGCTTCGGCCAGTGTATAACTTCCGCTTTCGATGGTTGTATCATTTTCGGTGATATTATCTATTGCTTCCTGTTTGTGCTCGTCTTTCACATAGCAGCTTAAAAAAACGGGTATTAGTATAGCAGAGAAAAAAATATTTCGACATTTCATTTTGTACTGATTGTGTGATTAAATAGTAAAGAGGGGATTTTTCCGGAAATAAGACTAAAAATATTATGCCTTCAGGCGCCGGTTATAATGCGTACCCGGCAATAATGAAAATGGCCATTTTTTTTGATTACGCTTTGGAAAAAGTTGCCATTAATTATGCAAGTACAAGTGAGTGACACAACGATGTTGAAAAGGATTACTAATGCCTGCTACATAATTGTTTGTACCTTCTGCATGGTTCACTTTTGATTTCAGATGTAGAACTTGCGTCTCATAACCTTACTTGCATTAGTTTTATTAGTTTGCAGCTTTAAATCATTCTCATGAAACTTCCTGTTCTTGCTTTTAGCTTTTGCATGTCTGTAGGTATTGCTGTTGGTCAATCGACAGCGACGATGGATTTTGAAACCTATAATCCTCCTTCTACGTTGGTTGTACCACAACATGTAGTCACGAAAGCAAAGTATCCGTTCATAGATATTCATAATCACCAGGGTAATATGGGCAACCAAAACCTGGCAGCGCTGGTAAAAGTAATGGATACATTGAACCTGGCGGTGATGGTAAACCTGAGTGGCTCGAACGGCGACAGGCTAAAGCAGGCGACCGAAAACATAAAAGCAAATGCGCCGAAACGCTTCCTGGTATTTGCCAACATAAATTTCGACGGAATAGGGGAGAGCAACTGGACAGAAAAAGCGGTAAAGCAATTAGAAGAAGATGTAAAAAATGGCGCGGCGGGTTTGAAGATCTTTAAAAGTCTCGGCTTTTCTGTAAAAGATAATACCGGTAAAAGGGTGACCGTAGATGATCAACGGCTGAATGCGATCTGGAAGAAATGCGGCGAGTTAAAGATCCCGGTACTGATTCATACCGCTGACCCAAAACCTTTCTGGGACCCGATGGATAAGAATAATGAACGTTGGCTTGAACTGGCTACAAAGCCTGGCCGCAAAAGAAGTGATACCGACCCCGCACCATGGCAGGAGTTGATAGACGAACAACACAGGATGTTTAAAAAGCACCCCGGAACTACTTTCATTGATGCGCATTTTGGCTGGTACGCCAACGACCTGGAAAAGCTGGGAAAGCTACTGGATGAAATGCCAAATGTAGTGGTAGAGTTTGGTGCCATCATTGCAGAACTCGGCAGGCAACCACGGGCTGCCAGCGCCTTTTTTATCAGATACCAGGACAGGATTTTATTTGGGAAAGACAGTTGGGTTCCCGAAGAGTATACCACTTACTTCAGGGTGCTGGAGACTAAAGACGAATACTTTCCGTACCATAAAAAGTACCACGCTTTCTGGCCCATGTATGGCATGGGTTTGCCTGACGAAATATTGAAAAAGGTTTACTATAAAAATGCGTTGCGCTTATTGCCTTCTGTCGACAAAAGTTTGTTCCCGAAGAACTAAAGCGGCTTTATTAGCGCATTACCTCGTTCAGTTCCTTTTGTATTCGCTTACACGAAACGAGTAACGGCTTTTTAATTATTTTTAAAGCGATCTCTTGCTGCACCACCTGGTAAGTGCCATAAATTGATCCTAACGGTGTTTTTGCCTGGAAGTTTCCCTGCTCATCGTTTCCGGTAAATGAGCCGCCGGCTCTTTCTATTTCCTGTTTTGCCCGGCTCATTAAGGTTTCAGCCGTTCCTGAAAATGGAATATTGAATTCGCACATAACTATAACTTTAATTAGTCCTTTTCAATAATTCAGCCAATCAAAAAAGTGTATGGTTTTTCATGTTTTTGTACTGAGCATTTGAACAATAATTAAACATCGTTGTGTCACTCACTTGTACTTGCATCGCTTTGTGCAACGAGCAGAAAGGATTGACAAGGGACCATAAATTCGTAGATTCCCGGACGTAAACAGTGTTGCAATAACAAAACGACCGGCAGCGGCGGCACCTGAGAAATAGGTAGCTTCTACGAAGCATTAGATTTCATTGTGATTTGATCTTCTACAAACATGGTGTTAGGTAATTCCTGCCAAGCATTCGATTTCGTGACTGACGTTTCTGCTTTTTTTTAAAAAATATAAAGATCACGGGCTCTTTTCTGCCTGATAGCCCTTATGATAAAACAGTTAGGAGGACTTCGGACAAATTACAACCAGTTAACCATTCTATTTAGCCATGTACACAACCTCAATTATCATCGACAAAATAGGAGAAATAAGCATAGCAAAACGCCAAAATACCGGCAATGCAACTTTTGAGTTCTTGTTACAAAAAGATGGCGAAACCCTATATGAAGAAACTCCGGCAGGCAAGGTGCCACACCTGTATTTCTCCTTAAGTATAGCCCGTTCAAATGCCTGGGATTTATCAGAAAAAGAAAATTAAATTGTTTCAATACACAGAAAGAAGTAATCGCGTTGCAGCACAATGCAAGATCAGTATGATTGATCGTCTACAATTGCCGCTGCCCACTGCCTCCTGCCAATTGGCCAACTCACCCCTCACTATCCCTTATTTCCTCTGCCCATTTATCCCGATCATCGGGGGAGAATTTCCAGGGTGCGAAGTTATTTTCTACATTGCTAAACATAACGTTCCACTCCTGTGGGGCACTGCTTTCTTCCATTATTAAATGCCGCCTTAGCTGAACGATGATATCGAGCGGACTAATGCTTACCGGGCATTCTTCTACGCAAGCCTGGCAGGTAGTGCAGGCTCTTAATTCTTCTTCGGTTATATAATCGTGCAACAAAGTTTTACTGTCGTTTATAAAACTGCCGTTTTTATTGATGTTCCTGCCTATTTCCTCCGTCCGGTCTCTTGTGTCCATCATTATCTTTCGTGGGTTGAGCTTTTTGCCCGTAATATTCGCAGGGCAGGCAGCAGTACATCTACCACATTCGGTACAGCTATATGCATCAAGCAGGTTTTTCCAGGAAAGGTCGGGTACGTCTTTAGCGCCAAACTTCATGGCAGGTTGTTCTCCCTGCGGAGCGAGTTCGGGCTGCATGGAATATAAAACCTCAGTCTGTATTTCTTTCATATTGGTAAACTTACCCATCGGCTCTGTGCTGCCGTAATAAGTATTGGGAAAGGCAAGTATAATATGCAGGTGTTTTGAATAGGGGAGATAATTTAAAAAGGCCAGCACGCCAATAATATGCAGCCACCAGCAGGTTCGCTCGATGATGACCAGTGTAGCTGTATTCATTTCTGCAAAGAGAGGAGTAATAAGGCCCGACACAAAAAACGACGCTGTCTCGTGATAGTTAGCTGCATGTTGCAGTTGCAATGCTTTGTCAGCAGCATTCATCGTGATAAATAAAGTCATCAATACGATCTCGGTAATCAGAATGAGATTGGCATCTGTTTTTGGCCAGCCGTCTAATTCTTTTCGGTTGAGCCTGTTGACTTTTATTACGTTTCTTCTGACAAGGAAAATGACACAGGCTGCAAGTACAAAAAACGCAAGTATCTCAAAAGCGTTGATCAGCCAGCTATACAAAGGGCCAAGCGTGGGTGCAAAAAGGCGATGAGTGCCAAAAATACCATCGAGGATGATCTCGAGAATCTCAAGATTTATAATAATAAAACCGGCATAAATAACAAAATGCATAACCGCCACCAGCGGATACTTGAACATCTTTTTCTGGCCCAGCGCCAACAGCAACACGTTCTTCCATCTTTCTGCTTTATTGTCTTCGTGTTCTATATCGCGGCCGAGTAAAATATTACGTCTTATTTTTTTTACATTCCTAACAAAAAACCAGATGGCGAAGGCAGAAAAGAGAATAAATATTATTTGCTGAACTAACTGCATAATGAAGATTGCGATTGCAAGTTAAGTTTTTGAACGAATGAATATTCTTTCTGATTACAGTGAACGTACCTGTGTAGCAGAATACCAACATAACATGGGCGCTGCCATAAAAATATGCGGTACAAGGGAGTGACACAACGATGTCGCCATGAAAAACTTCTGCTGGTGACATAAATAAAAAAATCTAAAATTTGAAAGGGCATTTTTAGCACGTGGCTTTATCGCTATTTTTGAAAGTAAAACCTATAGTTGTGGCGAATAAAAATCTGATACTTTCTAAAGAAGTTGCCGAAAGAAAAATGCGGCGGATAGCACTTGAAATTGCGGGACAATTGTATGGCGAGAAGGAGCCACTGATCATTATTGGTATAGCCGGCGGCGGAATGGTGATAGCGGAAGAACTTTTTTTATTGGTAAAGCCACTATTGGAAATGCCGGTGCAAATTATCTCGTGCCAGATCAATAAAAAGAAGCCCGACATTATAAACTACAGTGAAGAAATTGATTTTAATAATAAGAATGTGCTGCTGGTCGATGATGTGACCAATACAGGGCGAACGCTTTTATATGCGCTGAAACCCCTTCTGCAAAGCTTTCCGAAAAGAATACAAACCATGTCGCTGGTAGAAAGAATGCACAAAAGTTTTCCAGTGAAAATTGATTATATCGGATTATCTATTGCTACAACCCTGCAGGAACATATAGAGGTGGAAGTGAAAAATGGTGAGGTTGTTGCAGCGTATATTCTGTGAGCTGTACGATAGATGCTTTTTTGATAGTTTGTAAACATCTTTTCATGCCAGGAAATTGTCTTATAAGTAAAAGGTGTTATGAGAACGTACGAAGTAACGGGAGAAAATAAGCCTGAATTTACGCATCAACAGGAGAGGATAAATTGGTCAGTTCATCTTGCAGGCGTATTGTTTGGTCTTGTCGCTTTTCCGGTTCTCATAGACGCGGCGCTGGGCAGAGAGCCGGGATTTATCTCTGCTATTATTATTTACAGTACCTGTTTTTTGATGGTATTTTCATTTTCGACGTTATATCATTCTACGGTTGAACACCACCTTAAAAGCATTTATAAAAAGTTAGACCGCATTAGTATTTACTTTCTTATTGCCGGAACTTATACCCCAATTATCAGGGCTTATTTATTTGATAGTACAGGTATCAGTATGTTGTGGTTTCTATGGTTTTTGGTGGTGATCGGTATTTTGTTTGAAGTACTCTTTCCCGACCGTTTTGCTGTTGTTTCTGTATTGTTTTACCTGTTTATGGGTTTGGTATTCCTGTTTGTTCCCACTGATTTTTTTGCTGCGATGCCTCAACATGTGATGAGGTTAATTGTAACCGGCGTGATATTTTACCTGGTTGGAGTTATATTTTATGTGTGGCAAAAGTGGACCTATCATCATGCGATCTGGCATCTTTTTGTGCTCACGGGCAGTATTTGTCATTACATGGCTATCTTCTATACTGTCTGAGTGTTTTCTGCGGCTGTTTGCTGTACTACATTCTTCATCGGGAATAACAGGTAGAAGACGGATCCTTTGTTTTCTTCACTTTCTACATAGATCAATCCGTCATGCCTTGACATTATTTTTTTGCAAAGCGCCAGTCCCAGTCCTGTGCCCTCGTATTTAGTTGGAGAATGTAAACGAATAAAAGCCTGGAAGACCTTCTCTGTCAATGTTGAATTGAAGCCGATACCATTGTCTTCTATCTTAATTTGCAGGTACCCGCCATTTTGTAGTGCAGCCGTTTGCTGCCCAGGCATTTGTTCTTCTGCACTTATCTCAATGACAGGCGGAATGTCTTCTTTTGAAAATTTAAGACCATTATTGATCAGGTTGTAGAATAGTTGCTGTATCAGGATGGGGATTCCTTTTATGGCAGGCAGTTTTTCGTGTCTTATAATGGCTTGTTTTTGTTGTATGATCACTTCAAGATCTCCGGTAATGTCGTGTATTAATTTCCCGAGGTCAATTATTTCAAAAGGTTTGCTGGTGGTGGTTAT
>Ga0160473_101038_pt1 | contig 15436 bp, 13 predicted proteins | sample HID1975I_E11MG_FD_108217 | JGI IMG/M metagenome (GOLD analysis project Ga0160473, IMG submission 108217) | Enriched soil microbial communities from UW Madison campus, WI, USA - HID1975I_E11 MG | ecosystem: Environmental > Terrestrial > Soil > Unclassified | place: USA: Madison, Wisconsin... | reverse complement strand
CTGGCGGAAGCGCTTCATGAAGATCGCGTTGCCCTTGGCCGCGTTCGAGATGTAGCTGCCCTTGGTCCACATCACCACGCTGGCGACCGCCAGCAGGACCATGCAGATCGCGATGACGATCCAGTCGAGGAACGGCGTCGCGCCCAGGATGTACATCATGACGCCGCCGCCGGCGCCCTGCTCCTCATCGGCACCGAAGACGACCAGCTTGTCGGCCGATCCCTGGTTGCTCGCCTCGGCCAGCAGCATCGCGGCGGGGCGCGCGACCCGCGACAGGCGGACCTCGTCCATCTCGCCGGTGAAGGGACGGCCCTCGCCGCCGCCGATCGAGATCGGGCCGGCGAGCGCGGGCAGCGCGGAGCTGGCGGCGCCAGCCTCGACGCCGTTGACGTAGATGCGGATGACGGTGCCGTCGGCGGTGACCGCGACATGCGCCCAGTTGCCGGTCGGGACCGGCTGGCTGCCCGCGATGCGCGCGCCGCCGGCGGTGACGAAGGGCACGCCGTTGGCGAGGCCGATCACGAATGGCCCGCGCGCGAACAGCGCCTGTTCCGCCGCCGGCTGGTCCATCTTGACCCAGGCGGAGAAGGTGAAGGGCTGGGCGGCGGGCATCGCGAGCGAGGCCGCGTCGGCGATCGTCAGCGCGCCGGTGCCCGGGAAGCGGGCGCCGCGCGCGATGATAGACCCGTCGTTGACGCCGGCGGGCGGGTTCTGCGTGTTGTTGCCGTTGGCGGTACGATCGCTGACCGGCGCGCCGGGGGCATCGTTGAAGTGGTAGACGGCGGCGTAGTCGGGATCGAAGGTGCCGGCGACATCCTCGCCGACGGGGGCGTTCTTGTTGCCGTAGTACAGCCAGATCTGCTGCTTCTCGCCGCCGGTCAGGTTGGGCACGGAGACCCAGACCGTGGCGATCCCGGTCTGCGAGTCATAATTCTCGATGTGGAAGGGCAGCGGCGTCTTGTCGTCGGAGCCGACGAAGCGGATGTCCGCACCGTTCTCGAGCGCCTCGGTGAAGGTGAAGTTGCCGCCATGGAGGCGGACCAGCACCGTCGTGCGCCCGATCGCGCCCGAGACGTTGAGCCCGGAGGGCGAGGTATCGACCGTGATCGCCTTGCGATAGGCCCAGTCCTGTTCCCACCAGGCGTTCGCCGCCGCCGGCACCAACGCCAGCAGCATCGCCGCCATCATCGACCAGATGCGCATTGTCCAAGTCCTTCCGTGCCCTTTAGGCCGTGCCGAAGCCGGCCGGGATTGGCCGTTGATGTTTTCGCTGCGCCGCAGCATCAATATTCCGCCTTCACGCTGAACGAGACGAGCGGCTTGCGCCCGCGCGCGGTGTCGCCGGTGTAGGGGACGCCGACGACGACCTCGCCGGTCAGCATGTCGAGCATCCGGATCCGGGTGCCGAGACCCATGCTCCACAGCTGGAACTCGTTCTTCTGATCGGGAAGCGCCTCGCGCAGGCGGGCGTAGCCATAGTCGGTGAAGGCGAAGAAGCGCCATTCGTCGACCATCTCCCCGATGGTCAGCGAAGGCGTCCGCACCTCGAGCGAGGCGGCCACGCCGTCGTCGCCGACGGCTTCCGACTGGAGATAGCCGCGCACCGACGACATGCCGCCGGCGGCGAACTGCTCGTTCGAGACCAGCGCGCTATCGGCATACTGGCCGGACAGCTTCAGCGCCGCGACCCAGTCCCTGCCAATCTCTCTGCTGTAGTCGATATCTAGGTTGAGGTGGATGAAGTTCTCGCGCGCGGCGGCGCGCTTGATTACGAACTGATCCTCGAGCTGACAGGTTCCGGCGGAACCCGGGCGGCAATCGATGTCGTTGAACACGCGCATGCCGAAGGTGCCGCTGAGCGTCACGCCGAGCGAGGATTTCTCACCGAACAGATAGGCGCTGTAGGCGGTGGTGAACGGGACATAGTGGATCGGCGCGGCATCCGCCGCGATCCCGCCGAAGAAGATGTCCTCGTTGAAATCCTTGTAGTCGAAACCGAAGTTCACCGAGTGCGAGAAGGCGCTGTTCTTGCTCGGCAGCTTCAGGATCGCGCGCAGGCCGATCGCGTAACCGTCGCCCAGGACGTTGGTGCCGCCCAGCGCCGCGACATTGCTGTTCGACTTGTAGCCATAGGCGAGCAGCGACCACGGCGTGCCCCAGAGCGGTGCCATGTAGCTGCCGGAGAACACCTCCAGATCGCTGCGCCGTTCGGGCGCGACGAGATAGGTGCCCGACACCGTATGGCCGGCACCCCAGAGGTTGTTGAGCCCGACCGTGGCGTTGAGGCGCAGCGGCTTGGTGTTGTTGTTGTGATCGTTCGACAGCGTGAGCGAGGCTGTGACGGGCAGCTTGTCCTGCACCTTGAGCTCGACGTCGACGGTGCCCGGTTCCTTGCCGGGCTTGAGCAGCGGCGTGATCTGGCGGCTGCGGATCATCTCGTTGGAGAGCATGATCTCGCGCTCGGTCGCGGTCAGATCGGGCACGCCGCCGGAGCGGAGTGAGGGAACGCGGGCGAGAACGTCCTCGGCCGAAGCATGCTTCGCGCCGGTCACGGTCACGCTGCCGATCTTCGATTCGGTCACGTAGAGCGCGAGGATGCCCTGCGCCACCGGCTCCTGCGCGAGATCGACGAAGACCGAGGTATAGCCCTTGGCGTGATACGCCTTCTCCAGCGCGGCGCGCGCCGCCTCGACGTCATCGGGGCTGCGCGCGGGGCCGAGATGCGGATAGACCGCGCGCTCGACCTCGGCCGAGCTCAGGATGCTGTTGCCGGTGACGTCGAAGGCATCGATGTTGAAGCGCTCGGTACTGGCCGCTCCGGGTGCGTCGGCCGGCGCGTCCGCAGTCTGGGCGAACGCGGGCGACGTCTGCGCGAACGCCGGCGAAGCCAGCGCGAGCGCGAGCGCCGAACAGGCGCGGAGCCGCACCGTCCCGGGTATTCCCCTGCCGCTCAATCCCCCACTCATCGCCCACCACTTGAAATGATCGCCTCTGGTCCCATGAGGCGGTAGGGCGCTTATCTGTCGCGGGGGTTCGATAACAACGACAGTTCCGTGACAATCCACAGGATATTTTGCACTGCAATGTCATCATACTGAAACATTGCTGCTGGCTTCGTCGAACAGGCCAGAAGGGACTCGGAAAAGACCGTCACGAGGTCGTCACATCTTGGCGGCATCGGGGATGGATGCGCTCCGGGGGTCTGCTGGTATCTATGCTGTTCGGGGCGCTATGCTGCCCGGTTCACGCACAACCGGCGGTTTCTTCACCATCCGTCGACGACGATTCGACCCGCTGCATGACCGAAGCGATCTATTATGAAGCCGCGCGCGAGCCGGTGGAAGGGCAGGAGGCCGTCGCGCAGGTCGTGCTCAACCGGCTGGCGCACCGCGCCTTTCCCAAGAGCGTCTGCGGCGTGGTGTATCAGGGATCGCAGCGGCGCACGGGGTGCCAGTTCACCTTCACCTGCGATGGATCGCTGGCCCGCGTGCCCGATCCCGCGCTCTGGGCGTCCGCCGGGGAAGTCGCGCGGCGCGCGCTCGACGGCCGGATATCCAGCCGGATCGGCGGCGCGCTCAATTATCATGCGGACTACGTCGCCCCGGTCTGGGCGGGATCACTGACGCGGGTGGCGCAGATCGGCGCGCATATCTTCTACGGACGGGGCGGGGCAGCGAGCGGAGGCTCGGCTGTCGCGGTCACGACCCGCACACCGGCCCCGGTGCCCGCCGGATTCAGTGCCTGGGGAATCGCCATCGCCACGTTGGGGCGCGATGGCCGGGTGACCAGCGCGCTGCCGCCGGAGGCGCGCGCGAGCCGGCCCGCCCCCGTGACGGAGGCTGCCGCCACCCGCCCGCCCGGCGGCTGATCCGATCACGGCCCCGGCCAACCACGCATAGACCTGCTCCGGGCTGGCGATGGCGCGGCGGCGGCGCTATCACCGCCGCTGAAGGCTCCGGTCATCGGTGCCGGTGTGAAGAGGTTTGGCGGGTTCATGAAGCGTATCGCGATCGGTCGGGGTCTGGGGCTAACTCTGTTGACGGCAGCGGGGTTGGCGGCACCGGGCCGCGCGGCCGCCCCGCCCTATGACACGCCGGCCCCGGTCGCTTTCATGAAGGATCTGAGCTCGGGCGCGGTGCTCTATGCCAAGGATGCCGACCGGCGGATGCCGCCGGCCTCGATGGCGAAGATGATGACCGTCTATGTCGCGTTCGACCTGATCGCGAAGGGCGAACTCAAGCTCGACCAGATGGTCACGGTGCGGCCGGAGACCTGGCAGCGCTGGCACGGGCCCGCCGCCGGATCGACGATGTTCCTGTCGCCCGGTGAGCAGGTGAGCGTCGCCAATCTGCTCTACGGCATCGTCACCCTGTCGGGTAACGACGCCTGCGTCGTCCTGGCGGAAGGGATCGCGGGCACCGAACCGGCGTTCACCGCGCTGATGAACGATGCCGCCAAGCGGATCGGCCTCGCCAACTCGCATTTCGGCAATTCGAACGGCTGGCCCGACGAGGGCGTGACCTATGTCACCGCGCGCGACCTCGCGACCCTCGCCGAGGCGACGGTGCGCGACCATGCCAAGCTCTACAAGGAGTTCTATTCGAAGCCCGACTTCACCTGGGGCAAGACGATGGGCGGTGCCGCGATCACGCAGGGCAACCGCGATCCGCTGCTCGGCCGTGTGCAGGGGGCGGACGGCCTCAAGACCGGGCATACCGAAGAGGCGGGATACGGCTTCACTGGCTCTGCCAAACAGAACGGTCGCCGCCTCGTCATGGTCCTGGCCGGGCTCACCTCGTCCAACCAGCGCATATCCGAATCGGTCGCCTTCATGGACTGGGGCTTCCGTGCCTGGAAGGCGCAGGCCGTGGTGCCCAAGGGCCGCAAGGTGCAGGTGGCCGAGGTCCAACTGGGCGACGAGGCCGAGGTCGGGCTGGTCGCCCCGCGCGACCTGACCGTGACGGTCCCTTCGGGCATGGCTTCGCAGATGACGACCAAGGTGGTCTACAACGGACCGATCAAGGCGCCGATCAAGGCTGGCCAGCATATCGCCGACCTGGTCGTCGCGACGCCCGGCCTGCCGACCCAGACCCTGCCGCTGGTCGCCGAGAGCGACGTGGAAGAGGCCGGCTTCTTCGGCCGGCTGTGGGCCGGGCTGATGTCCTTCTTCGCGTGATCCCGCGGTTCGAGCCGCATGGCCTGGCCGGGCGGTTCATCACGCTCGAGGGCGGGGAGGGGGTGGGCAAGTCGACCCAGGCCAACCGCCTGGCCGAGGCGCTGCGCGAGCGCGGCCACCATGTCGTCGTCACGCGCGAGCCCGGCGGAAGCGAGGGGGCGGAGGCGATCCGCTCGATGGTGCTGGAGGGCGAGGCGAACCGCTGGTCGCCGGGTTGCGAGGCGATGCTGTTCGCCGCCGCGCGCGGCGATCATGTCGACAAGCTGATCCGGCCGGCGCTCTCGCGTGGCAGCTGGGTGGTGTGCGACCGGTTCATCGATTCGACGCTCGCCTATCAGGGCGGGGCCGATCACATCTCGATCGACACGTTGATGATGATGCACGGCATCGCCACCGCCGGGATGATGCCCGATCGCACCTTCGTGCTGACGCTGCCGCTCGACCAGGCGATCCAGCGCGCGGAATATCGCGATCTGGGCAAGCATGACCGGTTCGGCGCGCGATCGCCGGCTTATCACGCCGCCGTGGCGGACGCCTTCCTTGGCATCGCCCGCCGCTTTCCCGATCGTATCCGGGTGATCGACGCATCGGGCTTCGCGGACGGGGTGACCCACCGGATGCTCAACGGGCTGGAGGAGTTCCTGTGACGGGAATTCTTAGGACGGGCGTTCCTGTGACTGGATGGCCATGACCGCGCTGCTGGGACAGACGGAGCAGACCGCCGCCTTTCGCGGGGCGATGGAGGGCGGGCATCTGCACCACGCCTGGCTGCTGACCGGTCCCGAGGGCGTGGGCAAGGCGAGCTTCGCGATGGACGCGGCGCGCTGGCTGCTCGCCAACGGCGCGGGTCCGGCCACGGCCGGGCCGGGATTCGCGGTGCCGGAGGCGCACCCCATCGCGCATTACCTGGCGGCCGGCTCGCACCCGGATTTCCGCAGGCTCGAAAGGCTGCGCAAGGATCCCGAGAAGGAGACCAGCGAACTCGCCCGGAACATATCGGTCGGGCAGGTGCGGCAGTTGCAGCCGCTGTTCGGCAGCACCGGATCGCTCTCGCGCTGGCGGGTCGTGATCATCGACGCGATCGACCATCTGGAGCCGAGCGCCGCGAACGCGCTGCTGAAGAACCTCGAGGAGCCGCCGCCGGACAGCCTGTTCCTGCTGGTCAGCCATGCGCCCGGCCGCTTGCTGCCGACGATCCGGTCGCGTTGCCGCCAGCTTCGCTTCGTACCGCTGGCCGATGACGTCATGACGCTGGCGCTGCGTCGCGCGCTGCCCGACGCGGAGCCCGACGAGATCGCCGCACTGGTGGCGATGGGGCAGGGCGCGCCCGGCCGTGCGCTCACCTATGCCGGGCTCGACCTGGCGAGCATCGACGCCACCGCCGCCGCGCTGGTGACGCATGGCGATCCGGGCAATGGTCGGCGGGTGGCGCTGGCCAAGCAACTATCGGGCAAGGCCGCGCAGCTGCGCTACGAGGCGTTCCTCGATCGCGCGCCATCGCATCTGGCCGCCGCCGCGCGCGAGCGGCGCGGGCAGGCGCTTGCCGATACGCTTGCCCTGTGGGAGAAGGCCCGCGCCCTGGCCGAGAGCGCGGTGCGCCTCTCGCTCGACCCGCAAACGACCGTCTTCGAGCTTGCCGGGCTGCTCGCGGGCGCCGCGCGTGAGCCCCTCAACTCAAGTTACTGAGATCATGGCCGAACCTTATTACATCACCACCGCCATCGCCTATCCCAATGGCCGGCCGCATATCGGCCATGCCTATGAGGTGATCGCGACCGACGCGATCGCGCGCTTCCAGCGGCTTTCGGGCCGCGATGTCTTCTTCATGACCGGCACCGATGAGCATGGATTGAAGATGGCGCAGGAGGCCCGCAAGCGCGAGATCGAACCGCGCGCTCTGGCGGATGAAATGTCAGGCCATTTCAGGGAGATGGATGACGCCCTGGATATCTCGTACGATCGGTTCATCCGGACCACCGAGCCCGCGCATCATGCGGCGAGCCAGGCGATCTGGCGCGCGATGCGCGATGCCGGCCATATCTACGAAGGCCGCTACGAGGGCTGGTATTCGGTCCGCGACGAGGCCTTCTATGACGAGAAGGAACTGGTCGAGGGGGAAGGGGGCACCAAGCTCTCGCCGCAGGGGACGCCCGTCGAGTGGACGGTGGAGGAAAGCTGGTTCTTCCGGCTCTCGGCCTTCCAGGACAGGCTGCTCGCGCTCTACGACGAGCAACCGGGTTTCCTGCGGCCGGAAAGCCGCCTCAACGAGGTGGCCAGCTTCGTGCGCGGCGGGCTTTCGGACCTTTCGATCTCGCGCACCAGCTTCGACTGGGGCGTCAAGGTGCCCGATGCGCCGGGGCATGTGATGTATGTGTGGGTCGATGCGCTGACCAACTACCTGACCGGCGTCGGTTATCCCAACGATACTGAGGGTTACCGCAAGTTCTGGCCGGCGGATGTGCACATCATCGGCAAGGATATCGTGCGCTTTCATGCGGTCTACTGGCCGGCGTTCCTGATGGCGGCGGGGCTGCCGCGGCCGAAGCAGGGGTTCGGCCATGGTTTCCTGCTGAACCGGGGCGAGAAGATGTCGAAGTCGGTCGGCAATGTCGTCGATCCGGTCGCGATGGCGGAGCGCTATGGCGTCGACCAGCTGCGCTATTTCCTGCTGCGCGAAGTCAGCTTCGGGCAGGACGGCAGCTACAGCCATGAGGCGATCGTCAACCGCTGCAATGCCGAGCTGGCCAACAGCTTCGGCAATCTGGCGCAGCGGGTGCTCTCGATGATCGCCAAGAACATGGACGGCGAACTGCCGCTGCTCGATCCCGCCGCAGACGATCTGACGCTGATCGAGACGGTGCGGACCGCCTGCGCGGTCGATCTGCCGCGCGAGTTCGGCGAGTTCGCCTTCTCGATCGGGATCGAGGCGTGGCTGCGCGCGGTCTTCGCCTGCAACCAGTATGTCGACACCCAGGCCCCCTGGGCGCTGCGCAAGACCGATCCCGATCGGATGCGCGTGGTGCTGGTTACGCTGTTCGGTAGCATCCGCGATCTGGCCATCGCGATCGCGCCGATCGTGCCAACATCGGCGGACAAGCTGCTCGATCTGATGGGGATTCCGGGCGACGAGCGCGATTACGCGGCGCTGGTCGACGATGGCTGGTATGCGCGGCTTTCCGCGTCGGGCTTTCGCCTCGGCGCGCCGACCCCCATCTTCCCCCGGCTGGAAATGGGAGAAGAGGCCGCGTGACCTTCGTCGACAGCCATTGCCACCTGAACTATGCCGGGCTGGTCGAGGAGCAGGCGATCGTGCTCGATCGCGCGCGCGCGGCGGGCGTCTCGACGATGCTCAACATCTCGACCCGCGAGCGCGAGTGGGACGACGTGATCGCCACGGCGGAGCGGCATGCCGACGTCTGGGCGACGATCGGCATCCACCCGCATGAGGCGGATGCGCATCCCGACACCGACACCGCAAGGCTGGTCGCCAAGGCGGCGCATTCCCGCGTGATCGGCATCGGCGAGACCGGGCTAGACTATTATTACGACAAGTCCGATCGGGAGCGGCAACAGGCGAGCTTCCGCGCGCATATCGTCGCCGCGCGCGAGACCGGACTGCCGCTGATCGTCCACACCCGCGACGCCGAGGCGGATACCGCCGCGATCATGGCCGAGGAGATGGGGAAGGGGGCCTATACCGGCGTCATCCACTGCTTCACCGCCAGCGCCGATTTCGCCGAGAAGGCGCTGGCGCTCGGCTTCCACATCTCGATCTCGGGCATCGTGACCTTCAAGAACGCAAAGGATCTGCAGGCGACCGCCGCGACGATCCCGGCGGACCGGCTGCTGATCGAGACCGACGCGCCTTTCCTGGCGCCGGTGCCCAATCGGGGGAAGACCTGCGAGCCGGCCTTCGTCACCGACACCGCGCGCTTTCTCGCGGGCCTGCGCGGCGTATCGGTCGAGCAACTGGCGGAAACGACCGCGCGCAACTTCTTCGACCTGTTCAATAAAGCCGATCCCGCAGGTGCAGGGCAAGGCGGGCGGTGAGGCTCCGGATCCTCGGCTGCGGCACATCCTCCGGCGTGCCGAGGATCGGCAACGACTGGGGCGACTGCGATCCCGCCGACCCGCGCAATCGGCGGACGCGCGCGTCGATCATCGTCGAGAGCGAGATCACCCGCATCCTCGTCGACACCGGGCCCGACCTGCGCGAACAGCTGCTCGCAGCCGATATCGCCGATGTCGACGCGGTGATCTGGACGCACGACCATGCTGACCACTGCCATGGCATCGACGACCTGCGCCAGCTCTATCATGCGCGCGGCGCGCCGGTTGCGGCCTATGCCCGCCCGGCGACATTGGCCTCGCTCGGCATCCGCTTCGGCTATGCGTTCGAAGGCAAGGACGGCTATCCGCCGACGGTTTCGGGACGCGCGCTGGGCGATCGCGAGACGATCGGCGACATTTCGATTTCGGTGGTCGATCAACCGCATGGGTCGATCACCTCGGCGGGACTGCGCCTCGAATGCGGCGGCAAGGCCATGGTATATTCGACCGATTTCAATGAGATGACGGAGGATATGCGCGTACTGTATCGGCAAGCCGATCTCTGGGTGGTCGATGCGCTCAGACGCCGGCCGCATCCCACGCACCCGCATCTCGCGATGACGCTTGGCTGGATCGCGGAGCTTGCGCCGGGGCGGGCGGTGCTGACGCATATGGACCAGTCGATGGATTACACGGCGTTGTCCGCCGAACTGCCCGCCGGCGTGACGCCCGGTCATGACGGTCTGGTCGTGGAATTATGAAGATCGCGGAGGGAGCATGAGCGGCGACGACATCGCGCGGACGACGGCGATCGTGCTGATGATCGTGCTGGTCGGCAGCTCGCTGGCGGCGCGGCGGATCCCGATGGGCCAGTTCGCGAAGATGGCGGCGGCCTGGATCGGCATATTCCTGATCGTGTTCATCGGCTTCACCTATCGCGGCGAGATCATGGGCGTCGGCCAGCGGTTGCGCGCCGAGATCGACCCCGCCGCCGCGATCACCGCGCCCGACGGATCGCTGCGCATCCGCAAGGCCGAGGACGGCCATTTCTGGGTGCGGGGCCAGGTCAACGGCAAGGACGTCGATTTCCTGATCGACAGCGGCGCGACCACGATCGCGCTGTCGCCCGACGTGGTGAAGGCCGCCGGCATCGCGCCGAGCGACCGGCGGGGCGAAGTCGATACAGCGGCCGGGCCGGTGACCATCGAGGTCGTGCGGATCGATCGGCTGGTGGTCGGCCCGTTCGAACGCGAGCGCATCGAGGCGATGACCGCGCCGGAATTCCGCCAGACCAACGTGCTGGGCATGAACTGGTTGTCGGGATTCGCAAGCTGGGGCGTCGAGGGGGACTGGCTGATCCTTCGCGGCTGATATCATCTATATTTTACATAATGTATATTATCAAGGATCGGTCCAAACATGGCTCACCCCCCTAACGGCCGCGATCTGGCCGCTCTCGTCGAGATCATGGCGCAGTTGCGTGATCCGGCCACCGGCTGCCCGTGGGATATCGCCCAGAGCTTTTCCACGATCGCGCCCTATACGATCGAGGAAGCCTATGAGGTGGCGGATGCCTGCGCGCGGGACGACATGGCGGGGTTGTGCGACGAGCTTGGCGACCTGCTGCTCCAGGTGGTGTTCCATGCGCGGATGGCCGAGGAACGCGGTGCCTTCGCGCTCGGTGACGTCACCGCCGCGATCTGCGCGAAGATGATCCGGCGGCATCCGCATGTCTATGGCGATGCCAGTTCCGATGCCAATTCCGATACCGGTACCGAAGCGGATCGCGCGGCCGGCCCCGTCGGCTGGGAGGCGATCAAGGCGGCCGAGCGCGCCGCCGACCCCGATCGCTCCGCGCTGGCGGGCGTCGCGATGGCGCTGCCGGCGCTCCAGCGCGCCGAGAAGCTGCAGAAGCGCGCGGCACGGACCGGTTTCGACTGGCCGGATGCGGAAGGCTCCCTCGCCAAGGTGCATGAGGAGATCGACGAGGTTCGAACCGCCGGAACGAAAGAGGAACTGGTCGAGGAGGTGGGCGATCTCCTCTTCGCGGTGGTCAACTGGGCGCGGCATCTCGGCGTCGATCCGGAAGACGCGCTGCGCGGAGCGAACGCCAAGTTCGACGGGCGCTTTCGGGGCATGGAGGTGCTGGCGGGCGACGGCTTCGTGGCGCTGTCGCTGGACGAGAAGGATGCCCTCTGGGATCGCGTGAAGCGCGCCGCAAAGCTGAGCTGAAGGCTGAAGCATCAGGCTAGGACAACTTGTCCCTTGGACGATGCGGTCCGATCCGGCTAATCGACGCGGATGGGGGCGATGCGGCGCATCAGGGGTGAGCGGATGACCGGGAGCGGCGGCTGGCCGTTCGTGCTGATCGCCTGCGCGCTGTTCCTGCGGCTGATCGTGCCGGCGGGATGGATGCCCGCAAGCAGCGACGGTCGCTGGATCGAGCTCTGTACCGGCATGGGCGCGGTCACCGCCTGGGTGGACGTCGATGGCGCGGTCCATGACGAAGCACCCGATCCCGGCAAGTCGAAGGCCGACGGTGCCTGCGTGTTCGCCGGGTTCGCGGCCGCGCTGGCGGCGCCCTCCAGCCCCGTGGCGATCGACCTGCCGCTGATCGCAGCCGCCGTGCCGCCGATGGCGTTCCCGCTTGCGGTGGGGATCGGTCGCGGCCTCGCCGCGCCGCCGCCGCCACCGACCGGACCACCCGCCGCCCTCTGATCCCTGCCGTCGGCCCGCATCGCCGGGCCATCGCTTATGCGCGCGACGCCATCCGGCACGCGCGCCGATCAGAGGTTCTCCATGTCGATTTCCATGCACGCCCTTGCCGGCGTTTCCCTGCTCGTTCTCGCCTCCCCCGCTCTCGCCGAGACCGGCGCAGACCCCGCCGACATCGTCGTCACCGCCGAGCGTGCCGTCGAAGCGGCTCAGGCGCGGATCGAACGCACCCCCGGCGGTGTCGACCTTGTCCCCGCCGCCGATTTCGCCGATCGGCTGGCGGTCAGTTTCCGCGACGCGCTCGCCTTCTCACCCGGAGTCTACACGCAGCCGCGCTTCGGCCAGGAGGTGCGGATCTCGGTGCGCGGATCGGGGATCAGCCGGGGCTTCCACATGCGCGGGCTGATGCTGTTCCAGGATGGCGTCCCCATCAATCTTGCGGACAATAACGGCGATTTCCAGGAACTTGATCCGCAGGTCTTCCAGCATATCGAGGTTCTTCGCGGCGGGAACGCGCTGTCGCTCGGCGGATCGACGCTGGGCGGAGCCATCAACGCCGTGACGCCCACCGGCCGCACCGCGCCGGGTGTCGAACTGCGGGTCGACGGCGGGAGTTTCGGCACAGTGCGCGGGAAGGCGGCGGCCGGCTTCGCCGACGATCGCGCGGATGCGTGGCTGGCGATCACCGGCGATCGATCGGACGGCGACCGCGATCATGCGTCGCGCCGCGCGCTCCGCTTCAACGGCAATGTCGGCATCCGCCTGAATGAGGCGATCGAAACGCGCTTCTACGCCAGCGTGAACCATATCCGCCAGGATCTGCCCGGATCGCTCACCCGGTCGCAGGCGCTGACCGACCCCGCCCAAGCGGCGGCGGCCAGCGTTTCGGGCGACCAGGCGCGCAATATCGATTCGATCCGCCTCCAGAACCGGACGACTGTCGATCTCGGCGGGGCGACGCTGACCGGGGGCGTGTTCCTCAACCTCAAGCAGCTCGACCACCCGATCTTCCAGGTGATCGACCAGAAATCGACCGATTATGGCGCCTTTGCGCGGATCGACTGGGCCGGCGACGTCGCCGGCCTGCCGGTCGAGGCGACGATGGGCAGCAATGCGCGCTTCGGCCGGGTGGCCGCGCGCCAGTTCGCCAACCTCTCCGGGCGGCGCGGTACGCAGACGGCCGAGGTGACGCAGCGCGCACGGACGATCGACAGCTATGGCGAGTTGCGGGTCAGCCCCCTGCCCGCGTTGTCGCTGATCGCCGGGGGCGTGTGGTCGAGCGGGCGGCGCGAGGTGGACAACCAGTGGAATCCGCTGCGCAGCGGCAAGGCGGAGTTCGACATGCTCTCGCCGAAGTTCGGGCTGCTCTACGCCCCCTCCCCGGCGGTCCAGCTCTTCGCGAACTACAGCCGCTCGGTCGAACTGCCGGGCTATAGCGAGCTCAACCAGACGCCGTTCGCGGGAGCGGGGGCGCCGGGTTTCGTCGATGTCGACGCGCAGAAGGCGTGGACGATCGAGTTCGGCACGCGCGGGCAGATGGGCATCGCAGCCTGGGATATCAGCTTCTACCGCGCCGATCTGCGCGGCGAGATGCTCCAGTACGACGCGGGGAACGGAGCGGGCATCCCGGCGGCGACCTTCAACGCGGGGCGGACGCGGCACCAGGGGATCGAGGCGGGGCTGACGCTCGATCTCGCAGGCTGGGCGCGGCTGCGGCAGGTGTACCAGCTCAACGACTTCCGCTTCCGTCATGACGTCATCTTCGGCGACAACCGCCTGCCGGTGGTGGCGCGGCATCTTTATCGGGCAGAACTACGGATCGGATCGGACCGGATGAGCGTGAGGCCGAATGTCGAATGGGTGCCGCAGGGGGCCTGGGCCGATTATGCCAACACCACGCGCGCGGCCGGTTACGCGCTGATCGGGTTGGCGGCCGAGGCGGCGGTGGACGAGCGCGTGACGGTCTTCGCCGATCTGCGCAACCTGGCGGGCAAGAAGGCGATCGGCGATGTCTCCGCCGTCACCCTAGCGACGGCGAACTCCTCGATCTGGTATCCGGTCGAACGGCGGGCGTTCTACGGTGGCGTCCGCGCGCGGTTCTGATCGCAATGCTCCTCCCCGGCACGGGAAGGTGGCGCGCGCAGGGCGTCGAAGGGGGCTCTCCGCAGGCGGCGGCATTTCCGCATGTCTCGCCTGCGGCCCGCCCCCTCCACCACCTTCGGTGGTCCCCCTCCCCGTGCCGGGGAGGAGCCTGACAGTGCCCCGGGATTGCTCACCGCCGCCCCGCCTGCTAGTCGCGCGGGCTCAATCTTTCCGACAATATGGGATTTGGTTTCGATGGCCGAGAATGAGCAGGCGACGGATGGCGTAGAAGGCTATAGCAACGGCGCCGATACCGAACCGCAGGTCGGCGTGATCGCCCAGTACGTCAAGGATCTCAGCTTCGAGAACCCCAACGCGCCGGCGGTCTACCAGTGGCAGGGCCAGCCGCGCATCGACGTGCAGTTCAACATCGGCGCGCAGACCGTGGGCGAGGACATCCACGAGGTTGCGCTCAAGATCGACGTGTCGGCGATGGCCGAGGAGCAGACCGCGTTCCGCGTCGAGCTGGTCTATGCCGGCCTGTTCGCGCTCCGCAACATCCCCGCCGATCAGCTGCAGCCGTTCCTGCTGGCCGAAGCGCCGCGCATCCTGTTCCCCTTCGCCCGCCGGATCGTGGCGGATGCGGTGCGCGACGGCAATTTCCCGCCGTTGATGCTGGAGCCGATCGATTTCGGCGCGCTCTACATGCAGCAGGCCGCGCAGGGCGGTGGCGACATCGTGCTGCCGGAGCCTGTCGGCCAGGCCTGAACCCATGACGCCGGCCGGGGCGATGGCGCCTGAACCGATCGGCGGGAGCCAGCGCGCATGAACCTGATGAAGGCGATCGGCACGATCGGCGGGCTGACGATGGTCAGCCGCGTCTTCGGCTTCGCGCGCGAGATGATGATGTCGCGGATCATGGGGGCGAGCGGCGCGGCCGACGCCTTCCTGGTCGCCTTTCGCCTGCCCAACACCTTCCGCCGGCTGTTCGGCGAAGGGGCCTTCTCCGCCGGCTTCGTGCCGCTGTTCAGCCAGCGCTATCACGGGCCGGGCGGCATGGAGGAAGCGAAGAAATTCTCCGAAGAGGTGCTGGCGGTGTTCCTGCCCACCCTCTTCCTGTTCACGCTGGTGTTCGAGCTGGCGATGCCGCTCTTTGTGGCGGCGATCGCATCGGGCTACAGCGGCGCGAAATACGACCTGACCGTGATGCTGACGCGGATCACCTTTCCCTATCTGCTGCTGATCAGCCTGGTCTGCCTGTTCTCGGGCGTGCTCAATTCGCTGACGAAGTTCGCCGCCGCCGCCTTCGCCCCGGCGCTGCTCAACATCGCGATGCTGGCCGCGCTGATCATCGTGCCCGATGGCGGGGTGAAGAGCGCCTTCGCACTGTCGGTGGGCGTCACCATCGGCGGG
>Ga0160473_101031_pt1 | contig 15522 bp, 19 predicted proteins | sample HID1975I_E11MG_FD_108217 | JGI IMG/M metagenome (GOLD analysis project Ga0160473, IMG submission 108217) | Enriched soil microbial communities from UW Madison campus, WI, USA - HID1975I_E11 MG | ecosystem: Environmental > Terrestrial > Soil > Unclassified | place: USA: Madison, Wisconsin... | reverse complement strand
CCCTGTGAAGCAGGAGCCCGAGCCTGACATCCCACCCGATTTTCAGGAGGCACTGGCGGCCATGCCTGAGGCTCGTTCAGTTTGGAACAGTACGACCACCCTCGCACGAGTAGACTGGATTCACTGGATTACTTCAGCCAAGCAACTCAAGACGCGCGCAAAACGAATTGGTGATGCATGCGAGATGCTTGCATCCGGCAAGAAGCACGTTTGCTGTTTCGACTCGTCGGGCTACTACAGCAAGGCCTTCCTTGCGCCTAAGGCAGAAAATGGGAAATGAGGGGAAAAATGCGGAATGAAGGAGATCGGTAGAGGCTCGCAAATCGGCACCCCAAAAACGCAAAAAGCCCTGACTAATCAGGGCTTTGAATATGGCGGAAGCGTAGAGATTCGAACTCTAGGATAGTTGCCCATCGACGGTTTTCAAGACCGTGGTATAAGCGCCCGATCCATGCGGCGCTAGCGGCGAAATCGATTCCAAAACAAAGACGAAACGGCACGGCTACAGGCCGCATACTGCGAGGGTCGCCGCTTCAGTTTTGGAATCGGTTTTCCTACCAAACTCCGCCTATCGGACGCTAGAATTTGCACCAGCGAGACTGAGATGGAGCTTCAAGAATGGCATTTTTGCTAAACACTGTGATCTGCACCTCAATGGCTGTCAGCGCACTGTGCGACACCGGCAACCCCAAAGCGGGCACGCTATATCCCACACGCGAAGCGTGCGAGGAAATGGCCTACATCTACAACAACGAGCAGTTCCAACGGACGGAAGAGAAGCTCGATGAAGAAGGCAGACCGCTCAAGACCTGGACGTATTACTGCCGAGCGGTTACCAGCTAGAAGAAGTCAATTCTTCGATTGCGACCTGTATTACCTATGCCAAAGGTCGCCCCTGTTGAGACCGTCCCATACTGAAGACTTCTAGTACTGCAGCAGTAGTGTGAGAATCCGACCTCAGGCCGCGCAGTTCGCGGCCTATGCATCGGGGCTGTCTAATATGCATTGACGGTTTTGATCGACTTTTGCCCAGTAAAACCGAGAAGCTATCGAGCAGTTTTAGACAGGCTCAGCACCCCTATCCAGGCGTTCTGCCGACGACGATCCGTCCTGGCTCGTCCCTTTCCCACTCATCCGCTTACTGGAATTGAAACAGGCCCAGGTGCCACGCTTCCTCATGTTCGTTGAGCGCCCAGTACCTGGCGGCTTCAGCAAACTCCAGCATCTCTGAAAGCTGATCCAAGTCGACCTCTCGCCGGCGGTGCGCAGCAAATGCCATCTCCGAAAGCACCAGAGCGCGACCATCCGGATCTGTGACCAGGGCGGTGTGATCGTTGAGCTCGGCCAGCCAGGCCCTCGGCAGCCCGGCCATCATTCAGTCCTGCACCACCAGGACTGCGCATACAGCACGCCGTCCACTTCCTCAACACCGTTGATGTTCATCCCGAGCTGCGCCATGCCGTTGACCTTGGCATCGTGAAGGCGCGGGATGATGTCGGGCCCTGGTGTCGGGTTGAATACCCAGGCCTGGGTAGCGACCCGCCCCAGCGGCTCACTGTGGTGGTCACCGATGTGGATATCGGCGCGAAGGGGCTTGATCTTCCTGAGCTGATCGGCAGGTACAGCGACGCCATTCACACGGCGGCGGACGAGAAGAAAGTACATAGGGCACCAATACTGTATATCGATACAGTATCGTAGCCACAGTTGGCACTACTGGGCAACTCAATCAGCCAGGCGGCGTCAACGCGTCGTACTCGCGCTCGCAGTGCTGGCCGGCGATGCGGGCGCGGTCATAAGCTTGCGCCAGCTCTCCCGCTCGTTCATCAGCCCGTGCGAGCAAGTCGGAGAGCACCATCGCGGCGCGGGTGGCTGCCTTGCCACGGGCGATAGCAGCGGTATCCGTGCCGGGGCAACTGACGGAGGCAGCGAGCTTGGCACCTTCGTGCTGCAGCCGCTGGCCAGCAGCATCGGCGCCAGCAGCGCCAGCATCCGCAATCGTTTGTTCTTCCTGGGCATCGGACCTTGCCTCCTCCTGCGCCTGAGCGCGTCGTTGTTCTTCCTGACGGGCTCCGCGTTCGCCGATCACCTCGGCCAGGCGGTCGCCGCTATCCCGTTGCGCTGATGCCTGGGCGGCCGCGGCACGCTCCACCGACCGGCCGTGCTGATAGGTCAGCCAGTAGGTGCCGAGGAGCGCCAGTAGCAGTGCCAACCTGACGGCCCAAGACTTCATGCCAGCACCCGCAGCGCAAGGTCATACAGCGCCTTTCGCTCAGCGGCTCCGTGTGGCACGCGACCAACCTGACCAGTGTTGATGACGCTGCCGATATCCTGGATGCGGCCAGCATCGGCCAGCTCGTTCAGACCGCGCTTCGCCCACCACCAAGCGGCAGACTGGGCGGCGTGCTCGGCCTGCTCGAGCAGCTCCGGCTCGTCTTCAAGCGGAAGGCCAAGGCCGGCGCCCGCCTCTCGATAGTTGCTGCGGCCGGTGACCTGCAGCAGGCCGCGCCCGCGGTAGCGCCAGCCTTCGCCGGATGCCTCCGGGCCGTTGCCCATTCGGCCGCCGTACACCTTGTTGGCGATCTTCTCCGGCTGCCGGGCGTATGCGCCGGCGTTCTGCGCGGAGAACCGAGTGGGCCAGGTGCGCACCAAAGCTTCGGCGCTGTAGCTCAGGTTCTCAACCAGGTTACGCAGCTGGCCGGATTCATGGCCGACCTGGGCCAAGAAGGCCGCCTGCCGGACACGGCTATCGATCTTCCAGCGCGCCATCGCCCGGTTCAGTGCAGGCAAAAAAATGCCCGCAACTGGGCGGGCTTTGGGAAGAATCTGCAGCAGTTGCTGCTCGGTTATGGTCATGGTGACTCCGGGCACACTAAGCCCTCCCAGCTGACGGGAAGGAAATGTAGAATAGGTTGAAGAGGAAATTTGTTGCAGTTGTGATACGTTTCCTCATCGAATGAACATGTCCGACAAGGAAAGCTAAGAGCATGCAACACTCAGTTAAAGAAAACGAATCCAGCCAGCTTCCTAAGGTTTTTACCGAAGCTCAAGAAGCAAGGGTGCGGGAAATAATTCAAGAAGAGATTCAGAAAGCGAAGGTCGAAGACCTAGACGCTGTGAACGAAGAATAATCAAAGGGCCGCTCTTAAGCGGCCCTTTTTATTTATACCGTGACACCAAGTCGCTGCATGCGCGTTCTCATCCGCTCCGCAACAAGGGCAATCTCTTCGTCGGTCAACGCCTCCGAGTAAATCGCGATCGAGGAAATATCAACCTCCCCCGGAAACTGAGAGAAGGCGCTGCCAATTCGGAATTTATTAGCGGTAAGTGCACGCTGTGTTCCAGCACTTCCAACAACTTTTGAGGCGCGGGTAATGTTCTGGACCAAAGTGCCTTCGGTGTCGGATGCTCGCAAGACCCGAATACCCCAAGCAGTAGGGTCATCGGCAGTCGAGACCTGACCGACGCTAATCCCACCGCTGCCATTGCTCCGTGCGGCGGTCGAAGCGAGCAGCGCAGCGCCGCCTGGGTACAGGGTGACCCCGGTCGAGTTTCCGGGAATCCCCGGGGTTATAGACGGGCCGGAGAAGGTGCTCGCATAGACGGGTCGAGGATCTGGAGTTGGAATTGGGTCAGGAACGGCGACGGGCGAACGACCCACCGCGATGATTGTAACCTTCGCAGTATCAGGAGCTTCGGTCTGAATGAAGTTCACAAGCGATTTGAAGCGCCCATGGGTCGAATATGCTACTGGAGATCCTACAATTCTCCCGTTTGGCTTATAGGGCGCACGATTGAAACCGAAGCGGGCAGCATCGGTGTCGAAAGTGAACCAGGCCTCAAGTCCGCGAGTCACTGGCGCAATGACTTTGGTATTCCACGGAGCAACAGTGTCCTTGGAAATAAGAAGAATACCCATTTTAAATCCTTATTAAATGATGTTGAGCTTGAGGCCTGCAACGTATGGAGCCATTGCGCGGTAATACGCATAACGGGCCGAGCCAATCGGGTGAATATCGTCCGACCAGTTTCCAGAAATAAAGCCATCCTCCCCAGGAGACGAAGCAGGCAATGCGTAACCTGCTTCGTGGTTGGCCATTGCCCAAAGCGGCGCAACTGTTACCGAAGAACCGATGTCGATCGCCGACTTCTGGATTCCAGCGATCATTTTCGTGTAGGTGGAGCTCCAAAGAGCATTGCGAGCATCATCAACCGCGGTTCCAGGCACCGACCTGAGGATTTTCGCGCTAGGCCATGCCGCCTTGATTTGCGAGTGCATAATCCGATCAGCGTCATGAATCTCGCCATAAATCGAGCCAGGAGCTACGAAGTATGCATCGTTCGTTCCGAGCAGGCTGACCACCACGTCGGGGGTATCCAGACCGAACCTGGCTTGATAGAAAGCGGGATCAAACACATATCCGTTGCGGACAAGGTCATCTCTGTCCTCTGGCGTGGCCGCTCGAAGGAACGGGTTGTATCCAGCCTTGGCCGACTTCGCCATGGCCAGATACGAAGCCTCTTGGCCGACTTCCACTATCAGTCGACGGTTAATAGCACACGTGTAATCCCGGGCCTGCCAGCCATGCCGCCCTTCCCCCAGCAGCCCGCTAGCTCCGTTCGCGCCCTCGCTTGGCCCTGCTCCTCGAAGGGTGCCAATGAATATAGGGGCGAAACCAAGATCCCTGAGGTACTGGTCGAGAATGTATGCTCCGGCATAATTAGTGATGCTGTCGCCGATCATCAGGATCTTGATGGTGGGGGATCCCGTCTGCACGGGGACGTCCTTGATGTTCAGCTGCATGAAGCGGCGTGCATCCGGGTTAGTCCTGGTACGCAGGCTGAGGACCGCCTTGTCACCATATGCCGAATGGCTTACCGGAATCACCTCACCCAATGCAGACGCACTGGTGCTCATGCTTCCCAGGGACGCAACCACATCACCAACCTGCTCCCGCCTAGGAAGAATACTGGCCACATGGATTTTGGTATCTGATACCGGAGACGTAGCTATCAGCGGACAGAAAAGCAATCCACCTTCCAGAGGATCGGGTCCAACATCTTCACCAAACAGCGACATTGGGTCGCTAAGCGGATTGAGGATCGCACCGTCAAGATCCGTTACGAAAATTCCTGGCTGGTCTGTTACATGCATTTCCAGCGGGCCCAAGATCGTCATCTTCTCATCGGAGTAGAGCGACATGGCACCTTCTGCGTCGCCAATTGCGAGTCGGCCTGGCAATGATGCTACTTCGAATGGGATGGTGGTTAGCCGCTTGTCTGTGGCGAGCAGCTGGAGACCGCCCTCAGGATCACAGACCTCAAGAATCGCGACTTCAGGCGAGCTAGATGGCGAGCTCTTGACGAGACTAGAAAGCGTTTCAACAACGTCCGCGGATGCCACCCTGCCAGCGACAACAGCGACACCTCCATCGTTTCGATAACGGGTCTCGAACGTCCCATCAGCCCCAGGAACCGTGAAGAACCGATTTTGAGTACCGGTACCATTGGTTTCCAGCAGACCTTCCTCGATTGACGGATAAGTCCCAGTACTGGCCATGAAATCGGCATAGATCTTTTTGAGGGTTGGCTTTGTAACGCCGCTGATGACAACGTGGTCGGCATCCGACAGGAAAAGCGAGTTGGCGTTGTTCACCAGCTCTTCAAAGAGCTTGAGGTCAGAAGCTCCGCTCATATTTACTCCATGTAAAAAAACCACCGAAGTGGGCAGGAAATCAGGTAGCCGGCGCACCGGACCAAGAATGGGTGTACCAGCGCTGCAGCAGGTTCCGCAGAGCAGCATTCATGACTGGCAGGGGCATACCGGCAAGCAGAGAGGTGAACTCAGCCTCATCGACGATGGGCAGTTCGAATAGCTCGAGCTCCGCAGTGTACCGCCACAGGTCGGCGCCAACCAGCTCGGGCACCACCGGCGTATCAGTGAACCGAGCCCGAGTAGGCTGCAGGCCAAGCGGAGTTTTGATCGGACACAGGAACCAGTCAGCCCACTTGATCCCCCACTTGCGCCACCCGTCGAACAGCTTTGCTTGGGTAGCCGTGAACATCCAGGAAACGTTGACGAGGGTTGGAACCGTCCGATAGCGCCGACGTTGCATTGCTCTGCCGGTCACCAGCGGTGTGCGTACGATAGGGCTCGCCGGTGAAAAGCCGTACCCCTCACGCAACGGCAGCGGAAGGTCGTCAGGTATCGAAAGCATCAGGCCTTTCCTCAGGTCGGTGCGAAGTTGTCGTCGTCGGCGTACACCCGCACGTCGTAGTTCACAGCCTCGACATCGGCGGTGAAGTCTTCCGGGGTAATGGATTCGATCAGGATCGGGTAGCACCACCGGGTGGTCGTTCCGAACAGCAGGTGTGGCGGCTCGATGTCCCAGGACAGATCCGGCTCGAAGTCCAGCCCAGGCACAGTGAGCCGCGTTTCATCCACCCTCGTCGCCCGCCATGGCCCGCTGAGCGTGCCGTCTGGGCGGCGCAGGCCAACAACGTGGCTTGCCCCTTCAACCCAGGTAAGCGGCTCGGAGCTTTCCAGCAGCGTCTTGCCATTGCCTTCTTGGAAATCAACCAGAATGGCACTCTGCCCATAGCCCGGAATGTCATCTGCGGCGGCGCAATAGCTCTTGTACCGGCTGTTCATCGCGGCGAGCTCCGTGGAGAAGCTGTAGCCATGCCGCTGATATTTGTAGCGTCGCCTTTGCCGCATGCCGATGCGCCAGGCCCGGTCACGATTGATCACGCCCTGCAAGGTGACCTTCTCGGTTTTCGCGCCCACATCCCCAGGCAGCCGGCACTTCACTGTCTCCTTCTGCCAGGTGTCTTCGTCCACATACTCGACATCCACCCCGTCATAGTCATCGGGGCGCACCGTGGTGAACTTGCGGGTGAGGCTGGTGACCATGCTTTGCGGGGTGTACATGTGCTCGAACACAGAACGAGGCTCATCCCGCACTGGCCGGATCAAGCCCCTGTCTATGGTCAGCTCAGCAAACCCCGCCATCAACGCCGTGTTGAGCGCCTCAAGAACGGTCTCCTGCGTCGACACTTCCAGATCGAACTTGTCACCGCGGACCTTCCAGATGGCATCGAGGCGATCCAGTTCAACCAGATCAAGATCAGCGTCTGTGTAGCCAATGGTTCGGGCCACATGAGCAACCCACGGCACGATGTCCCTCGTGGGTGTCTCGACCGCCCAGGCACCACCACTGCGGACGGGTAGAACCCGCGTCGGCCGGACCGAGACCATGGTCTGGGATTGGGCCGAAAGCCGGTTGCTGCCCTTGATGTAGACGACCATCACCGTCACATCCTGGTACCGGCGAGGCGCGCGCTCGATGCGACCTCGCAGGCCGAACCACTGCACCCGATCCTGTTTGTTTGAGCTCGTCGACTCCTCGCCAATGCGGCGTACTCGAACCTCAGGCCGGATAGCCGTTGGCAGGGAGATCTTTCGCGTGTAACCCATCTGATCGGGCGATGTGGCTGTGTATGTGGAGGTCAGGGACGTCCAAGCTCCAGCTGTGGTGATGTCGCGGTATTGAATCTCGACATGCACACTGACCTGGCGCTTATTGCCGTTCTTCTCGGTATAGCGGATCAGGCCCTGCGGGAAGAAGAAATCGAGCTCAAGGCGGCGCGTCACCTCGCCTTCCGGGACGGCTGCGATCGGGCCAGACCAATCGCCCTCCATGGTCGAGCCGTCCAGCACGATGTCCACGCCATTGGTTTCAACCGCATCAAAGCCTTCCCATTCATCGTCCTCGGCTCCGGTATCGGTCAACTTAGTGACAGTGATGGCGGAAGGGCCATGCGCTTCACTTCCTGGAGTGTCCTCGTCGTCTTCCTCGGAGTCATCCGAGACCGCCGTGATCCGGTACCGAAGGTCACGGTATCCAATGGTGGATGGCAGCTCGCCCGTCAAGAGGCCAACCACTGGCGCGCCGCCGTCGTAGGCCAAGGTCATCTTGGCGAATTGCCCATCGGCTGCGGCCTCGGATTTCACACCGGTCACGAACACCGGGTTTTGCCCGAAAACATCGGATGTAGAGCCGGTCAGACCCAGCGCAACGCCAGAATACGGCGCGGCCTGTTCTGCAATGCGCAGCCGGCCGGACGATACGCTGGCCGCCAAGGGTGTTCCGGCAAGCGCGCTGTTCACCGCTGTGACCAGGCCAGCCAGATTTGTGGCTGCGCTATTCAGCGCGACAGGGAACTCACTGGCGCCGCGGGTTACTGTGAAGGTCAGCGGCGCCATGTCGAAGTCGAACCGGGTTGGAGCAGCACTCCCGGTAATCATGGATGCGCTCCCAGGCACAGCTGGCGTGCCAGGCACCTCAGGAACGTAGGTGGCCACGACGTATTGCCCAGCATTGGCCCCGGTGATTTCCAACTTCATGCCAACAAATGGCTTCAGCATGGGCACGTGCTTGCCGGTGATCACCGTGGCACTGCCATCGGCAGGCGCGATGTAGGTATACGGGTAAGGCAACTCGATGCGCGCGATCATGCCGCTGTCCCAACCGGACGGGAACCATCCGGCGCCCTCAGGCACCGAGAGCACAAAGTCGCTCGCCTGGACTGCATTGCCAGAAAATTGCTGCTGAACCACTATCGTGGTGGTCAGCGTCAGGCCGGCATTTCCGGTGTTGGTAGCCCCTACCTCCGTTGAACTGTGCCACCACTGGGCGGCCGTTTCGTTGCCCAAGTCCTGCCCTGGGCCATAAATCGTGTAGCTGGCAGTCGAGCCCAGGGAAGAGATCGGCGTGTCACCAATCAGAATGTCGCTGGGCAGCACCTGGTACTTACCCTTGCCGATGCACAGGAGCAGTTCTGCCCATTGCTCGGTAGGGTCACCGAAATAGCGATGCACCGGGACCAGGATGTCCGGATAGCGCTTGGGATGACCGGCCAGCTCAGGGATCACATCATTGAGTGCCGGCTGATTGCCCTTGACGGTCGACAGGTTGAGCTCCCGAGAAGTCCGGTTTTGCATGCTTGGCGTGGTCGGCTTCACCGGATCGAAGGGGTTGCCCAAGCCGAATAGCTTGGCCAGCGGGCCAGGCTTGAAGATGGTCTTGAGGGCACTGCCCTTCGGCTCAATGAAGATCGACACATGGTCGCCGGGACCAACCTCAACTTTTCCCCAGGTGGCCGGGGCAACCAACTCACCGTTCACTGTGATGCTGATCGGCGGTACCGGCCGTGGCTCATAGCCCCGGACTTTGCCCTTCAGCCAGGCCTCAATCGTCGTGGCCTGATCCAATGGGTGGCGCTCAAGGGGGCCACCCTCAAGCTTGCTCGGAAAGATCTCGATCACGATGGTATTTCACTCTCGGGTAGGACCGCTCGAAGTCGATCAGGCGCATGTTGGTCACTCCAGCGATGGGGTTGATCTCGAAGACCCGCAGCTCCCCGTCGATCGGGACGACGACCCCAACGTGCGTGCACAGCCCGCCATGGATCACGGCGGCGATTGCCCCCGGAACAGGCGGGCCAACGGGCATCAGGTCGGAGTACTGGGCGTAGGCTCTGGCAGAGGAACGAAGGTCCCGGCGATCTATTGGGCCGAAGGACGGCAGCGGAGGCAGACCGAGCACTTCCTCACGGATGGCCAGGACCAGCCCCCAGCAGTCGAGAAGGTATCGACCACCCACGGCCTCGCCCCGCGCCCCGTCTTCATAAGTCGCGGTGAAGTATTTGTCGTACATGGGTTAGAGGTATGTCAGCCCTGGGGCAAAGTCGGTGGTGTAGCGGGCCCTATTCCACATCATGTTGATCAGGTCGTAGTAGCCGGCCTCGACTTGGATAGTTGGACCATCCATGGTCCCGCCGAACGAGGTCATTCGGTACGGCCTGTCAGCAGGCTCGCCGGGCACGGTGAACAGGTACTCGCGGTAAACGATCGTGACCCTGGCCTCGGCCGCAAGCGAGGCGTCCAGCAGTTGCTGGGCCTCTCCGGTCACGTTGTCGATGACGAAGGTCAGCGTCTGCGCGCCGGTGTTGTCCTTGGCCGGCAGGGCCACGTCAATGGCCGAGGCCAAGAACGTGACCGTTTTGCCGGCCTCGGTAGTTGCCCGAAAATCTTCGAAGTCCTGGACCAGGTACAGCGTCTTGTTCCAGGCCGGGCACGCGATCTCCAGTGTGGAGATGATGTCATCCCCGCCCGAGGCGTAAACGACTTCAAGCGCCGTCATTTCGGGTCCCTCCTCAGGCCATAGGCCGCGCCGGTGGCACGACTCACTTTGCCGGTACCGCGGGCGAAGCCGTTGGCGATATGCTCATCGGCTGCATCCAGGATCAGCTTCAACTCCCCATCGGAGAGCTCACGCCGAGCCGTGACGGGTGGGCCGTTGTTGATGACCTTGAGCGACCCCGGCTGAGTGGAAGTTTTCGCTACGCTATCCAGCGTTCGGTCAAGCTTCGCGCTGGTCTCGGCAGTGGTAACCCGCTCGCCCTTTTTGAGGTTCCAGGTCCCGTCAGCCGGAACGTAATCGATGCCGTCGTGCGCCTGGCCGTCGAGCGAAGCGCCCACGGCCGTCATCAGCACACCAGCTGCGCCGGCTGCCGCGATCGCAGCACCAGGCGCAATGGCCGGACCAACAAACGGCACGCCGATCATCGACACAAAGGCGTTCAAGGCTGCCATCGCCACCTGCGCTGCTGCGAAGGAAAGCAACGCGTGTCCCATGGATTGGATGAATGTTGCCGCGAAGCCCTTGATATCGAGCTTCCCGGTCTCGGCCCACTCGGTCACGGCGTCGGTGAGATTGCGCAGGGTGTCAGCGCCGACTTGCTGCATGCTGCCGTAAAGGTCCATCGCCGCCTCGGCCTGGGTAGCGAAGCCGCTGAGGAAGCCTGCCGTGCCGTTCAGCTGCAACTTGTCGACATCCTCGTAGTACTTCTCCTGCATGGCCCGGCGTTTTTCCAAGGCTTTTTCGAGGATGTCGTTCTCGCGTTCGTACGCCGAATCCGACACGTCGCCGGCTTCATGCCGCTTTCGCAGATCTTCAATCTGGTCTTGGTAGTCCTGTTCGATGGCCAGCATGTCCAGGGCACGTCGCTTAATCTCGTCGCTGCTGTAGGCATTCAACAGCGGCGCATCCAGTGCGCGCTGATCAATGTTCAGCTGCCGTTTTACGCTGGCATCAAACCCAGCGACCGCCTTGTCATCCTCCTTGGCCTGCTTCAGCTTTTTCAGCTGGTCCAGTTCAGCAGCCAGGCCCTTCAGGCGCTCCTGCTGCTTGGCGCTGAGCCCGGTGAGGTTTCCCGACTCCAGTTCGAACTGGAGCTTGGCGATCTCTGTCGCTTCCTTGCGCTTGTCGGTCTCGGTGTTGATGAGGGCAATCTGTCGCTTGTAACCCTCCTCGGCAGTATCGAATTGCCCCTGAAGCTTCTTCGCGGCCTGCTCCGCCGCCTTGGCCGCGGCGAGAGCTTCTGCGGTCGGAGCCTTGAAGGTGCCCTTAGCGCCTTCCTTGTTCACCAGGGCAAGCGCCCCAGCGATTTCCTTGATCTTCCCACTGGCCTGCCCGGACGAGCCGGCCTGGTCAACCCGGACCCAAAGCTTGTTGTAGCGCTCGTCGAGCTTGTCCAGATCCTTGCCAACATCGCCAGCAAGCCTTGAAGAGTTCTCCCGGATTTTGTCGATGGCCTCGAGCGGCTTCGACAGGTCGACGCCCTCAAACGAACCGCCGATGATGTCCACCAATCCGGATATTGATTTCCCGGTCAGCTCAACGGCGTAAGCCAGGGCTAGGGCCGTCTTCGCCCCGAAGTCCATAACCGCGCGCAGGCCGTCCGACAGCGCTGTCATCGTCTCCGTGTCCTGGCTCAGGTCGAAGAGGATGTCCGAATAGCCGCTCAGCGTAGGCATAAGTGCCGAGGCGAGCTGGTTTTTGATGCCGGCCATGGATTGCTGAGCCAGCCAACCAGCAGCTGCAAGGTTCTGCGTGGCAGCGATGGTCTTCTGATCCATGATCGCACCGGCTTTCTCGGCCGCATCGCCCAGGACGTTGAACCCAGCGCCGTTATCGCGCAGTAACGGCAGCAGCAGCGTGGCGTCATTCGCCAGCGATTCCATCTGCTGGGTCATTTCAGCCTGGCTAAGACCTGCTTTTTCCAGGCTGCTTGCGAACAGCTGCAGCGCCTGCGGTCCAGATAGGTTGCGGAACTGCTCGGCGGTCACACCAACCTTCGGCGCGATCGTCTTGAAGAAGTCCTGAAGCTCTCCCCCGCCATTCAGCAGGAAATCACCCACCTTGTCGTTCACATCCTTGAGGATGTCGGCGAACTTGTCAGACTCGATGCCTACCGCCTTGGCGCCGGCGGCGTAGCGCTGGAACTCGTCGGTGTTACTGCCGGCGACAGCCGAAAGGCGGCTTATCTCGTTGGCAGCATTGACCGTGGATACCGTGAAGGCTGCGAGCGCTGTAACGCCGGCAGCGACCGCAGCGCCGATCGCCGTGCCGACTGCCTTGGCATTCTTTTCAACATCTTTTCGCCATTTTTCGGAGCTTCTCCCGGCCTTGTCCATGCCTCCAACAAAGCCGCCGACTTTGGCAATGACATCCAGGGTCAGGGTGCCGAGGGACCTCGATGCCATACCCTTCTCCAGCTGAACGAAGCGAATGAGTCACCCCCAGGTGCTCATCGCCTCTACAAGTGAAATTTCCCGGTCGTCGTGGTCATGCGGAGCAAAGTCCGCAACGGTGTAGGGCGGCGGGCGCTTCTGCTCATTTCGATGCAGGTTGGCCGTCAGCGCCGCCAACACAGCCACGGATCGCTCGATGCGCATACCCAGGTGCAGCGAGCCTCGGCGCTGCCGAAACCTGACCCAAGACCGAAACTCGCTTAGGCTTAGAGATTCTTTGGCTTGCGCGATCGTCGGCCCACCGACGCCGGAGAGGACGAGTTCGTGCCAGATTTCGTCGAGTTCGGTGAGCTCGTCGTCTTTCCCAGGTCATTTACCTCCTGGATAGCGAAGAGCAGCGCTACCGATAGCGCGCCATCAAGCGAGCCCAGACGTTTGGTACTTTCCGGATCTTTCGCTAGCTCGACCGGATCAAGCGGGCCATGGGTGATGTCCAGGGGACTGCTGAACACCGGGTTTCCATGCTCGTCGCAGATCGAGGCTGCGATCTTGCCGGCAATGCTGTCCTGCTTGCCGTTGAACGAGAGCACATCGCTCACGGCAGTCTGGTAGCCGAGAGGCCGGACGAACACGGTTGCATCGAAGGCGGTGCCGTTCTGGCGCCACTTGATCTTCTTTTCCACCGGTCGGCCAGTGAAGGAGCCAGCGCTTTTCAGCGCGTCGAGAGTCAGCTTCATGGATTACCTCAGCTGGTGGATTTCGGAATCCAGACGCCACGCCCAGAGCGCTGGATAGTGGCGGCCGTGCTCACGACAGAGTTGGCAGCAAAGTCGAACGGAAAGTCCGACACATAGCCTTCGAAGATGTACCAGGTACGGTTGGTCGGCAGTTCGAAGTCGTCACCAGCGGTGTTGACCGTCGGGAGCGCGGTCGGCTCGCCATCAGCGTCGACCGGACCATCGGACCAACCGATAGCCCATTTCTGCTTGGTATCGGAATCCGACTCGGACAGCTGGTGCAGGCGCACATGGCTGGCATTGGCAGGGTCAGCATTCACCGTCAAGGCCGCCTGCCCCGGGGTGCGGAGCCCCTTCTTGTAGGTACGGTCCTTGTCCTTGAGGCAGGTATCTTCGATGGAGTCCGCCGGGTTTCCGCCAGGGTTGAAGGCAGTGGCGCATTCCACCTCAACCACTGCCATCGGGCCAGTTGGGGTAGGCTTATCAAGCACGAAGACCTGCGTGCCTTGGGTCAAAATCGACATGGTTGTCTCCTGTCGGACAAAGAAAAGCCCGCACTCGGCGGGCCAGGTTTGCTCAGCGGCGGACTATCCAGTCCACGTCGAAGCTGGTTCGGTAATTTTTTGTGGTGGGGTCGCGGGCCTCGCCTCCCCAACGGGTGACATTGGCGCGCAGCTCAATGGCATCGCGAATCGCATCGCGAACTTTGCGAACCGAGGTGCCGGTGGTGCCGTACACGTCGATCTGCAACGAGAACCCGTCCACATCTGGGCGGCCAGCCAGGTAGTTCTCCGGGCTGCCGTTCACCAGCTGCCACACCGCGTATGGCTTAGCCACACCCTCTGGAGCCTCCCCAAAGGAATAGAGCCGGAGCGCAGCGCCGGTACCAAGCAATGCAGTAACACCTGCAGCCTGGGAGCACACTTGAAAAATAGGGGCAGTCATTTAGTCGCGGCCTTCTTCGCAGCGCGCCGGATGGCGCGGTCTATAGCCTTCTCGTACTCGGTGACGAAGGTGCTGGTGGCCTCGCTGATGCTGCTGGCCAAGGCCGTACGCATGAACGGATCAGCAGCCATGTTCTCGGTACCGAACTCGATCAGGCGCCAGTGCGGCGTGGGCGAGTTCGGACTGAGGTCGCCGCCGTCCTTGAGCACGGCGCCGTGAAGCACGCCGATCCGGAAACCGAGGTCGCCGGTCAGCTTGAACAACTTGCCGTCCCAGCGCAGGACGATGTTGTCCGAGATCGAACGGCCGGTTGCCTTGTCGTCGATTCGCTCGGCGCCGTCCTTGGCCTTCTGCATCACCACCTGAGCGGCCTTGCGCAACGCTGCCCGACCACCCTTTCGGCGAACGTCATAGCTGACCGAGTCCAGCTTCCCCAGCAGGCTATCCAATCCGGTGATGCTGAACTCGACGCCGTCAGCCATCTTTCACCCCTTTCGACACGAGGATGGTGAGGTATTCCTGGCCGGACTTCTGATCTTCCAGCGGCGGCCCTTCGATGCTGTAGATCTGGCCGCGATGGACGATGCGCATGGATGACAGAACGTCAGGGCGGTACCGAATGACTATCCGGGCCGTGGCCTCCGACTGAGCCGCTTGAGCGGCAATCAGGTCTTTAGCGGATAACGGCTCAACCGCAGCCCAGGTGCTAGCAAACATCTGCCACGCAGGATCACCAAACTCGCCTGAACCAGGGTCGCGCACAGCGGTAAAGTGCTGAATCTCGACAGGATGCCGAAGATCACCGGCTTTCATGGCATCACCTCGTCTGGCGGCCCCCTCCAATCGCGGGAGGACCAAAGCAATGAGTCGACCGCCATCGGCAGTTCTGTGGCGATAGTGCCGGTTACGATGGCCTCGCGATTCGCGTAGGAGTGGCCAATCAAAAGGAGCAACGCTGCCTTGAAGCTGGCCGGGAAGTCAGCCGCGTCGATCAACTTCGGGTTGTCGCAATACCACAGAGCCCAGGACAGCGCCGACTCAGCGTAGAGCTCAATCAACGCGTCTTCTGCCGAATGATCGACACGCAGGTGCTGCTTGATCGTTTCGATCGGAAGAAGCTCCAGCGCGGTCACGGTCATTTTTTCTTACCTGGCTTCTGCTCTGGCTCTGGCTCTGGCTCTGGCTCTGGCTCTGGCTCTGGCTCTGGCTCTGGCTCTGGCTCTGGCTCTGGCTCTGGCTCTG
>Ga0160473_101018_pt1 | contig 15669 bp, 12 predicted proteins | sample HID1975I_E11MG_FD_108217 | JGI IMG/M metagenome (GOLD analysis project Ga0160473, IMG submission 108217) | Enriched soil microbial communities from UW Madison campus, WI, USA - HID1975I_E11 MG | ecosystem: Environmental > Terrestrial > Soil > Unclassified | place: USA: Madison, Wisconsin... | reverse complement strand
GGCCAGGTGCTCGCGCGGATGGAGTTCGACGCGGTGTTCCAGGCGCTGGTCCGCCGCGTCGAGAGGATCGAGCCGGCCGGTGCGGGAGAACGCTTCATCAACAACGCCGCCGTCGGCTGGGGCCGGTTGCCGGTACGCCTCGTGGCAGCCTGACCGCGTTATCAATGGCCTATCGTGTTGCCGGACTGTTTCCCGCTTCGCCTGCGACAAGTCCTCTTCGCTATTCACCAAGTCCTCGTTCACGGCGCGTGGAATTATGCTTGGCGGAGAGGAGCTGAAAGTTTCGGTCGACCGAGTATTCGGCGGCTGCACGGCTTCGGCTGCACTTCTTCTCTCAAGCAAAAAAGAGCGAAACAGGGAAGGATCGATCGTGAACAGGGAGCAGGGTAAAGTCGTCGCTTTCAGGGCGGCGCTGCTGGGTGCTGCCGCCATCTGGCTGGTGCCGTCCGCCGCCGGTGCGCAGGATGCCGCACCAGCAACACCACCACCAGCGCCATCGGAAGCACCGGTCGCCGAGGACGTGACCGGCATCGAAGACATCGTCGTCACCGCGCAGTTCCGCGAGCAGCGGCTGCAGGACACGCCGATCGCGATCACGGCGGTCAATGCCGGCATGCTGGAGGCGCGCAGCCAGACCAACATGATCCAGATCGCGTCGGCCGCGCCCAACGTGACGATGAAGCCGACCGTGGCCGCCTATGGCAACGCCGCCGTGGTCTCGATCCGTGGCGTCGGCCAGATCGACTATAATTTCGCCTATGAACCCGGCGTCGGCGTCTACATCGACGACGTCTATTACCCCACCGTCTACGGGTCGCAGCTCGACCTGCTCGATCTCGACCGGGTCGAGATCCTGCGCGGGCCGCAGGGGACGCTCGCCGGCAAGAACTCGATCGGCGGCGCGGTGAAGCTCTATTCGAAGAAGCCGACCGGATCGAACAGCGGCTATATCGAGGGCACCTACGGCTCGTTCGATCGCATCGACCTGCGCGGCAGCGCCGATCTGCTGCTCGTGCCGGATCAGCTGTACCTGCGCATATCGGGCGTTTCGAAGCGGACGCGCGGCTATGTCACGCGCAAGGATTTCGGCTGCGTCTTCCCCAATTCGGGCGTCGCCGCCACCGGCGGTTCGCTCGATTGCGTGCTGGGCCGCGAAGGCAAGATCGACTTCAACGGCCTGCGCGGATCGCTGCGCTGGACGCCTACCGAGCGGCTGGAGATCAACCTGATCGGCGACGTCTACTCCGATGACTCCGGGCCGACGCCCGCGCCGGTGCTGTTCGTCGATCCGTCACGCCAGCCCAATTTCCCGCTGTCGCAGTTCGTGACCGGCGAAAAATGGGTGACCTACACCACCTATGCCAACCCGACGAAGAACTACGCCTATTCGGGCACCAATTCGCTCGACGGCTATGGCCTGTCGGGCCAGGTCACCTACGACCTGAACGACGACATGCAGATCACCTCGATCTCCGCCTACCGGTCGTACAGCGGCTATTTCGACCTCGACGGCGACGGCACCCCCTTCGGCCTGTCGACCCAGCATAACGAGGTCGATTTCCGTTCCTTCACGCAGGAAGTCCGCCTCAACGGCGCGATCGGCGACCTGATCGACTACACCGTCGGCGGCTTCTATTATGACGGCCATGGCGTGCTCGGCGGCCGGGTCAACCTGCCGACGCTGGACAACATCACCGGCGACACCGTTGATTCGGACAGCAAGTCCGGCTTCGTCCATGTCGTGCTGCACGCGACCGACCGGCTGAACTTCTCCGCCGGCCTGCGCTACACCGATGAATCGAAGTTCTTCCGCTTCGTGCGCAGGGATCCGTCGGGGGCCTTCGTGGCGCTCAACGGCATCACCGGCGACTATTCGGAAAAGCGGTGGGATTACCGCTTCAACGTCGATTACCGGCTGTCGGACCAGGTGCTGGTCTACGGCAACGTCGCGACCGGCTTCAAGGGCGGCGGCATCAATCCGAAGCCCTTCATCGCCAGCCATGTCGTCGCCTTCGGCCCGGAAAGCATGACCGCGTTCGAGATCGGCGCGAAGACCGACCTGTTCGATCGCCGGATGCGCTTCAACGTCTCGGCCTTCTTCAACAAGTACAAGGATATCCAGCTCAACATCACCAACGGCTTCGGCGGCTTCCCAGTCTCCAACGTGCCGTTCAACGCCGGCAAGGCGGATGTGAAGGGCTTCGAGGTCGAAACCGATATCCGTCCCTTCGGCGGGCTGATGATCGATGCCTCGCTCAGCTACCTCGATTTCAAGTACAAGTTCCTGATCCCCGCCATCCTCGGCTCGGGCATCACCTATGACATGGTCATGCCCTTCACTTCGAAGTGGAAGGCGAGCGCCGGCATCCAGTACGAATTCCCGCTGAGCGACGAGATGGCGCTGATCCCGCGCTTCGACATCGCCTATCAGTCGGAATTCTGGAGTCTGACGCTCAACCGCCCGACCAACCGGGTGGGCAACGTCACCGTCGCCAATGCGCGCCTGACGCTGAAGGCGAGCGACAGCTGGGAAGCCGCGCTGTCGGTCACCAACCTGTTCGACAAATACTATTACCTCAACAAGTACGACGGCCTGATCACCAGCCTGGGTACGGCGCAGGGCACGCCCGGCCGCCCGCGCGAATGGGCGATCACGCTGAAGAAATCGTTCTGACCAACTGTCGGCGGCGCGCCTCCCCCCTCACGCGCCGCCGGCCTTTCTGTTCTGATGTGGATGCGGGCTGGAGCATGATCGATTGACCGACCCTCGTCGCGTATTGCGGGATCGTCCGATGACGCTGGACCAGTGGTTCATCGTCGGCCTGTGCGTCGCGATCAACTTCATCGACGGGTATGACATCATTGCGCTTGCGGTCGCGGCGCCTGTGCTGGCCGGCGAATGGGCGCTCTCCTCGGGCACGCTCGGCTTCCTGTTCAGCGCGGGGTTGATCGGCATGTGCATGGGCGCGCTGCTGATCTCGCCCTGCGCCGACCTGTTCGGCCGACGCCCCGCGATCATGGGCGCGCTCTGTCTGATGGCGATCGGAATGGCGCTGTGCGCGATCGCCCCCGGCACCGAGGTGCTGGCGATCGGCAGGGTCATCACCGGCATCGGGATGGGCGGCATGACCAGCACCGCCGGCACGCTGGCGATGGAATACAGTTCGGCCAACCGGCGCGAGCTTTCGGTCGCGCTGGTGGTGATCGGTTATCCGGTCGGGTCGGTGCTGGGCAGTTCGCTCGCGATCCTGCTGCTGCAGACCTTCACATGGCATTCGATCTTCTGGGGCGGGTCGCTGCTCGCGGTGCTGCTGTTCCCGATCATTGCATGGCGACTGCCCGAATCGCTCGAGTTCTTGCTGAGCCGCCAGCCGCCGGGTGCGCTCGACAAGGCGAACCGCGTCCTGCGCCGGCTGCATATCCCGGTGCTTGCAGCACTGCCGCCACACGGCGCGGCCGGGGCGGGGGATCGCGGGCTTGGCCGCTTCCTCGAACCCGCGATGCTGCGCCGCGTGCTGCGGGTCTGCGCCGGCCAGGCGATGAACATGTTCTCCTGGTACTTCATCTTCAACTGGGCGACGAAATGGGTGGCGGAAATGGGGCTGTCGACCAGCGCCAGCATCTCCTTCTCGCTGTCGATCAGCGCGGGCGGCGTCGTCGGCGGCATCGCGGCGGGGGCCTTGTCCAGCCGGGTCGGCCTGCGCCAAGTGACGACGCTCTCGTTGGCGGGCGTCGCGCTCTGCATCGTGCTGTTCCCGCTCGTGCCCTCCAGCCTGCCGGTGCTGACCGTCCTCGGCTTGGTGCTCGGCGCGGCGCTGTTCGGCTCGGCGGCGTCGATCTATTCGACGATCGCGCTGGCCTATCCGCCGCAGATGCGCGCCACCGGCGCGGGCATCGCCTCCACCGCCGGCCGCGTCGGCGCGATCTTCGGTCCGCTGTCGGCGGGGGTTCTGCGCGACGAGGGGTTGAGCATCGCGCTGGTCTGCCTGTTGCTCGCCATCCCGTCGCTGCTGTCGGCCGCGATCTTCTGGGGCACGCCCCGCGACGCCTCGGTCGAGGACAATTCCGGAGAGACGATATGACACGCGCATGGGCCTATGCCTCGATGACGGCGCTGCTGCTCGCCGCCGCTTCGCCTGCCCACGCCCAATCCCAGCCCGTGCCGAAGCCCGGTCGCTGGGGCGCGGCGGACCAGGCTGGGTCGTCCAACACGCAGACCCCGGCCAAGGCGCTGCAGGCGGCGAAGCTGGTCACCGCCGGCAAGACCTATCCGCTGGCCCATCCCTATGAGGATGCGATGCCCAAATTCGCCAACCGCGTCTTCGCGCTCACCGGCACCGGTGGCGTCGCGGGCGGGCCGCTGGGCGACAACGGCGCGTTCTACAACGACGATTTCCTCGCCACCCAGATCGGGCAGGTCGGCACCCAGTTCGACGCGCTGGGCCATGTCGGCATGATGCGCGACGGCAAGGAGATCTACTATGGCGGCCGCACCGGCGATCAGGTCCATGGGCCTGCGGGGCTGCGCCAACTGGGCGCGGAGCAGATCAAGCCGTTCTTCACGCGCGGGCTGCTGGTCGATATCGAAGGATACAAGGGCCGCGTGCTCCCCGCCGGCACGCCGATCACCATCGCCGATCTGGAAGGCGCGCTGCGCAAGCAGGGGCTCGATCCCGAAAGCATCGGCGAAGGCGATGTGGTGCTGATCCACACCGGCTGGGGCCGCTACTGGAAGACCGACAACAAGACCTTCACCACCTCCTCGCCCGGCATCGATCTGGCGGCGGCGCGCTGGCTGGCGAAGAAGGGCGTCGCGATCATCGGATCGGACACGATGGTGGTCGAAGTCTCGCCCAACCCCGATCCGGCGCAGGCGATGCCGGTCCATGTCGAGATGATGGCGATCAACGGCATCTACCTGCTCGAATGCGTCGCGACGGAGGCGTTGCGCGCCGACGCCGCATGGGAATTCGCCTTCTCCTACGCCCCCATGGCGATCGTCGGGGCGACCGGCGCGCCGGGAACGGCGCTGGCGATCCGATAGCGCGCGCGCCCGGCTCCAGACGCCGGCCGTCGGGTCATTCCTCGGCGAACACCTCGTCCAGCACCCTCGGGCGGCGGGTGGATACGCGGTGGCGGGTCTCGGCCTGGGTGACCACGCTGCCGGCCGGCACGTCCTCGGTCAGCCACACATTGCCGCCGATGGTCGATCCCTGGCCGATCGTCACCCGACCGAGGATGGTCGCGCCCGCGTAGATGATCACGTCGTCCTCGACGATCGGGTGCCGCGCGAAGCGTTCGCGCGTGGAGATGTGTCCGTCGGCCGGCAGGCGGCGCGCGCCCAGCGTGACCGCCTGGTACAACCTGACCCGCGCGCCGATGATCGCGGTCTCGCCGATCACCACGCCGGTGCCGTGATCGATGAAGAAGCTCGGGCCGATCGTGGCGCCCGGATGGATGTCGATGCCCGTCGCGGAATTGGCGATCTCCGATATGATCCGCGCGATCAGCGGCGCGCCCAGCCCGTGCAGGCTGTGCGCCAGGCGATGATGGATCACCGCAAGCGCGCAGGGGTAGCAGATCAGGATTTCGTCGACGCTGCGCGCGGCGGGATCGCCCAGGAAGGCGGCTTCGACGTCGGTGTCGATCAACGCCCGGATATCGGGAAGCGCGAGCGCGAAATGGTGGAGGATGCTTTCGACGTCCTCCTCGCAAAAGGCGTGCAGGTTGGTCGCGCTCCAATAGCGCAGTTCCAGCCTGACCTGCTTGAGCAGCGCGGCGAGCGCGCGATCGATCATCACGGCGACATAGGCGTCTTCCTGCCCCACGTCATTGCCCGGTTCGCCCAGCCGCTGCGGGAACAGCGCGGCGCACAGGTCCGCCAGCACGCCCTCGACCACGCGCCGGGACGGGAAGCCGTTGGCCCCGATCTCCGCGTTGTGCCGATGGGCATCGCGCCAGCGCAGCCGCGCGGCCTTCAATCCCGCCCCGATCGAAGCGGTGTCCCACGGCTTATGCGGATCTCCCACCTCATCGGCGTTGATCGCGACGCTGGCCATACGAATACTCTCCCGAATGCTTCCTTATATCCTATCGAATGAATATGATAATGGCAGCGCTCATTCCTTTCCCGCCTGCAAACGAGACTTCACTCACCCGCGGGAACAGGTCGCTGCCTCGAAAACGGCCCCGATCGGACTGATCGCCGAGAAGCCACCGCGACATCGACGCTGTTGACAGGAAATGGAAGCGCTTTCATAAACTGAGGGGAGGCCGGAAGAAGGCCAGGGGAGGGTGCCAGGTGGATTTGATTCTCGCGCGGGATGTGGCGGCGTCCGGCTTTGCGGCCGGGTTGAAGGCGTTCGAAGCCGCGATCGGTGGCCGCTGGGTGATGGCGACGTATGGCGACCGCGATGCCTATGGCGATCCCTATGCGCTGGGTGACGGGCGGTCGACCGCGCCATCCGCCGCGCTGGCACCCGCCAATCTCGAGGAACTGAGGGCGGTCGTTCGCATCGCCAACGAGCATCGGTTGCCGCTCTGGCCGGTCTCGCGCGGCAAGAACCTGGGCTATGGCGGTGCCGGCCCGGCGATGCCCGGCACGATCGTGCTCGATCTCGGCCGGATGAACCGGATCATCGATATCGATGCCAAATTCGGCCATTGCCTGATCGAACCGGGCGTCGGCTTCTACGACCTGTTCCAGGCGCTGGAGGCCGAGAAGATCCCGTTGTGGATGTCGATCCCGGCCAACGCCTGGGGCTCGGTGATCGGCAACGCGCTCGAACGGGGCATCGGCTACACGCCCTATGGCGACAACACGTCCAAGCTGTGCGGGCTGGAGATCGTGACCCCCACCGGCGATGTCGTGCGGACCGGAATGGGCGCGATCGGGTCCGGTCGCGCCTGGCAGAACTACCAGTACAGCTTCGGCCCTTCATGGGATCAGATGCTGGCGCAGTCGAACCTGGGCATCGTCACCAAGGCGGGCCTCTGGCTGATGCCCGAACCGGAAATGACCGCCAAGGTGCGGATCAACCTGCCCCGTTTCGACGATATCGGCTGGGCGATCGATGCCCTGGCGGAACTGCGCCGCCGCGACGTGATCCAGCACAACATCGTCTTCGGCAACTATCTGCACGACGCCTCGGTCTTCTCGCAGCGCGACCGCTGGTATCAGGGGCCTGGGGCGATCCCCGATGCCGTTTCCGAACGGATCATGGCGGAATACGGGCTGGGCTGGTGGAGTTTCGGCCTGTCGCTGTTCGGGTGCGAGGGCGCGGTCAAGGCGCATATGGATGTGGTCCGCAAGGCCATGGAGCCCCGGCTCGGCAAGGCGCTGGAGTTCGTCGAATGGCGGCGGGGCGAACCCTATGAGAATTCGGCGCGCCCGCGTCCGTCGGTGGTGGCGCTGCAGATATCCAACTGGCGCGGCGGGCGCGGCGGGCACATCGGCTTTTCCCCCGTCATGCCGCCGGATGGCGCGCTGGCGCTGGAACAGGCGCGCAAGCGCAAGGCCCGGTTCGAGCAGTTCGGGCAGGATTACTACACGTCGTTCACCATGGGGCAGCGGCACATCAGCAACGTCAACCTGATCATCTACGATCGGGATGACGAGGCGCAGGTCCGGGGCACCAAGGGCCTGTTCGAGGCGATGCTGGCGGATGCCGCCGCCGATGGCTTCGGCGAATATCGCACCCATACCGAATATATGGACGAGGTCGCGGGCAGCTTCGATTTCAACGACCACGCGCTCCGGCGGCTGAACGAGCAGGTGAAGGACTGCCTCGACCCCAACGGCATCCTCGCTCCAGGCAAGAGCGGCATCTGGCCGGCCCGCTATAGGAAGGCGCAAAAATGAAAGCGGTTGTAGTCATTCTCGCCATATCGCTGGCCGGCGCCGGCTTCGCGATGGCACCGGGAGCGCCGCAGGCTGCGGCTGCTTCCCCGTCCTCCGAACTGGACGGGAAGGCGCTGTTCCAGGCCAAATGCGCACTGTGCCATGTCGGTTTCGGCCCGGGCACGATCTCGCTCGAACAGCGTCACGGCAAGGCGATGTCGCTGCTCGCCGAGCGCACCGACCTGGAGGCCGATTACGTCCGCGCCGTCGTGCGGACCGGCCTTGCGACGATGCCGCCCTTCACCCGCGTCGACGTGACCGATGACCAGCTCGACCGGATCGCGACCTATCTCGCCGCGCCGGGGGCAGCGGCGAAGGCCGGGGGCAAAGCGCAATGACATCGGTGGATCGGCGGAGCGCGCTGGTCGGCGGCGCGGCAGGCGCGGTCCTGTTCGCCTCCTCCCGGGCGCGCGCGGCGACGCACGTCATGCCGGCGTCGGATGGCGGGGCGACGATGGCGCTGTTCGATGATCGCTATGCCGATGCGCGCCGCTTCGCCAGTGCGGCGGGGCGGCTCGGTGCCCGCCCGATCGCGCTGGGGGCTGGCGGACCGATCGAACTCTGGTCGCTGGTCGCGGGGGTGGGCGTGTCGCGGGTCATCGGCCTGACCACCTATGCCGATCGGATGGTGCTGCTTGGGCTCGCGAAGGAAGCGGGCGCCAGGCTCGTCTTCGATGCCGAACATGATGGTCGCGGCGCGGCGACGATCGCGCACAAGGTCCGGACAGGCGGCCCGTTCGCGGCCGACGGTGCCGCCTGGGCCGAGCGACTGGCCGCGATGCTGCTGCGCGATCATGACGCCGGCCGCGCAGGGCCGGCTCCGCGCGGGCCCGGCTTTCCCGGCACGCTCTGTTCATGGGCGATCGGCTTCGGCGCGTGAAGCCGGCTTTGCGCAGGGGCCGGCATGCGATGGGCGTCGCGATCGGCGCGGCCGCCGTCGCGCTGGCCTTGGCGCTGACTTGGGCAGGGGCGGGAGCGACTCGCGCCACGCCCGATGCGCCCACGGTCGCGACGGCCGAACGGCACCGCTGGCTTGCCGATGCGTCACGGTCGCGAATAGGCTTCGTCACCCGATATGCCGGTGGCGCGGTAGAGGGCCGCTTCGGCAGATGGACGAGCGATATCGTCTTCGACCCGACCGATCCTGCCAGCGCGAGCGCATCGATCGCCATCGACCTGGCATCGACCGAGACCGGCAGCGACGAGATGGATGCGGCGCTGGTCGGCGCGGATTGGTTCGACGTCGCGGCCTTTCCGGAGGCCCGGTTTCACAGCGAGCGCATCCATCCGCTGGGCGGCGACCGATATGAGGCGGAGGGGCGGCTGGGGCTGCGCGGCGTGACCCTGCCCATCCGAGTGCCGATGCGTATCGTCGTCGACGGCGACCGGGCCACCGCGACCGGCGAGATCGAACTCGACCGAAGCCTGTTCGGCGTCGGCCAGGGCACCTGGAGCAGCGACGAAAGCGTGCCCCGCATGGTGCGCGTGGCATTCCATCTGGTCGCGCGCAGGGCGGGATCGGTCGAACCAGCCGGACCGGGGCCGGAAGCCGTTCCATCGCCAGCACCGACACCGATCAGGCCGGCCACCACGCCAGTCGTCGAGGACCATCGCCCAAAACCCGCCTTCCCCGGCCAGACCATGGCGAAGCCACCCGCCCGGCCGTCACGCTATCGCGTCGAAAGCCTGGCTTCCGGGCTCGATCATCCCTGGTCGATGGCGTTTCTTCCCGATGGCGGCATCCTGCTGACCGAGCGGCCCGGGCGGATGCGCTTGCTGCGTCCGGATGGAAGGCTTTCGCCGCCGCTTTCCGGGGTTCCGGCGGTCAAGGTGGTCGCGGCGCAAGGGTTGCACGATCTGCTCCTCGATCCCGATTTCGCGCGCAACCGTACCCTCTATTTCACCTATTTCGCACCGCTGGAAAATGATGCGCCACCCAGCCTCGAAGGCTGGATTGCCTGGCTGACCCTGCCTGCGGGCCAGCATCGGGCGAGGCCCTATGGGCATGAACGCATCGCCCGCGCCATGCTTTCCGCCGATGGCGCATCGCTCACCGATGTGCAGGTGATCGCGGAGGGTGCCGATCGCCGCCTCGCGCTGGCGCGGGACGGCACGATCTTCGCGGCCGCCGCGCCGCCGGCCGGCGGCGGCGTCCCCGTCGACATGGAGCCGCAGCGCCTCGACAACAGCTATGGCAAGGTGCTCCGCCTTGCCCGCGACGGGGCCGTCCCCCGCGACAATCCCTTCGCCGCGCGCTCCGGCGTCGTTCCATCGATCTACGCCTATGGCCTGCGCGATATGGAGGGGGCGGCGATCCACCCAACGACCGGGCTGCTGTGGACCGTCGAGCACGGCCCGCGCGGGGGGGACGAGGTCAACGTCATCCGGCCGGGACGCAATTACGGGTTTCCGTTGATCGGTTACGGGCGCGAATATTCGGGCGCGCCCATCAACGGCGGCCGCACGGCTGCGTCGGGGCTGGAGCAGCCGGTCTATTTCTGGACGCCGTCGATCGCGCCGTCGGGGATGTCCTTCTATCGCGGGCGGCTCTTTCCCGAGTGGCGCAATTCCCTGTTCGTCGGCGCGCTGGCCGGCAAGCGGCTCATCCGGCTCGAGCTCAAGGGCGAACGCGTCATGCGCGAGGAACCTTTGCTCGCCGAACTCGGCAAGCGGATCCGGGATGTGCGCGAGGGGCCGGATGGCGCGATCTACGTCCTCACCGACGAGAAGGACGGCGAACTGCTCCGGCTGCTTCCCGCCGCGCCGGGCGACCGGCGGTGACCGGCATCGATCCGGCGGCGGAACCGCCGTTCCCGAAGCGCTACCTGCGCCTGTTCGTCCTGCTGCTCTTTCTCGTCTGCCTGCTCAACTATGTCGACCGCGTGATCTTCCTCCTGCTGGCGCAACCGATCAAGGAGGAGCTGGCGCTCAGCGACTTGCAGCTGGGCTTCATCGGCGGGCTGGCCTTCGCGATATTCAACGCGGTGCTCGGCTTGCCGATCGCGCGCCTTGCCGACCGGCATAACCGCGTCCGGCTGATCGCCGGGTGCGTTGCGACGTGGTCCGCGATGACGGCGCTGTGCGGGCTGACCGGCAGCTATGTCCAGCTCCTGCTGGCCCGCATCGGCGTCGGCATCGGGGAGGCGGGCTTCCTGCCGCCGACGGCCTCGCTGGTCGGCGACCACTTCCCGCCAGCGCAGCGCGGATCGGTGGTGTCGCTGATCCACCTCGGCGCGCCGCTGTCGGGCGTCGTCGCGGCGATCCTCACGGGCACGGTCGCCGCGACATGGGGCTGGCGCGTGGCGTTCCTGGTGGCCGGCCTGCCTGGATTCCTGCTTGCGATCCTGCTGGTAGTGCTGCTGCGCGAACCGGCGCGCGGCCGTTTCGACGGGGCGGTTTCCATCGACGACGCCCCGTCGCTCCTCGAAAGCTGGCGTTACCTCGTTCGCCAGCGGCTGTTTCGACACCTGCTCCTCGCCGGCGGGCTGGCGACGGCGGGAATGGCGTCGATCTCGCAGTTCCTGCCGGTGTATTTCATCCGCGTCGTCGGGCTGGATGTCACGCAGGCGGCCGCCCTCTACGGCAGCGTCAACTCGATCGCCGGCGCGCTGGGCATCCTGATCGGCGGATTCGGCATGGATCGCCTGGCGCGGCGCGATCCGCGCTGGCGGGCCTGGGGGCCTGCGATCGGGCTGGTGCTCGCCGCCGGATGCTACCTGCTGGCCTTCGCGGATGGCCGGGTCGCCGTGGTCGGGGCAGGCATCCTCTTCGCGTCGATCGCGCTGTTCACCTATGTCGCGCCCACGCTGGCGATGCTCCAGAACCTGGTCGGCTCGCGCCTTCGGGCCTCCACCGTGGCGATCTATGGCATCGCCTGCAGCCTGTTCGGCGCTGGCCTCGGCCCCACGCTGTTCGGGTGGGTCAGCGATCTCCTCGCCACCGCATCCTTCGCGCCGGGAGATTTCGCGGTGTCGTGCCCCGGCGGCGTCCCTGCGCCGGGCCGGCCCGCGCTGGAGACCGCCTGCCGGGCGGCGTCCGCCGCGGGCGTACGGCAGACCATGCTGCTGTGGCTGCCGCTCTTCGTCTGGTCGGCGCTCCATTATCTGCTGGCGGCGCGCAGCCTCCGGCCCCTTCCTCGCGCAAAGGCACCCGCATGAGCATCGATGCCCTGTTCACGCCATTCTCGGTCCGGTCGCTCACGCTGCCCAATCGCGTCGTGATGTCGCCGATGTCACGCTATGTGTCGCCCGGCGGCGTCCCCCAGCCGGCCTTTGCGGCCTATCACCGCCGCCGCGCCGAAGGCGGCGTGGGGCTCGTGCTGACGGGGGCCACCGGCATCGATCGGCCGGCTTCCAACAACGATCCCGATCTCGCGCTCTTCCACGGGGCGGCGCTGCCGCAATGGCAGAATGTGGTCGACGAGGTCCATGGCGCGGGCGGTCGCATCGGGCTCCAGCTCTGGCACGCGGGTTCGGCGTGGAACCGCGATGCCGATTACCGTCCCGGCCGGATCGAAAGCCCGTCGGGCACTAACGGGCCGGGCAAGGATCTCGGCGATGCGATGACCGACGAGGATATCGCCGACACCATCGCCGCCTTCGCCCGCGCTGCCGCCGAAGCCTGCCGCATGGGTTTCGACGCGATCGAGCTCCACGGTGCCCATGGTTTCCTGATCGATCAGTTCTTCTGGCATGTCACCAACCGGCGCGGCGATCGCTGGGGCGGTGGCAGCATGGGCGAACGAAGCCGCTTCGCGGTCGAGGTCATCCGCGCCGTCCGGGCCGCCGTGGGCGAGGATTATCCGATCTTCTTCCGTATCTCCCAATGGAAGGCACAGGATTTCGCTGCCAAGCCGGCCGACACACCGGCCAGGCTCGAAGAATGGCTCGCGCCGGTCGTCGCGGCGGGGATCGACGTGGTCCATTGCTCGCAGCGCCGCTTCTGGGAGGCGGAGTTCGACGGATCAGACCTGAACCTTGCGGGATGGGTCAGGTCGATCACAGGCCTGCCCACGGTCACGGTCGGTTCGATCGGCCTGGACGGGGATTTCTTCTCGCGCGGCGCCGCCAATCCCGTCGCGCTCGACGAACTGGTCCGTCGGCTCGAACGCGGGGACTATGATCTCGTCGCGGTCGGCCGGGCGCTGCTCGGCGATCCGGACTGGCTCGTCAAGGTGCGGGAGGGCCGGATGCATGAACTCGCGCCGGTCGGGCGGGACGCGCAGGAACGCCTCTACTGAGCGGCGCAAAGGGGAGAAGGATATGTCGACGATGATCGATCCTGCGGAGTTCGCGGCGTTGAAGGCGATGGTCCGCGACCTCGATGACAGGCGCGCCATACTGGATGTGGTGCACAGCTACGCGCGCGGGCTGGATCGGCTGGACACCGGACTGGCCAAGGGCGCGTTCCACGCCGACGCCATCGACCATCACGGCCCCTTCGTCGGGCCGGCGGCGGACTTCATCGACTGGATCATGCCGATCGAGGCGCGGCTGCGCGCGACCTTCCACAACGTCACCAACCATCGTTGCGACGTCGATGGCGATACCGCCCATGCCGAAAGCTACGTGACCTGGTTCACCCGATCGCCCGACGGCGCGAAGATTTCCGTCGGCGGCGGGCGCTATGTCGATCGGCTCGAACGGCGCGAAGGTCGTTGGGCGATCGTCCTGCGTCGGGCGACGGTGGAATGGATGTTCGACGTGCCCGTCGATCCCGAGGCCGGGACGATGGGCTATCCCAGCGGATCGCGCGATCGCAGCGACCTTTCCTACGAACGCCCGCTGAGGCTTCCCGATGGCGGGGCACACGGCTAGTGGAAGCGTGCTCGAGCAGCTAGGTTCCCGCCCCGGTCGATCGGGCGGCGCGATGCGGAGACAGGTTTGACGAAGGATAGGATCGTCCCGGCGATTGCGATCGAGCGCACGACCATCATGGACGTGGCGCAGAGGGCCGGCGTTTCGCCTGCCACGGTGTCGCGGGCGATCAATACCCCGAGCCTGCTGTCGGCCAAGACGCTGGAACGCGTCCGTGCGGTGATGGCCGAAACCGCCTATGTTCCCAATATGCTGGCCGGTGGGCTCGCTTCGAACCGCAGCCGCACCATCGCCTTTTTCGTGCCGTCGGTCGGGCTGGGCCTGTTCGAGAATTCGATACGCGGCGTGGTGGAGGCCATGTCGCGCGATGGATATCAGGTGCTGCTCGGCTTCGGCGGCCGCACCGACGAGGAGTTCAACGAGGCGCTGGTGAACGCGCTCGCGCGACGTCCCGACGGCATCATCGCGATCGGCGTGACGGTGCAGGAACGCACCCGCGCGCGTTTGCTCGGCGCGGGCGTGCCGGTGCTCCAGGCTTGGGAACTGCCCGATCAGCCCGTCGACATGGTGGTCGGCTTCTCGCATGAACAGGTGGGGCGCGCGCTCGGCCGCTTCCTGATCGAGAAGGGCTATCGCAGGCCGCATCTGATCTGGGGGCAGGGGCGTCTGCCGCTCGCGACGCGCTATGGCCTCACGCTGACTTTGGTCGAGGCGGGGTATCCCGAGCCGCGCCACACGAATTTCGATTTCCCGACCAGCTTCCTGCAGGGCGCCGCCATGCTGGAAGATCTTTTCGCTTCGCCCGGCGAGCACCCGGATTGCCTGATCTGCATATCGGACTGGGCGGCCCATGGCGCGATGGTCGCGGCCGCGCGCAGGGGGCTGCGCGTGCCCGATGACGTGGCGATCATCGGCTTTGGCGACATGGATTTCGCCGTCGGCTTATGGCCGTCGCTGACGACGGTGCGGATCGACGGCACGGAGATCGCCCAGCGATCGACCAGCATGATGCTTCAGCGGCTGCGCGGGGAAATGCCGCCCGAACTGATCGTCGACATCGGCTTCTCGATCGTCCGGCGCGAAAGCGCCTGATCAGTTCCCGGCGGTCGCCGCCGGCTTGATCGCGTGCGCCATCCGTGCCGCGATCGCCCCGGCCAGGATGCAGCCGATCATCGCCGCGATCATCGGTCCTGGCGTGCCGTCATGGGTGAAGCTGACCAGTGCGCCCACCGTGGCCCCGCTGCCGAGCTGCAATATGCCGACCAGCGCCGATCCCGTCCCGGCCACGCGGCCCAGCGGCTCCAGGATCAGGATCGTCAGGGGCGCGAGCAACAGGCCGATGCCCATGTAGATCAGGGCCACCAGCACCAGCAGCGGCTGGACCGGGATGACTCCGCCGAACCACCAGAGCAGCAACAGGACGGCGGCGACGCCGATCATCCCGGCGAAGGCCCAGCGCACCACGGCCCATGGCCCAAATCGACGGATCAGCGACGGGTTCAACTGCGCCACGCCGATCTGGCACACGCCGTTCAGCACCAGCATGCTCGCCACCCCCCAGGGGCTGAAGCCGTACAGCTCGGCATAGACATAGGGCGCACCCGCCAGGAACGCGAAGGACAGCGACATCGCCATGGCGCTGGCGCAGCTCAGGCGCACGAAGCGGGGATCGCGCAGCAGCCGGGCATATATCGCGATAGCGGGCCGGAACCCGGCCTCGGCGCGCGCTGACGGGGGGTGCGTTTCGGGCAGCCGTGCCAGCACGAGGATCGTCAGCAGCGCGGTCGCGATCGCGATCACCCAGAATATGCCCCGCCAGTCGACCAGCAGCAGCAGGCCGCTTCCCAGCATCGGCGCGAACACCGGGGAGACGCCCGAAACCAGCGTGATCGTCGCCATCAGCCCCGCCGCCGCCGCGCCGGCGCGCAGGTCGCGCACCACCGCGCGGGAGAT
>Ga0160473_101016_pt1 | contig 15683 bp, 18 predicted proteins | sample HID1975I_E11MG_FD_108217 | JGI IMG/M metagenome (GOLD analysis project Ga0160473, IMG submission 108217) | Enriched soil microbial communities from UW Madison campus, WI, USA - HID1975I_E11 MG | ecosystem: Environmental > Terrestrial > Soil > Unclassified | place: USA: Madison, Wisconsin... | reverse complement strand
GCGGGGATAGGCAAGGCAGAAGTGGGGCCCGAAGTTTGCGCAGCAAACTTTGGGGGCGTAGCCCGCGCAGCGGGCTATGCCACAAGCTCAAGTCCATGGATGGACGCTTTTGGCGTCCCCCGAGGGGGTATCGCCCCCGGACGCCGCGCGCTGAACACAGAGAGCCGCTCTTAGCGTGATACCGCGATTTGAAACCAGTGCCAGCAATCGAGCACGCACCAAAGCAAAGAACCTCTACAGTGCCCACACCCCGTATCCATTCCGGCACGCCGACATGACCACCCTCGCAGGCAAGACCCTCTTCATCACCGGCGCCTCCCGCGGCATCGGCCTGGCGATCGCCTTGCGCGCCGCACGTGATGGCGCCAACGTCGCCATCGCCGCCAAATCCTCCGTGCCGAATCCGAAATTGCCAGGCACCATCCACAGCGCCGCCGAAGCAGTCACCGCCGCCGGTGGCCAGGGCCTCGCACTGAAGTGCGATATCCGCGAAGAAGACCAGGTGCAGGCCGCCGTCGCCGCCACCGTCGATACCTTCGGTGGCATCGATATCCTGGTCAACAACGCCAGCGCGATCTGGCTGCGCGGCACGCTCGATACGCCGATGCGACGCTTCGATCTCATGCAGCAGGTCAATTCGCGCGGTAGTTTCCTTTGCGCGCAAGCGTGCTTGCCGTACCTGCTGCAGGCGCCCAACCCGCACATCCTCACCCTGGCGCCGCCGCCGTCGCTCGACCCGAAGTGGTGGGCACCGCATACCGGCTACACCTTGGCGAAGATGGGCATGAGCTTCGTCACCCTCGGCTTGGCCGCCGAGTTCGGGCCGCAAGGCGTGGCCGTCAATGCGCTGTGGCCGCGCACGCTGATCGCCACCGATGCGTTGAACATGATCCCCGGCGTGGACCTGCGCAACGCACGTCGCCCGGAGATCATCGCCGACGCCGCGCATGCCGTGCTCACGCGGCCAGCCGAGGGCTTCAGCGGCCAGTTCCTGATCGACGACGAGGTGCTCGCGCAGGCCGGTGTCAGTGACCTGGGCCACTACGCGGTCGATCCGCAGGCGCGCCTGCTGCCTGATCTGTTCCTGGATTGAGTTGGCTGCTCAGCCCAGCGGCAGGGGATTGAGCGGCGCCGGCAGTTGGGTGCCACAACAGCGGCAGAACAGCGCGTCACGATCATGCCCTTCCAGTCCGCAGTGCGGGCAGCCACGGTTGTCGTGGCGATGGGCTTCTTCGGCCTCGCGCAGGCTGCTGGCCAGTTCTGCGGTGTAGATGCCAGTGGGCACGGCGATGATGCTGTAGCCGATCAGGATCACCACCGAGGTGACGAAGCGGCCCAGCGTGGTCTGCGGCACCACGTCGCCGAAACCCACCGTGGCCATGGTGACGATGGCCCAGTACATGCTGGTCGGAATGCTGGTGAAGCCGTTGGCCGGGCCTTCGATCACGTACATCAGCGCGCCGGCGATGACCGTGATCGTCAGCACCGTGAACAGGAACACCAGTACCTTGCGCCGGCTGCGCCACAGCGATTGCATCAGCACGCCGCTTTCTTCGACGTAGCGGGTCAGCTTGAGGATGCGGAACAAGCGCAGGATGCGCAGCACGCGCACCACCAGCAGGCTTTGCGCGCCGGGCACGAACAGCGACAGGTAAGTAGGCAGGATCGAGGCCAGGTCGATGATGCCCCAAATGCTTACTGCGTAGCGCAGCGGGCGCCGCACCACCGCCAGGCGCAGGACGTACTCGGCGGTGAAGGCCAGGGTGAAGGCCCATTCCAGCACGTAGAACCAGCTCGCCCAGCGCAGGTGGATCCACTGCACGGAGTCGATCATCACCACCAGGATGCTGGCCAGGATGGCGTAGATCAGCAGCAGGTCGAAGTTGCGTTCCGGCCGGCTGTCGTGGCGATAGATGATGTCGAACCAGTGTCGCCGCCAGCCGTCTTCGGTGGCGGGGTTGAGCTGCGGGTCGGAGAGCGGTCGCATGGCCGCATTGTGCCCCAGGCCGTTCCCCGCAGCCGGCTCGAATGCGCGAGAATGCGCCACTTTCCCGTCACACCCGCCGCCGCCATGACCGAGAACACCGACCACCTGCTGTCCCTGTCCCACTATTACCTGCCGGTGTATCGCCCGCGCCAGGTGGTGCTGGACCGAGGCCAGGGCGTGCGCCTGTGGGACAGCGAGGGGCGCCAGTATCTGGATCTGGCCGCCGGCATCGCAGTGTGCGGGCTGGGCCACAACGATCCGGACCTGCACGCGGCGCTGGTCGAGCAGGCCGGCAAGTTGTGGCACACCAGCAATGTGTTCTACGCCGAGCCGCCGCTGCGGCTGGCCGAGGAGCTGGTCGCGGCCTCGCGCTTCGCCGAGCGGGTGTTCCTGTGCAACTCCGGCGCCGAGGCCAATGAGTGCGCGATCAAGCTGGTGCGCAAGTGGGCCAGCAGCCAGGGCCGCCCGCCGCAGCAGCGCGTGATCGTCACGTTCCGCGGCAGTTTCCATGGCCGCACGCTGGCCGCGGTCACCGCCGGTGCCCAGCCCAAGTACCAGGAAGGCTACGAGCCGCTGCCCGGTGGCTTTCGCTATTGCGATTTCAACGATGAAACGCAGCTGGAAGCGGCGATGGCCGCCGGCGACGTGGCGGCGGTGATGCTCGAGCCGGTGCAGGGCGAGGGCGGCGTGATGCCGGCCAAGCCGGGCTTCCTGCGCCGCGTGCGCGAGTTGTGTGACCACCACGGTGCGCTGCTGGTGCTGGACGAGATCCAGGCGGGCATGGGCCGCACCGGCACGCTGTTCGCCTTCTGGCAGGACGAGGCGACGCCGGACATCGTCACCCTGGCCAAGGCCTTGGGCGGCGGTTTCCCGATCGGTGCATGCCTGGCGGGGCCGAAGGTCGCGCAGACGATGCAGTTCGGCGCGCATGGCACCACGTTTGGCGGCAATCCGCTGGGCGCTGCGGTGGCGCGCGTGGCGCTGCGCAAGCTGTCGTCACCGCAGATCGCGTCGAATGTGTCGCGGCAGTCGGCGGCGCTGCGGGCGGGGTTGGAACAGTTGGGTCGCGATACCGGCGTGTTCTCGCAGGTGCGGGGTCGTGGCCTGATGCTGGGCGCGGTGCTGGCGCCGGCGCATGCCGGGCAGGCCGGCGCGATTCTCGATGCGGCGGCGGAGGAGGGCTTGCTGGCCCTGCAGGCCGGGCCGGACGTGCTGCGCTTCGTGCCGGCGTTGAATATCACCGATGCGGAAGTGGCCGAGGGCCTGGCGCTGCTGCGCAAGGCGATTGCTCGCTGGCAGGGCGCAGCCGCGCGCTGAGCCCATTCCCCCTCTCCCGCTTGCGGGAGAGGGTTGGGGTGAGGGTGGTTGGGGCGAGGGGGAGCGAGGGTGCGCTTCGTTGCCCGCCGCCCTCATCCGCCCCTTCGGGGCACCTTCTCCCGGAGGGAGAAGGGTGTCGGGGCATTGGGGGGGTGCTGCGATCGTCAAGCCGAGAAACCGTGCCGCGCCAACACACGGCGAAAACTGCGCGGGTCTCGTGACGTATCCGCCCACAACCCCGCCGCGCGCGCACCACGCACGTTGACGAACAGGTCGTCGATAAACAACGTCTGCTTCGCCTGCGCGCCCAGCACCTCCAGCGCACGCAGATACACCTCGCGCTGCGGCTTGCGCCCGCCGAACTGGCCACTGCACAACACCCGGCCCTCCAGCGTCCTCGCCAAGGTCGGCACGATGTGCCCGATCGCCTGTGCCATCAGCGGCCCATTGTTGGTCAGCACCGCCACCTGCATCCGCTGCGCCAGCCGCGTAGCGGTTTCCACCACCTCGGCAAACGGCCGGCACGCTGCGACCCGTGCGGCAATCCAGCTCGCCTCATCCACCGGGCGGCCAATGCCGCGACCGAGCTGTTCCAGATAATCCGCCGTGTCCAGCTCGCCGCCGTCGTAGGCGGTTTCCAGCCCGGACCCGAACAGCACCGCATGCACCTGGGCGGGCGAACACCCCGCATGGTCGGCCAGCCGGCCCAGCCGAATGGCGCGGGTGTACTGCGCCAGCACCCCGTCAAAGTCGAGCAGCAGCGTGCGCAGCGCAGGGGCAAAGGTCATCAGCGGATTATGCGATGCCGCCTGGACGGCGGTAAGCCGTTGATCCCGTATGGAAAGCCTGTGCCAATACTGGCGGTGTCGACCAAAGTCGGTTGCCAACCCCGCCCTGGCCAGAGTAAAAATTGGCCCAGCCACTGGACAGCCCGTCCAGCCGGGAGGATGCAATGCGACTGAAAGGCAAGACGGCGCTGGTGACGGCAGCCGGGCAGGGGATTGGCCGGGCCACCGCGCTGTTGTTCGCGCGCGAAGGCGCCCAGGTGCTGGCGACCGACATCAATGCCGAGGCGCTTGAGGCGCTGCAGGCCGAGGCCGGCGCTGCGCTGCGCACCCAGGTGCTCGATGTCACCGACGCTGCCGCGATCCAGGCCCTGGCCGATGCCCACACCGGCGCACAGGCCTTCGACGTGTTGTTCAACTGCGCCGGCTATGTCCACGCCGGCAGCATCGCCGAGTGCAGCGAGCGCGATTGGGCTTTCGCCTGGGAGCTCAACGTCACCTCGATGTATCGCCTGATCAAGGCGCTGTTGCCCGGCATGCTGGCCAAGGGCAACGGCTCGATCATCAACATGTCCTCGGCCGCGTCCAGCGTGAAAGGCGTGCCGAACCGCTTCGTCTACGGCACCACCAAGGCGGCGGTGATCGGCATGACCAAGGCCATCGCCGCCGATTACGTCGGCCAGGGCATCCGCTGCAATGCGGTATGCCCGGGCACGGTGGAGTCGCCGTCGCTGGAGCAGCGCATCGCCACCCAGGCGGCCGAACAGCACGTGTCGGTGGACACCGTGCGCGCGGCGTTCGTCGCGCGCCAGCCCATGGGCCGTGTCGGCCGCGCCGAGGAGATCGCCCTGCTCGCGACCTACCTGGCCAGCGACGAATCCGCCTTCACCACCGGCACCGCGCAATTGATCGACGGCGGCTGGTCGAACTGACCGCGCGCCTCCCCCACACTGCCAGAGAGAACTTCGATGAAACTGCTGCGATACGGCCCCAAGGGCCAGGAAAAGCCCGGCCTGCTCGACGCCGAAGGCCAGCTGCGCGATTTGTCCGCGCACGTGGCCGACATCGCCGGCGAGGCGCTGCTGCCGGCCTCGCTGGCGCGCCTGGCCGCGCTCGATCCGGCCAGCCTGCCCAAGGTCGAGGGCCAGCCGCGCCTCGGTGCCTGCGTCGGTGATATCGGCAAGTTCATCTGCATCGGCCTGAACTACTCCGATCACGCCGCCGAAACCGGCGCCACCGTGCCGCCGGAACCGGTGGTGTTCGGCAAGTGGACCAGCGCGGTGGTCGGCCCGAACGACGACGTGGAGATTCCGCGTGGTTCGACCAAGACCGATTGGGAAGTGGAGCTGGGCGTGGTGATCGGCCAGGGCGGCCGCTACATCGACGAAGCCGATGCGCTCAAGCACGTGGCCGGCTACTGCGTGATCAACGATGTCTCCGAGCGCGAGTTCCAGCTCGAACGCTCGGGCACCTGGGACAAGGGCAAGGGCTGCGACACCTTCGGCCCGACCGGCCCGTGGCTGGTTACCGCCGACGAGATTGCCGATCCGCACCAGCTGAAGATGTGGCTGGAAGTCGATGGCCACCGCTACCAGGATGGTTCTTCTTCAACGATGGTCTACCAGGTGCCGTTCCTGATCTCTTATCTCAGCCGCTTCATGAGCCTGCAGCCGGGTGACGTGATCTCCACCGGCACGCCGCCGGGCGTGGGCATGGGCCAGAAGCCGCAGGTCTACCTGCGCGCGGGCCAGGTCATCCGCCTGGGCATCGACGGCCTCGGCGAACAGCGCCAGCAGGTGGTGCAGGCATGAGCACGCGCCACGCCACGATCACCGGGATGCGCGTGCTCGACGTGCGCTTCCCCACCTCGCAGCAGCTCGATGGCTCCGATGCGATGAATCCGGACCCGGATTACTCCGCGGCCTACGTGATCCTCGATACCGACGACCAGCAGCTCAAGGGCCACGGCCTGACCTTCACCATCGGCCGCGGCAATGAGATCTGCTGCGCGGCGATCAAGGCGATGGAACACCTGGTGGTCGGCCTGAAGCTGCAGGACATCGCCGCCGACATGGGCGCGTTCTGGCACCACATCACCTCCGACAGCCAGTTGCGCTGGATCGGCCCGGACAAGGGCGCCATCCACCTCGCCACCGGCGCGGTGGTCAATGCGGTGTGGGACCTGTGGGCGAAGGCCGAAGGCAAGCCGGTATGGCAGCTGGTCGCCGACATGAGCCCGGAAGAGTTCGTGCGCTGCATCGATTTCCGCTATCTCACCGATTGCCTGACCCGCGACGAAGCGCTGGCGCTGCTGCGCGCGCAGGCACCGGGCAAGGCCGCGCGCCTGCAACAGCTGCGGGAAAAGGGCTATCCCTGCTACACCACCTCGGCCGGCTGGCTCGGCTATAGCGATGACAAGCTGCGCCGGCTGTGCCAGGAAGCGGTGGACGAAGGCTATCGCCACATCAAGCTCAAGGTCGGCGCCAACCTGCAGGACGACATCCGCCGCGTCGGCATCGCCCGCGAAGTGATCGGCTGGGATCGCCAGCTGATGATCGATGCCAACCAGGTCTGGGAAACCAGCACCGCCATCGAGTGGGTCAAGGCGCTCGCATTCGCCAAGCCGTGGTTCATCGAAGAACCGACCAGCCCGGACGACATCGAAGCGCACCGGCAGATCCGCGAGGCGATCGCGCCGATCCAGGTCGCCACCGGCGAAATGTGCCAGAACCGCATCATGTTCAAGCAGTTCATTGCGCGTGATGCGATCGACGTGGTGCAGATCGACGCCTGCCGCCTCGGTGGCGTCAACGAGATCCTCGCGGTGCTGCTGATCGCGGCGAAGTACGGCAAGGTCGTTTGCCCGCATGCCGGCGGCGTGGGCTTGTGCGAATACGTCCAGCACCTGGCGATGATCGATTACCTGTGCGTGGCCGGCAGCGTCGAAGGTCGCGTCACCGAGTACGTCGATCACCTGCACGAGCATTTCATCGACCCGTGCGTGGTACGCGATGCGGCCTACCAGGTGCCGAACGCCCCCGGCTTCTCGATCGAGATGAAGCCCGAGTCGCTCGACACCTATCTGTTCCGCGGCTGAGCCCGATGCTGATCGACGCCCACCAGCACTACTGGCGCTATGACCCGGTCGCCTACGGGTGGATCGGGCCGGGCATGGAAGTGCTGGCGCGCGACTGGCTGCCCACGGACTACGCGCCCCTGCGCGAGCGCCACGGCATCGCCGCCACCATCGCCGTGCAGGCGCGCAGCGACGAGGCAGATACCGAATGGCTGCTGGCGCAGGCGCGCGACAACGCCTGGATCGCGGGTGTGGTGGGCTGGATCGACCTGCGTGCCCCCGATGTCGCGGCGCGGCTGGCGCATTGGCAGGCGCAGGGTCCGCTGGTCGGCGTGCGCCACCAGGTGCAGGACGAGGCCGATCCGGCCGCCTGGCTCGCCGATGCGGCGTTCAATCGCGGCGTGGCCGAGGTGCAGCGCGCTGGCCTGGTGTATGAAGTGTTGCTGCGCCATCAGCAGCTGCACGCGGCACTGGACTTCTGTGCGCGGCATGACGCGGCGCCCTTGGTGCTGGATCATCTGGGCAAACCGGACATCTCCGGTGATGCGCAAGCTTACGCGCGCTGGGAGGGCCAGATGCGCGCGCTGTCGCTGCTACCGCACGTGTACGTGAAACTGTCCGGGCTGGTGACCGAGGCCGGCGTTGATGCGGGCGGGCGCTTCGACCGTGCCGGCATCCTGCGCCACCTCGATACGGTGCTGGACCTGTTCGGTGCCGATCGCCTGGTGTTCGGTTCGGACTGGCCGGTGTGCCAGCTCGCCGCGCCGTTCCAGGACGTGATCGCGTTGATCCGCGATTGGGCCGCACCGCTGGCCGAAGCCGAGCGCATGGCGATTTTCGGCGGCAACGCCGGCAACATCTATCTCCGCGCGCAAAGTACGCGCTGAGTCGTTCCACCGGGAGGACAACATGGATCTGCAATTGCGCGACAAGGTGGTGATCGTCACCGGTGGCGCCTCCGGCATTGGCGCGGCGATCAGCCGGCGCCTGGCCGAAGAAGGCGCCATACCGGTCGCGGTGGGCCACCACGATGACGGCGGCTACATCGCCAGCCTGCACCCGCTGCAACCGCAGGCGCTGTTCCTGCGCGCCGAGCTGGCCGAGGAAGCGGCCTGCCGCGACGTGGTCGAGCAGGTCATCGCGCGCTTCGGTCGCATCGACGGGCTGGTCAACAACGCCGGCGCCAACGACAACATCGGCCTGGATGCTGGCCGCGACGCCTTCGTGGGCTCGCTGGAGCGCAACCTCATCCATTACTACGTGATGGCGCATTTCTGCGAACCGCACCTGCGCAGCGCGCGCGGGGCCATCGTCAACATCTCGTCCAAGACCGCGGTGACCGGCCAGGGCCGCACCAGCGGCTACACCGCGGCCAAGGGCGCGCAACTGGCGCTGACCCGCGAATGGGCGCTGGCCTTTGCCGACAGCGGCGTGCGGGTCAATGCGGTGGTGCCGGCCGAGGTGATGACGCCCCTGTACGAGCGCTGGATCCAGAGCTTCGACGACCCGCAGGGGCAACTGCAGAAGATCACCGCGCGCATACCGCTGGGTCACCGCATGACGTTGCCGGAGGAGATCGCCGACCAGGTCGCCTTCCTGCTCTCGCCGCGTGCGGGGCATACCACCGGGCAGTGGGTGTTCGTCGACGGCGGCTATACCCATCTCGATCGCGCAGCGACCTGACCTCGGCATGCAACAGCTGCTCGCGCTCGACCTGAAGGACGACCCGGCACTGATTGCCGAGTACGAAGCCCATCACCGGCGCGTCTGGCCGGAGATCGCACAACAGCTGCGCGAGGAGGGCGTGCGCGAGATGCAGATCTTCCGGCTTGGCACGCGGCTGGTGATGCGGATGGTCACCGATGACGCGCACTTCGACGCCGCGCGCTTCGCGCAGCGACAGGCGGGCGATCCGCGCAGCCAGGCGTGGGAAGCGCTGATGGACCGGTACCAGGCCGCGACGCCGTGGAGCCAACCCGGCGCCAAGTGGACGCCGATGCAGCAGATATTCGATCTCGGCACGCAATAGCGCGACCGGGGCATCACCGTGGAGGGAGTGGAACGATGGAAATGATGTCCGGGCAAACCTTGGCAGGGCAGGGCGGCAAGCCGCGCGGCTACGTGCTCGCGCTGGCGCTGGTCACCAGCCTGTTCTTCATGTGGGGCCTGTCTTACGGGCTGCTGGACGTGCTCAACAAGCACTTCCAGGAAACCCTGCACGTATCGCACGCGCAATCCGGCCTGCTGCAGGCGGCATATTTCGGTGCCTACTTCCTGTGGGCGCTGCCGGCCGCGGCGCTGATGGAACGCGCCGGCTACAAGACCGGCATCCTGCTCGGGCTCGGGCTGTATGCGGCTGGCGCGTTGCTGTTCGTGCCGGCCACGGCGGCGGCGAGCTATCCGATGTTCCTGTTGGCGCTGTTCGTGATCGCCAGTGGGCTGGGCTGCCTGGAGACGGCGGCCAATCCGTACGTCACCGTGCTGGGCTCGCCGAGTACGGCGGCGCGGCGGCTCAACCTGTCGCAATCGTTCAACGGCCTGGGCCAGTTCGTCGGTCCGCTGCTGGGCGGCCTTTTGTTCTTCCGTGGCGCTGGCGACGCCGCCGTGCCGGCCAGTGATGCCGGCGACCCGGTGCGCGCGGTCTACGTCGCCATCGCCGTGGTGGTGCTGGGCGTGGCCGTGCTGTTCTGGCGTACCGCCCTGCCGGACATCCGCGAGAAGCAGGAAGGCGGCGCGGCCGCGGCGAAGGTGCCGCTGTTGCAGCAGCGCCACTTCGTGTTCGCGGTGGTGGCGCAGTTCTTCTATGTGGCCGCGCAGGTGGGTGTCGGCGCCTTCTTCATCAACTTCGTCACCCATGGCGGCAACCTCACCTCGCAGCAGGCTGCCTATCTGCTCTCCGTGGCGATGGTGATGCTGCTGGTCGGCCGTTTCCTCGGCACCGCCCTGTTGTCGGTGGTGGCACCGGGCAAGTTGCTGGGCATCTACGGCGCGGCCAACGTGGTACTGGTCGCCGTGGCGATGACCAGCGACAACGCCTATGTGTACATCCCGGCGTTGCTGGGCGTGTTCTTCTTCATGTCGATCATGTTCCCGACCATCTTCGCCCTGGGCATCCAGGGCCTGGGCGCCAGCACCAAGCGCGGCGCCTCGTTGCTGATCATGTCGATCGTCGGCGGCGCCATCGCGCCCTACGTGATGGGCGCGATCTCCGACGCGCACGGCATCGCCAGCGCCTTCATCATCCCGGCGGCCTGCTTCGCGGTGGTGTGCTGGTATGGCTTCGCCGGCAGCCGGATGCGCACGCGCTAGAATCCACGGCCCGACCGAGACCGCGCCCATGCCGATCCAGGCCATCCAGAATCGCCGCCTCTATCTGCAGATCGCCGAGCAACTGCGCACGGCGATCGAGGCCGGCGAGTACCCGCCGGGCAGCCATCTGCCGCCGGAGCGCGAGCTGTCCAAGCTGCTTGGCGTGAGCCGCACGTCGGTGCGCGAAGCCTTGATCGCGTTGGAGATCGGCGGGCTGGTACGGGTGCGCGTGGGCAGCGGGGTCGAAGTGCTGGCACCCGAGGCCGGCGATGACGATGCGGAGGATGCGGCGGTCGAGCCGTGGCAGACCGATCCGGAGCTGGCCATCGAACTGGACCTTGGCCAGGACCTGGAACGTGAAGTGCCACCTTTCGCGTTGCTCGACGCACGTCGGCTGGTGGAACCGGAAGCGGCCGCGCTGGCTGCGGCGCAGGCTTCGGACGAGCAGCTGGCGGGCATTGCCGAAGCCTACGAGCGCAACGTGCACGACAACCTCGCCGGCTCGCGCACCCATCCGGGCGATCGCCTGTTCCACATCCGCATCGCCGAGGCCAGCGGCAACCCCGCCTATGCGCTGTTGCTGCGGCATCTGCTCGGCCATCGCTACGGCACGCTGTTCCAGCGCCTGCAAACGCTCTACACCCCGGCGGACATGCCGCGCCGTTCGGAGACCGAGCACAAGGCGATCCTGGATGCCTTGATGCGGCGTGACGCGGAAGGCGCACGCCAGGCCATGGCCGCGCACCTGGACGCAGTGATCGCGATTTTCTCGCGCACCTGATCGGCTGCGACAACCGGTCGCGGTGGCGCGCAACACCGGTTTCCTAGAATGAGCACCCTGGTTCGCGGAGCGCCTGCATGAAGTCGTCGATCCTTCTCGCCGTGCTGGCTGCTGGCCTGCTTGCCGCCCCATCTGCATTCGCACGCAGCTGCGCTTTCACGGTGAACAGCAACGACCAGATGCGCTTTGACACCGCGGCGATGAAAGTGGCGGCCGATTGCAGCGAAGTCGTGTTGACCTTGCGCCATACCGGCACGTTCTCGGCCAAGGCGATGGGCCACAACTGGGTGCTGACCCGCAGCAGCGACATGCAGGCGGTGGCGATGGACGGCATGCGCGCGCGCTTCGAAGATGATTTCGTGCAGCCGAACGACAAGCGCGTGATCGCACACACGCGGGTGATCGGCGGCGGGCAGGTGGCGACGGTGCGCTTCCCCACCCAGCGCCTGCAAAAGGGTGTGCCCTACAGCTTCTTCTGCTCCTTCCCCGGCCACTTCGGCCTGATGCGCGGCACGCTCAGCTTCGGCTGAGGGCCGCGCACGCGCGCTGGGCTCAGCCCGCCGCGACGACCTGGAAGGCTTCGCGCGCGATCCTGATCGTCTCGTCGACCACGGTGTCGTCGTGCGCACTGGAGACGAAACCGGCCTCGTACGCCGACGGCGCCAGGAACACGCCGCGTTCCAGCATCGCGTGGAAGAAGCGGTTGAACGCCGGAATGTCGCAGGCCGTGGCCTGCGCGTAACTCGTCACCTTCTCTTCGGTGAAGAACAGGCCGAACATCGCCCCGACCTGGTTGGTGCTCACCGCCACGCCCGCCTCGCCGGCGGCCGCTTCCAGGCCCTCGCACAGGCGCGTGGTGGCGGCGGTCAGGTCGCGATGGAAGTTCGGCGCCTGGATCAGCTCCAGCATCGCCAGGCCAGCAGCCATCGCCACCGGATTGCCGCTCAAGGTGCCGGCCTGGTAGATCGGGCCGGCCGGGGCGATCTGCGACATCAGCTCCCGGCGGCCGCCATACGCGCCCACCGGCATGCCGCCGCCGATGATCTTGCCGAAGGTGCTCAGGTCCGGGGTGATGCCGTAATGCGCCTGCGCACCGCCCAGGGCGACGCGGAAACCGGTCATCACCTCATCGAAGATCAGCAGCGCCCCGTGCCGGGTGCACAGCGCACGCAGGTGTTCCAGATAGCCGGGCAAGGGCGGGATGCAATTTGCATTGCCGACCACCGGCTCGATGATCACCGCCGCAACCTCACTGCCGATGTCGTCGAACAGCGCGGTGGCGCCTTCGAAATCGTTGTAGCTCAACGTGGCGGTCAGTTCGCTCAGGCCGGCGGGCACGCCGGGCGAGGTCGGCACGCCGAGGGTGAGCATGCCGCTGCCGGCCTTGACCAGGAACGAGTCGCCGTGGCCGTGATAGCAGCCCTCGAACTTGACGATGCGATTGCGGCCGGTGGCGCCGCGCGCCAGGCGGATGGCCGACAGCGTGGCCTCGGTGCCGGAGTTGACCATGCGCACCATCTCGCACGAAGGCACCAGGCGGCTGAGGGTCTCGGCCATGGTCACCTCGGCCGCGCACGGCGCACCGTAGGACAGCCCATCACGCACCGCACGCTCCACCGCCTCGCGCACTGCCGGGTGGTTGTGGCCCACGATCATCGGGCCCCACGAGCCGACGTAATCGATGTAGCGATTGCCATCCACGTCGAACAGATACGCGCCATCGGCGCGCTGCACGAAGAACGGCTCGCCGCCGACCGAACGGAACGCGCGCACCGGCGAATTCACCCCGCCGGGGATCAGCTGCTGGGCGCGGGAGAAAAGGGCATGCGAGCGTTCGTGGTTCATCGGGGTATCCAGGGATGTTTCGGGGGAAGGCTTAGAAGCAGGCGCGATAGGTCTGCAGGGCGGCGAGCGGATCGGGCGCGGCGTACACGCCACTGATCACGGCCAGCAGATCGGCACCGGCCGCGACCAGCGCCTTGCCATTGTCCGCAGTGATGCCGCCAATGGCCACCCGCGGCACGCCCAGCGGCGCGGCCTGGCCCAGCAGCATCGGCTGCGCCTGGCGTGTGTTGCGCTTGCTCACGCTGGGGAAGAAGGCGCCGAAGGCGACATAGCTGGCGCCCGCGGCAACGGCCCGTTGCGCGAGCGCGATCTGGTCGTAGCAGGACGCGCCGACGATCGCCTGCGCGCCCAACAGTGCCCGCGCCGCCGCGATGTCGCCATCGTCCTCGCCCAGGTGCACGCCATCGGCTTCCACGGCCAGGGCCAGTTGCGGATCGTCATTGATGATCAGCGGCACGCCGTGCCTGCGGCACAGCTGCGCCAGCGCCGCGGCCTGCGCCTGGCGGGTATCGGCATCGACTGCCTTGTTGCGGTACTGCAGCCAGGCCACGCCGGGCAACAGCGGTTCGGTGCGGGCCAGCAAGCGCTGGGTATCCGGCTCGTCGGGGGTGATCAGGTACAGGCCACGGCGGGCGAGGGATGGGTTCATGAGCGGCTTCCGGTGCAGCGAACGGGGTGGGACAATGCCAGCCCACCCGACTGTAGCCGCGATTATCCGATGACCGACGCAACCGCGACCACCTACCGCACCTGGATGTGCGTCGTCTGCGGCTTCATCTACCGCGAACAGGACGGCCTGCCGGAAGAGGGCATCGCCCCGGGTACCCGCTGGGAAGACATTCCGGACACCTGGACCTGCCCGGATTGCGGCGTGACCAAGGACGACTTCGAGATGGTGGAACTGGACTGACCCTGATCGCAGGCGCAAATCGCGCCTGTGAAGCGCCGGCCTCAGTGCATCCGAGAGCGGCCCTGGTTCAGCTCGACGAGCTGGTCGCGAATGCCGGCCACGTCGCGGGCCTGGGGATTGAGCTGCACATAGCGCGACAAATCCTGTCGCGCGCCCACCCGATGTTCCAGTTGCATATAGGCCAGGCCGCGATCGCGCAGGGCCTCGGGCTGGTCCGGCATGAGCTTGAGGATGCGGTCTGCGCTGCGCGCGGCGCGATCCCACTGGCTGTCATCGGCGTACACGCCGTGCAGGTTGCGCAGCATGCGTACGAGGATCGCGCGATGCGGCGCCGGATCGAGGATCTGCAACAGCGCGCGATCATCCGGCAACTCGCCGCCCAGGTGCGGGCGCGCACGCTCGCGCAGCTCATCCACGCCCAGTGGGCGGCCACCGTTGAAGGGGTCCATGACCAACAGGCCATCATCGACGGGCAGGCGCACCAGGAAGTGCCCGGGGAAGGACACGCCATCGAGCGGGATGCCCAGGCGCCGCGCCACTTCCATCTGGACCATGGCCAGGGAGATCGGATTGCCGAGGCGGCGTTCGAACACCTCGTTCAGATAGCTGTTGCGCGGATCGTAATACTCGTCGTGGTTGCCGGCGTAACCGAGCTCATCGAACAGATGGCGGTTGACGGCGGCCATCTTGAGCGGCCACAGCGCGATGGCATCGACTTCGGTGCGCAGGTGCTCGACATGGCTTTGCACTAGCGTGTCGTACAGCGCCACATCGAGGGAGGGATACTCATCGCGCGCGATGAGCAGCGCGGTGGACAGCAGCGGCAGAGCGTCGTCGTCCAGGTTCGCGAGCGTGGTCCAGCTGGGCAATGTCAGGCTATCCCCCATGGGCCCCAAGGTTGGGGCCAAATGCGGAGGGGTTCAAGTCCGGCCGGTCCCGACACGGGTGTCGGGTGACGTCACTCAGGGCGAGGTGGGAATGCCGGGGCCGAAGCGCAGCTCCGCGCCATCTTTCAGCTGCAGGCGGCTGGCCTGGCCGGCATTGAGTTCGAGCACATAGCGGGCCGGCGCATTGCTCGGATAGGGCGGGCAGCCATCGCCGAGCGTGCAGGGCGGCACATCGCGCTGCTGGGTGACCAGGCGGCGCTGGTTGTCGAAGTACAGGATATCCAGCGGGATCCTGGTGTTCTTCATCCAATAGGCCTGGGGTTCCTGGCGATCGTGGATGAACAACATGCCATGGTCGGCGGCCATTTCGTCACGGAACATCAAACCGCGTGCGCGGGTAGCGTCGTCCTGAGCCAGTTCCACTTCATATCGTTCCCCGGCCAGTTCCACCCAATGGCCGCCAGCGCTGGCGCAGCCGCCGAGGGTGAATGCCGAAACGAGGACGAGGAGGCGGAACAGGTTCATGGGTGGCACGCGAGGTGAACGGGACGGCGCACCTTCGGACATGGTGGGGATGTCGTCAAGATGGGGGCGTGCTTTTCTGCTTTTGGAGTTTCATGCCAAAAGCTTGCACTGCGCGGTAGGTGGTGTCGCCTTACGGTCCGGGCCCCGACCCCTCGGGGGCAGGCGTTTCGGTTCCGGCGTACATCCATGTACTCAGTCACCGACCGTGGGCCATCCATGGCCCACTAACGCCTGCCCCCGAGGGGTCGGTGCAAGGCGCGT
>Ga0160473_101011_pt1 | contig 15752 bp, 14 predicted proteins | sample HID1975I_E11MG_FD_108217 | JGI IMG/M metagenome (GOLD analysis project Ga0160473, IMG submission 108217) | Enriched soil microbial communities from UW Madison campus, WI, USA - HID1975I_E11 MG | ecosystem: Environmental > Terrestrial > Soil > Unclassified | place: USA: Madison, Wisconsin... | reverse complement strand
GTCAACGACTCGGTCACCAAGAGCAAGTTCGACAATCTGTACGGCTGCCGCGAGTCGCTGGCCGATGGCCTCAAGCGCGCGATGGACGTGATGCTGGCCGGCAAGGTCGCCGTGGTGTGCGGCTACGGTGACGTGGGCAAGGGCTGCGCCGCGTCGCTACGCGCCTACGGCGCGCGCGTCGTGGTCACCGAGATCGATCCGATCTGCGCCCTGCAGGCCGCGATGGAAGGCTTCGAGGTCAACACCCTCGAATCCACCCTGGGCCGTGGCGACATCTACGTCACCACCACCGGCAACAAGGACATCATCCGCATCGAGCACCTGAGCGCGATGAAGGACCAGGCCATCGTCTGCAACATCGGCCACTTCGACAACGAGATCCAGGTCGATGCGCTGAACGCGCTGGCCGGCGTGCAGAAGATCAACATCAAGCCGCAGGTCGACAAGTACATCTTCGACAACGGCAATGCGATCTTCCTGCTGGCCGATGGCCGTCTGGTCAACCTGGGCTGCGCGACCGGCCACCCGAGCTTCGTGATGTCCAACTCGTTCGCCAACCAGACGCTCGCGCAGATCGACCTGTGGGCGAACAAGGACAGCTACGAGAAGAAGGTATACCTGCTGCCGAAGAAGCTGGACGAAGAAGTGGCGCGCCTGCATCTGGAAAAGATCGGCGTGAAGCTGACCACCCTGAGCCAGGAACAGGCCGATTACATCGGCGTGCCGGTGGAAGGTCCATTCAAGCCGGAGCATTACCGCTACTGATCGGCGTGCCGGTCCAGCTGCGTTGAAACAGACGGGCGCCGAAAGGCGCCCGTTTTCGTTGGATCGCGGCAGGTACCGACCGTTGGTCGGTACAGCGGTTCCGGCAGGTACCGACCGTTGGTCGGTACGGCGGTTCCGATAGCCTCGGTCAAGCCAACACCCCGCGCACCACGCTACGATGCCGCCATGACGCCCGCCATCAACCTGCTGAAGCAATCCGGCATCGCGCACACCGTGCTGTCCTATCACCATGACGCCGCCGCCGACTCCTACGGTGGCGAGGCAGTGCAGCAGCTCGGCCTGGATCCAGCGCAGGTATTCAAGACGCTGCTGGCCAGTACCGAGAAGCACGAGCTGCTGGTGGCGATCGTGCCGGTGAGCGGCACCCTTGACCTGAAGGCGCTCGCCGAAACAGCCGGCTGCAGGAAGTGCGAGATGGCACAGGTCGAGCAGGCACAGCGCGCCACCGGTTACCTGGTCGGCGGGATCAGCCCGCTGGGGCAAAAGAAAAAGCACCGCACCTTCCTCGATGCCAGCGCGCAGGCGCTACCGACGCTGCATGTCAGCGCCGGCCGGCGCGGGCTGGAGGTGGCGCTGGCACCGGCCGATCTGCTGCAGCTTACTGGCGGCAGCTACGCGAGCATCGGGAAAGCACGTTGACCGGTGGTGCCGGCCGCTGGCCGGCTCCCCGTGACGCTTGCCTCATGCGTCAGACAGACTGAGGAGCCGGCCAGCGGCCGGCACTCCTCCGTCATCGTCGATCAACGTGCCATCGCTGCGGATCAGCGCCTCACGGCCGCCAGTTGGCGTTGCGGTCCCAGAATGCCACGGCGCGCTGATACGCCTCGCGATCCAGCGGCACGCCCGAGCCACCCTCTTCCACGCCCAATGCGTTGCGCATCATGGTGATCGGGGCCATCGGCACTTCCTCCGGTTCGGCGGTGTAGATGCAGCCGACGATGCCCCACTCCGCATCGATGGGCGAGCCCTCTTTGGCCAACTGCTCGGCGCTGTACAGGATCACCACCAGGTAGTTCGCGCGCGGCGATTCCACGCCTTCGAACCAGCGCACCAGCACCGGCAGTTCCTCGCGGTTGCGCGCCTCGTAGCCGCTGCGCAGCTGGTGGCGGTTGGCCTCGGTGATCGGCACGGTCAGGCAGCGCGTGGAGGTCCAGTTCTCGTACACATGCAGTTTGCAGAAGGGCGCGTAGCCATCGAGCACCTTGAACGGCGCATGCGTGTTGAGGTGCTGTTCGAACTGCTCGGCGGTGCAGTCCTGGATGGTGTTGCCGCGTGGGACGCGCGGGAACAGGCGGGGACGGGCGAACGCAGTGAGAACGATGGACATGGGCACAGTCAGGCGGTGGAGATCCCCACAGGGTAACGCGTGCGGCGCGTGCCCTACAGCGCCAGCCGCTCACGCAGCTCGCGGGCCTGCCGCCGCGACACCTCCACCTGGCTGCCATCATCCAGGGTCAGGTCGTAGCCATCGCCGAGGGACGGTTCGATCGCACGCACACGTCGCAGATTGACCAGCGTGTTGCGGTTGGCGCGGAAGAACAGCGCCGGCGAAAGCCGTGCCTCCAGCGTGCTGAGGCTGCGTGCCAGCATCGCGTTCTGGTCGCGGAACCACAGCCGCGCGTAGTTGCCGTCAACCACGACCTTGCGGATCTCCCCGAGCGCCACGAACCAGCAGCGCTCCCCATCGCGCAGGAACACCTGATCCTCGGCACCCAGCGCATCGCGCACGCTGTCCGCCGCAGTGGGGGCGGCCGGTGCCGAGAGGCGCTCCCGGCCGCGTTCCAGCGCCGCCTGCAGGCGGCCTGCCTCCACCGGCTTGACCAGGTAGTCGAGCGCGTTGGTTTCGAAGGCGCGCACCGCGTACTGGTCGTAAGCGGTGACGAACACCACCATCGGCACCGTCTCCAGAGCCTCGAGCACATCGAAGCCCTCGCCCGAGGGCATCTGCACATCGAGCAACACCAGATCGGGCTGCTCGCGCAGGATCGCCTCGCGGGCCGCGGGCACGTCGTCGGCCTCGCCGACACACACCACCCACGGGATCGCCGCCAGCAGGGTACGCAGCTCGCGGCGCGCCAGTCGCGCATCGTCCACGATCAACACCCGCAGTAAGGCGCTCATTGCTGCACCTCCAGGCGGGCCAGCATGCGCTCACCCTGTCGCTCCAGCAGGAACGTGCCCCGGCTGGATGAAGAGGGCGCCGCGTCGATGCCCAGCTGCGCGCGCAGATAGGCCAGCCCGATGCCATGGCCTTCGCTGCTGGCGTCGTGCGCGGCGGGATTGTCCACCGCCACCCGCAGCCAGCCACCATCGAGGCGCACGCGGATCGTCAGCTCACCGCCGCCGGGATGGACGGCGATGCCGTGCTTGATCGCATTTTCCACCAGCAGCTGCAGCGCCATCGGCGGCAGCCGTGCGGACAGCGCGGCCGGCTCGATGTCGGTGTGAACGCGCAAGCGGTCCTCGTAGTGGATCGCCTCCACCGCCAGGTAGTCCTGTACCACGCGCCACTCCTCGGCCAAAGTGACCCAGCCCCCGTCGGTATGCACCAGGGCGTGCCGCAACGTGCTGGAGAGATGGGTGACCATGTCGCGTGCACGCACCGGGTCTTCATTGATCAGGGCGCGCAGGTTGTTGAGCGCATTGAACACGAAGTGGGGATTGAGCCGCGCACGCAGCGCCTGGTGCTCCAGCGTCGCCCGCTGCGCTTCGGCGCGCAGCTGCGCCATCTCGCTGTGGCGCGCACGCTGCAGCGCGCGGCGGCCGGTCCACAGTGCGCACCACACGCTCAGAACGATGGCGGTGCTGAGCCAATAGTTGAAGATGTCGATCGGCCTGTAATAGGCGCGTTGCCCCGGCAGCTTCACCCACTCCCAGGCCACCGCGGGCAACAGCACAGCCGCGGTAGCGAGCTGGATGGCGGCCGCGACGATCACCACGGCCAGCGTCATCCGCCACGTGATTCCCAGCAGATCGCGCTGCAACCAGGCATGACGAAGCGCCCAGGCGCGAATCGCTGCGCTGCCGGCGAACAGACCAAGCGCGACCATTACGTAGATCAGGGTCCCGCCGGACCAGTTGCCGCGGTAAGCGATGCCCATGCCGAGGCTCAAGCCCAGGTAGCAGGACCATAGACCCGCATTCGCCCACCAGAAACCGGTATCGCGTGCTGTCCGCTTCTCGCTCATCGTCTCCACGCCGGCCTCGATCAGGGCGCTGCAGGCAGATCAAGGAAGCCCCGGATCTGCGTCTGCAGCCAGCGCGGATCATCCCACATCAGGAAGTGGTAGCCGGCGCGGCTCATCTCGATCCGCACGCCGGGCAGCGCGGCGTACTGGGTGGCGAATACCTGCCGCGTACTGGCTTCGGTCGCACCGAACGGCTGATAGGCCGCCCACGCGCCCAGCACCAGCACCGGGGCCGTGATGCCGGCGATCGGCTGGCGCAGGTCGGTCATCGTCATCGAGTACATCGCGTTGGCGGTGGTGGCGCGGTCACTGTCGCGTCCCCACAGCTTCAAGGTCGCAACCTGCTCGGGGGCGTGCGCCATGTTGGCAACGGCGGCGTCGGTCTGCGCCGCGTACTGCGTGGCGTCGGCGGCAAGCATCCCGGCCCGCATCTGCTCGGCCATCGGCTTGAGCGTGGCTGGCGTCGCGGTCGGATTCTGGACCGCGCCGAAATACGGCAGGGCATCGACGATCACCAGTGGCCCGATCTTCTGCGGCGCCGCGATCGCCATCTGCAGCGCCAGCACACCACCGAGGCTGTGGCCGATCACGGCCGGATGATCGAGCTTGCGGTCCGCGCTGTAGGCCAGCAGGCGGTCACGCATGGCGCTCAGAAAGTCATCGCTGGCCACCGCAGGCGCACCAGCAAAGCCGGGCAGCTGTATCAAGTGGCATTGCACCTGTGGCTGCAGCGCGGCGCAGGTCTCACGCCAGACCTGCGCACCGCTGTTGAGGCCCGGGATCATCAGCACCGGCCGGCCGCTGCCGATCACCTCGACCTGCAGATCCTGGAAATGCTCGGTGGCGGCATGCGCGGGACTGACCAAGGTGGCCCATGCGGTCAGCGCGAGCGCGGCCAACGGGGCGATGGAGTAGAGGCGGCGGGGACGGACGGTCGACATGGCAGGCTCCTGCTGGGTGAGCATGAAGACTGCCGCGGGACGTCGCCGCCGGGGCGATTACATGAGCAGCGGCGGCAGACAGACGATGAGCGGTCGGCAGTGGCGGATGAACATCCCCGCCTCAGCGATCCGGCGCACCCACGATCGCCTGCAACGCTTCAGGCAGCGACGGATACTGGAAGACAAACCCCTCCGCCAAGGCGTGCGCCGGCTGCACGTTCTGCCCGGTCAGCAGCAGCCCGCTCATTTCCCCGAAGCCCAGTTTCAACGCGAACGCCGGGGTGGTCAGTCGTGCTGGACGATGCAGCACCTCGCCCAGCGTGGTGGCGAAGGTCCGGTTGGTGACCGTGCCGGGCGCGGTGCCGTTGTAGGCGCCGCGTGCCCGGTCGGTGGTGAGCAGCCACAGGATCATCCCGACCAGGTCCTCGCGATGGATCCAGCTCATCCACTGCCGCCCATCGCCCATCGGCCCGCCGAGCCCCATCCGGAACGGTGGCAGCATCTTCTGCAGTGCGCCGCCCTCACGGTCGAGCACGATGCCGGTCCGCAGCACGCAGGTGCGCACGCCGAGGTCCTCGGCCTTGAACGCCTCGGCCTCCCACTGCCGGCACAGCATCGCGGCGAAGTCGTGCCCCGGCGAGGCGGTCTCATCCAGCGGTGCGCTGTCGCGGGGGCCGTACCAACCGATCGCCGAGCCGGACACCAGCACCTTCGGCCGTTCGGGCAGCGCGGCCATCCAGGCCAGCAGCGCCTGCGTCGTGCCGATCCGGGAATCGCGCAACGCCTGCTTGCGTTCATCACTCCAGCGGCCGTCCATCAACGGCTCGCCCGCCAGGTTGACCACCGCCTGGACCGGACCGACCTCCTCCAGCGCTGCAACGCTGCGCACGCCCTTCTGCGGGTTCCGGCCAGGCCTCCGGGTGAGGACGATGGGGTCATGGCCCTCGGCCAGCAGGCGCGCGCACAGGCGGCTGCCGATGAAGCCGGTGCCACCGGTCACGAGAATCTGCATGGCGATTGCTCCGGAAGATCAGCGCTCACTGTACCCGGCCCGGCGTGCACGGCACATCGAAGTACTTCACATTCATCGCGATGAAGAGATATGATTGAGCCACACCCGTCGACGCACCCCCGCCATGACCGCCATCAGCTTCGAGTTCTATCCGCCCAAGACCGACGAGCAGCGCGCCCAGCTGGACCGGACCGCGGCCAGGCTCAAGGTGTTCGCGCCGGAATACGTGTCGTGTACGTTCGGTGCCGGCGGCTCAACCCTCAGCTATACCTCCGAAACCGTGCGCCACCTCAAGCAGCACCATGGTTTCGAAGCCGCCCCGCACCTGTCCTGCGTCGGGGGCAGCCGCGAGGAAATCCGCGAACTGCTCAAGCTGTACCGCGCGATCGGCTGCCGCCGCATCGTCGCCCTGCGCGGCGACCTGCCCTCGGGCATGGGCCACCCCGGCGACCTGCGGTATGCCTCCGAACTGATCAGCTTCATCCGCGCCGAGCATGGCGATGCGTTCCGCATCGAAGTGGGCGCGTATCCGGAGACCCACCCGCAGGCCAACGACGCGCTGCTGGACCTGAAGCACTTCAAGACCAAGATCGACGCCGGTGCCGATGCGGCGATCACCCAGTACTTCTTCAACGCCGATGCCTACTTCCACTTCGTCGATGCGGTGCGCAAGCTGGGGGTCACCGTACCGATCGTGCCGGGCATCATGCCGATCTCGAATTTCAGCCAGCTGCGCCGCTTCTCCGAGCAGTGCGGTGCCGAGATTCCGCGCTGGATCGGCAAGCGCATGGAGGCCTACGGCGACGATGCCGACTCGGTCCGCGCGTTCGGTGCGGAGGTCGTCGCCAGCCTGTGCGAACGCCTGGTCGCTGGCGGTGCGCCGGGCCTGCACTTCTACACGCTCAACCTGGCCAAGCCGACCACCCAGGTCCTGAAACTGCTGCGCGGCTGAGGCCGCCACGCATCGCTTGCAGATAACACCCACGCCGCTACGCTGCTGCGATGAAACCGCTCGTGTGGCTCCTGCTGTGTGCACTGTGCCTGCCCTCGCCGCCTGCCCTGGCGCAGGCACCGCAGCGCGTGAACCGCTGCACCAACGCGCAGGGCGAAACCGTCTTCACCGACCGCCGCTGCGATGCACTGGGTGCCACCTCACGACTCCCGCCGCGCACCGCGAGCGTCGGCAACACCGGCATCTACCGCGCCGGCTGCGCGCGCCGGCTCAGTGAACTGACCGGGCAGATCCGCGACGCGGTCAGCGCGCAGGACGTGAACCGGCTGTCCTCGATCTACCTGTGGAGCAACGTCTCCAACGCCACGGCGAACCAGATCATCGGTCGTCTGGAATCCGTCGTGCAGCGCCCCTTGGTCGACATCGCCCCGGTCTACCCGGATGCCGCCCCGGTGCCGCTCGCCCCCGGGCTCGTCGCCGTGGGCACGACGGAGGCACCGGCACGACCGCGCCCGGTCGGCCTGCGTATTGAACAGACCCTCGGCAGCACCGCCACCCCGGCCAGGACCGTATTCGGCCTGCGCCGTCAGTACGGCTGCTTCTGGATCACGCTGTAGCCGGCCACAGCGATCGGATCGCCGCAATGCCCTGCGCCCCGTGGCGGCGCGCCTCCTCGATATCACCGGGGGTCATCCCGCCGAGCGCATACAGCGGCAACGACACCTGCTCGCGCAGCGCCTCGAACGCCGCCCAGCCCAGCGGTGCCGCCCCCGGGTGGCTGGCCGTCGCCTGCACCGGCCCCAGCACCGCGAAGTCGCAGCCCAATCGCTGCGCCGCCTGCAGCTGCGCCAGATCGTGGCAGGACGCGGCCACCAGCTGACCCACCGGCAGCGGCCGCGCGTCCAGCGCCAGCAGCTGCTCACTGCCCAGATGCACCCCGACCCCCAACCGACCGGCCAGGTCGATATCCCGGTTGACCAGCCACTGCGTGCGCGGCCCATGCTGCTGGATCACCCGCTCGGCCAAGGCCACCCGTGCCGGACTGGACGGCGTACGCAGCTGCACCCGGCGCACCCCGCTTTCCAGCGCCTGCGCCAGCCGCCCCAGCCAGGCCTGGTGGAGGCTGTCCTCCTCCCCCTCCGGCTCCGGCGTGATCAGATAGCGGTCCGGCTGCCGCAGCGCCGCCACCACCGGTAGATCGGCCGGCGGCATCGAATACCGGTGCAGCTTGTCCGGCGCCACCCAGGTGATCGCCTGTCCCTCGCGGCCCCGCGGCGAGCCCTTCCAGCTCTGGATCCGGCGCACCTCCAGCCGCAGCCGCTTGTCCGGATAGATCTGCGGCACGTCCATGATCCACTCACCGACCTCGGCCTCGATCCCCAGCTCCTCGCGCAGCTCCCGCACCAGCGCCTCCTCGGAGGTCTCGCCGGGCTCCCGCTTGCCGCCCGGGAATTCCCACAGGCCGGCCATATCGCGGTTCTCGGTACGACGGTTGAGCAGGATGCGGCCACGGGCATCGGTGATGACGCCGGCCACGACATGGATCGAACGAAGGGGAGATGACATACCCCGAGGATGCCCAAACCGGGGCCCGTGACGCAATGCCCCTGCGGGTAGTTGTAGGGGCTCGTTGTGGCTCGTGGTGGCGTCTCCGCTCGGAGCTGCCGCGAGCGTAAGGGCCCCGCAGCGACCGCCGTGCCTGGAAGGGTCAACGCGCACCACATACCTGCCACGCGGATGGAAGAAGAACCAAAAAAAAGCCCCGCACAAGGCGGGGCTTCTTCAGCACTTCCGTTCAACCGATCAGCTCAGCTGACCATGGCAGTGCTTGTACTTCTTGCCGCTGCCGCACGGGCACGGGTCATTGCGGCCGACCTTCGGCTCATCGCGGGTGACCTGCGGCACGCCGTTCTGCGCCGCCTCCACCTGCGCGGCCTCTTCGTCCGCACCGTAACCGCCCGCGTCCTGATGCTGGAACTGCGACTGCAGCAGACGGGCCTCCGCCTGCTGGCGCTCGGCCTGTTCCAGTGCCGCCACTTCCTCTTCGCTGCGGATACGCACGCGCGCCAGCAACGTCACCACTTCGCGCTTCACGTTCTCCAGCATCTCCGAGAACAGTTCGAAGGCTTCCTTCTTGTATTCCTGCTTCGGCTGCTTCTGCGCATAACCGCGCAGGTAGATGCCCTGGCGCAGGTAATCCATGCGCGCCAGATGCTCCTTCCAGCTCTGGTCCAGCACGGTCAGCATCACGTGCTTCTCCAGCGCGCGCATGGTCTCGTCACCCACGCCGGCTTCCTTCGCCGCGAAGTGCTCGTCGACCTTGGCCTGCACCTTCTCGGCGATGCCCTCGGCATCCAGCTCTTCGTGTGCCTTGACCAGGTCGGTCAGCGACATGTCGATGCCGAAGTCCGACGCCAGCGTTGCTTCCAGACCCTGCAGGTCCCACTGCTCGTCGATCGAGTTCGGCGGCACGAAGCGCGCCACCACGTCGAAGATCACATCGCCACGGATGCCATCCACGTTGTCCTTCACCGACTCCGCATCCAGCAGCTCATCGCGCTGGCTGTAGATCACCTTGCGCTGATCGTTGTTGACGTCGTCGAAGTCCAGCAGGTTCTTGCGGATATCGAAGTTGTGCGCTTCGACCTTGCGCTGCGCCTTTTCGATCTGGCGGCTGACCAGGCGATCCTCGATGACGTCGTCTTCTTTCATGCCCATCATGCGCATCGCCTTCTGGACCCAGTCCGAGGCGAAGATGCGCATCAGGTTGTCTTCCAGCGACAGGTAGAAGCGGGACGAACCCGGATCGCCCTGGCGGCCCGAACGGCCACGCAGCTGGTTATCGATACGGCGCGACTCATGGCGCTCGGTGCCGACGATGTGCAGGCCACCGGCCGCCTTGACCGCATCGTGACGGACCTGCCACTCGGCCTTGACCTGGGCGCGCTGTTCCGGCGTCGCCTCTTCGCCCAGCTCATGCAGCTGCGCTTCCAGCGAACCGCCCAGCACGATGTCGGTACCACGGCCGGCCATGTTGGTGGCGATGGTCACCGCGCCCGGCATGCCGGCGTTGGCGATGATCGTCGCTTCGCGGTCATGCTGCTTGGCGTTGAGCACTTCGTGGTGCACACCGGCCTTGCGCAGATGCTCGGACAGCATCTCCGAGGTTTCGATCGAGGTGGTACCCACCAGCACCGGCTGGCCGCGCTCGTTGCAGGCCTGGATATCGGCCAGCACCGCGTTGAACTTGCCGTTGCGGTTGAGGAACACCTGGTCCGAACCGTCCTTGCGGATGGTCGGGCGGTTGGTCGGGATCACCACCACTTCCAGGTTGTAGATGCTCTGGAATTCGTAGGCTTCCGTATCGGCCGTACCGGTCATGCCTGACAGCTTCTTTTACATGCGGAACAGATTCTGGAAGGTGATGCTCGCCAGCGTCTGGTTCTCGCGCTGGACCGGCACGCCTTCCTTCGCTTCCACCGCCTGGTGCAGGCCATCGGACCAGCGGCGACCGGCCAGGGTACGGCCGGTGAATTCATCCACGATCACCACTTCACCATCGCGCACGATGTAATCCACGTCGCGCTGATAGATCGCATGCGCACGCAGCGCCGCGTTGAGGTGGTGCACCACGGTCAGGTTCTGCGCGGCGTAGAGGCCTTCGGTCTCGGCGTTGAGGATGCCGGCTTCGACCAGCAGTGCCTCGGCATGCTCCATGCCCGCTTCGGACAGATGGACCTGCTTGCCCTTCTCATCGACCCAGAAATCGCCCTCGCCCTCCTCGGCCTCCTGCTTGATCAGGTGCGGGACGACGCGGTTGACACGGATGTACAGCTCCGGGGAATCATCGGCCGGGCCGGAAATGATCAGCGGGGTGCGGGCTTCATCGATCAGGATCGAGTCGACTTCATCGACGATCGCGTAATGCAGGCCGCGCTGGTAGCGGTCCGCACGGGACAGCGCCATGTTGTCGCGCAGGTAATCGAAGCCGAATTCGTTGTTGGTGCCGTAGGTGATGTCGCTGGCATACGCCTCGCGCTTGTCGCCGTGCGGCATGCCCGGGTAGACCACGCCCACGCTCATGCCCAGCCAGTTGTAGAGCTTGCCCATCTGCGCCGAGTCACGGCGGGCCAGGTAGTCGTTCACGGTGACCACGTGGACGCCCTTGCCTTCCAGCGCGTTCAGATACACCGGCAGCGTGGCGACCAGGGTCTTGCCTTCACCGGTGCGCATTTCGGCGATCTTGCCCAGGTGCAGGACCATGCCGCCGATCAGCTGCACATCGTAATGGCGCATGCCCAGCACACGGCGGCTGGCTTCACGGCAGACCGCGAACGCTTCGGGAAGCACCTTGTCCAGGGCCTCACCGTCAGCGATGCGCTGCTTGAACTCCGGGGTCTTGGCCTTGAGCTGCTCGTCGGAGAGCTTTTCGATTTCCGGCTCCAACGCATTGATCTTGGCGACGATGCGGTTGAGCTGGCGCAGCTGTCGTTCATTACGACTGCCGAAGACGCGGGTAAGCAGGCTGTTGATCATTGAAGGAACCGGTTGGAATGAGACGCCCCAACGGCGGCGCTCTCCCCAGGGGATGCGCACGCCGCAAACGAAACAGGGCGCACTGCGCCCTGTCTATGGCAACACCCATTGTAGCTTGGGACGGGGGTCCGGCGTTTCAAGCACCCCCGTTCAAGTTCATTACCGTGATCAGCCCCGCGAAACGCGGCCGACCGGGGTGTTGCCGCCATCACCGAGGAACTTGCGCGGATTGACCACCTGGCCGCGTTCCCACACCTCGAAGTGCACGTGGGCACCGGTGGAACGGCCCGTGGAACCGGCCTTGGCCACTTCCTGGCCGGCCCGGACCAGATCGCCCGGCTTCACCACCAGGCGCGAATTATGCGCATAGCGGGTCACATAGCCGTTGCCATGGTCCACATCGACCACGTTGCCGTAGCCGCCCTTCACACCGGCAAAGCTGACCACGCCGTCGGCCACCGACATCACCGGGTCACCGACCTTGGCGTGGAAATCCATGCCCTTGTGGGTGGCCGCACCACGACCGAACGGATCGCTGCGGGTGCCGAAGTTGGAGGTGATGTAGGTATTGCGGATCGGCATGCGCGAGGGCACCGCGTTCTGTTCGAGCTGGTGGTCGAACATCAGCGATTCCATCACCGACAGCTGGCGGCCTGAAGCAGCAAAGCGCTGCTCCAGCACCTGTAAGTCGGCGTTGACCGCGCTGACCGGGATGTCCTGGGTCGGGCCGGGCTCACCTTCACCGAGGCCGGGGGTCTCGTTGAAGTCGAATTCGCCGTCTTCCAGTTTGCCCATCTGGGTGAGGCGTTCGCCCAGGGCATTGAGACGGGTGGCCTGCGCCTGCAGCTCGCCCATCCGCGCAGCCAGCGCGTTGACCTGGGTCTGAGCGTCCTTCTGGGCCTGCGCCAGCTCGCGTTCCTGCTGTGCGACCTTGGCGTGGAGCCGGGAATCGTTGAACATGCTGCCACCGATACCGGCACCGAAGCCGATCAGGCAGCCCACCCCCAGCACACTGCCCAGCAGGGCCCGGGGGGAATCTTCGAAGTAGAAACGCAAACGCGCCAGCGGCGTCTTGGCCTGTCCTTCACGCGTTTTGATTACGATCTTTTTGAATGCCATCAGTGAGTTTTCATGTCTGAGCCGAAATCCAGTGCCCGTTCCCCATCCACGCCGAAGCCGGCGCTGGATGCGGTCATGGCGGACAAAGCCGGTAACCCGCTGCGTCGTGCCTTGTGGCTCGACGCGCTGGACCGTCAATTGCGCCCCCATTTGCCGCCTGCACTGGCCACCCGTTGCCGGCTGGCGAATGTAAACGGCGAGCACCTCGTTTTTCTCGTCGAATCTCCCGTGTGGCATGCCAAGGTCCGGCTTGCCGAAGCACAGTTGATCGACGCGGCCCGGTCCATCGGGCTGAAGGTCACCAAGGTGACCGTCAAAACAGCATCTGCCCCTCCCCCACGCTCCCCAGCGGTCGACAACAGGAATGGCCCCCACGCTGTTTCAGCCGCCACGCACAAAGGGCTACGCGACGCGTTGGCTTGTCTGCGCGATGTGGATTCCTCCAAATCGTGAAGCCATCGGGGCATCCCGCCCCTTCCCGGCCGCGTCACGATCACGTGAACTTTGGCTGGGAGCCGGTCTGCACTGTAGCGGCGTCAGTGCCGCCAGTCGTTAGTGTTTTATTAAATTAACGTTAAATTCGGCAGAAACCTTGATGAGGTTCACAAATCTGTGCGCTGTGCACCCCTACGGTTCATTGACGTCAAGATCACGCCGCCTTCCATCGGCCTGGACCGCAGGAAACAGAAACGGCGCCCCAGGCGCCGTTCTATTTTGTTTCATATCAATGACTTACGCGATGACGGCTCAGGCGTACGCCGGCAGCCCGTAAACCACCGGCGCCGTGGCGGCAGGCGAGTCGTAGCTGACCCACTCCCACGCCGTGGCATCGGCCAGCAACGCGCGCACCAGCTTGTTGTTGAGCGCGTGGCCCGACTTGAAGCCTTCGTACGCGCCCAGCACCTGGCCGCCGGCCAGATACAGATCGCCGATCGCGTCGAGGATCTTGTGGCGCACGAACTCATCGGCGTAGCGCAGGCCGTCGTCGTTGAGCACGCGGAACTCGTCGAGCACGATGGCGTTGTCCATCGAACCGCCCAGGCCCAGGTTGCGCTCGCGCATGTACTCCAGATCCCGCATGAAGCCGAAGGTCCGGGCGCGCGAGATTTCCTTGGTGTAGGCCAGGGTCGAGAAGTCGATTTCCGCCCGCGACTGCTTGGCCGGGATCATCGGGTGGTTGAACTGGATGGTGAAACCGAGCTTGTAGCCTTCGTACGGCTCGAAGCGGGCGACCTTGTCGCCCTCGGTGACTTCCACCGTCTTGAGAATGCGGATGAAGCGTTTCGGCGCGTCCTGCTCGGCGATGCCCGCCGACTGCAGCAGGAAGACGAACGGGCCGGAGGAACCGTCCATGATCGGCAGCTCGGCCGAGGACAGTTCCACGATGATGTTGTCCACACCCAGGCCGGCCAGGGCCGACATCAGGTGTTCGACGGTCTGGATCTTGGCCTCGTGATAGGTCAGGCCGGTGCACAGCGTGACTTCGGTGACCAGGTCCGCACGCGCGGGCACTTCCACCACCGGGTCCATATCGACGCGACGGAAGACGATGCCGTGGTTGACCGGGGCCGGGCGCAGGGTCATGTAGACCTTGTCACCACTGTGAAGGCCAACGCCGGTGGCGCGGATCGTGTTCTTGAGGGTGCGTTGCGGAATCATCGGGGGGCAGGACCAGAAAGCGCGCGGTCAGCGCGGCTGTGACAAACAAGAATAACACGCACTACCGCTGTCCCTTCCGTGAACCGTGGTGCGTCGACAGCACTGCCCGGACGTGCGCGATGCACGACGGCGGTCAGACTGCCGGGCCGATCCTGGCCCGGCAGCATGGGACATGGAGGTGCTTACCGGGGAGGACAAGGCCCCGGCACGCCGTACTCAGTCCGCCTGGCGGCGCAGGAACGCCGGGATGTCCAGGTAATCGTTCGGCAGTTCGGCAGCAGCCGGACCCGACGCGCTCGGGGCCGACGGGGCCACGGTGTCGGCGCTCGGACGACGCAGGCCCATGCCCATGCCCATTCCGCCCACGGCCTTGGAAACCGCATCGCCGCCGTTGTCGAACTCGCCGAACTCCGGCTGGCCGGTGGTGGCGTTGCGGACCAGCTTGATCGGTGCGCGCTCGCCCGGACGCTGGGTCTTGGCGGTGACGGCACGGTTCAGGCCGGTGGCGACCACGGTCACGCGGACTTCGTCCTGCATGTCCGGATCCAGTACCGTACCCACGACCACGGTGGCATCTTCGGAGGCGAAGCCATCGATGGTGCGGCCGATCTCGTCGAACTCGGCCATCGTGAAGTCGGCGCCGGCGGTGATGTTGACCAGGATGCCGTTGGCACCGGCCAGGTTCACATCGTCCAGCAGCGGGTTCTGGATGGCGGCTTCGGCAGCGGCCTGGGCGCGGTCATCGCCACGCGCGGTGCCGGTGCCCATCATCGCCAGGCCCATTTCGGACATGACGGTGCGCACGTCGGCGAAGTCGACGTTGATCAGGCCCGGACGCACGATCAGGTCGGCGATGCCCTGCACGGCGCCCTGGAGGACGTCGTTGGCGGCACGGAAGGCCTGGATCATGGTGGCGTTGCGGCCCAGCACGGTGATCAGCTTTTCGTTCGGGATGGTGATCAGCGAGTCGCAATGCTGGCTCAGTTCCTCGATGCCCTTCAGCGCGACCTGCATGCGGCGACGGCCTTCGAACGGGAACGGCTTGGTGACCACGGCGACGGTCAGGATGCCCATCTCCTTGGCCAGCTGGGCCACGACCGGGGCTGCACCGGTGCCGGTACCGCCGCCCATGCCGGCGGTGATGAACACCATGTCCGCACCCTGCAGGGCGTCCATGATGCGCTCGCGGTCTTCCAGCGCGGCCTGGCGGCCGACTTCCGGGTTCGCGCCTGCGCCCAGGCCCTTGGTGACGTTGGTACCCAGCTGCAGCTGCAGCTTGGCACCGCAGTTCTTGATCGCCTGCGAGTCGGTGTTGGCGGTGATGAATTCCACGCCGTCCACACTGGTGCTGACCATGTGCGCCACGGCGTTACCGCCGCCGCCGCCCACGCCGATCACCTTGATCACCGCATTGGGTGCCATCTTTTCAATCAGTTCGAAATGCGCCATGTCCGTGTCCTCGTTGTATCCGCTTTCGGTGGCATGGGCGGTCAGGCCTCCTGCCTTTCGCGCGTCATGTTGCCGTTGCGGCTGTGTGGGTTGTGTGTTGCCGGTGCTGC
>Ga0160473_101008_pt1 | contig 15787 bp, 26 predicted proteins | sample HID1975I_E11MG_FD_108217 | JGI IMG/M metagenome (GOLD analysis project Ga0160473, IMG submission 108217) | Enriched soil microbial communities from UW Madison campus, WI, USA - HID1975I_E11 MG | ecosystem: Environmental > Terrestrial > Soil > Unclassified | place: USA: Madison, Wisconsin... | reverse complement strand
CGCCGCGCATATCAAAATATTGACCAGCACTACAAACCAGTGCGATTCGCTGTACAGGCCGAACAGATATCGGAAAGGGACGCTGGCATATACCAGCACCGTGAGATAAGCCATCAGCGATATCACAGGGCGATGTCTCGCCCCTCCGCGCTGGTAGAACATCAGGGCAATAACGATCACTGCGCAGATACACGCATTAACCATCGCCGAAGGATCACTTGTTACCATTGCTGGCCCCTCCTCCACGTAAGCGAGAGAGAATTCCAAACAGGCTACCCAAATCCTGACTGTTAACGAACGTCAGCAGCTTAATAGCAATTGCGGCAACGATTACCGCGCCCAGCGCATCAAGTGGCCTGTCGCTATACCCCGTCCATCTGGAGAAGTACGAACCAATGAGCGGTGCGGCGAGTACCCCGAAGATGAATGAAGTGATGAAGTAGCCCACCAGCTTGATGCGGCCGATGTTAACCGCTGTCGCTACGTAAAAAACAGCACCGGCGAATGCACCAAACACCACGCCATAATCGATACCAGTAGCCAAACCAAAAACGCTGGCCCCCATCAGACCACCAGCCGCTACCGTAGTGCCAGTAACAGGATCGGACATCTAGCCCCCTCGTATTGCCGTGAGTCCTCTCAGAAATGAGGGGAAACAAAAAAGGCCACCCGGAGGCAGCCCTTAAATGTAAAAACCCGCACTGATGGCGGGTTTCTTTTTTTTCTGTTGCTCAGTTCGCTTTAACGTCCCGAGCCTACCACAATTTAAGCACTTTCTTGCTCACTCTGCAACTTAAATCTGTCGCCATTTGTGCCGAACGCGTCACAAACTGGAGCGTACAGGATCGATTCTGCCAAACTTAGCCACGTGTCAATGCGACGCCGACAGGTGATTAACGTCCAGTCATGGTGTTTGGCCTGCAGTTCATTGGCCATCTGCAGCTTGCTCTTACGCAGGCGATGACGGTCAACAATCACACCGTATAGCGATCGGTAGTCATCATTCATCAGAACGGAAGCAATGACCCCGTCAACCCGCAGACCCTCTTCGTCTGAACAGAACGCCAGCCCGCTTTTATTTTTGCTATCCAGAATTGCACGCAGGTACGCCTCAAGCTCAGGTTTGGTGATCCCCGATTTCTTCATGCGGCGTAGCGCATCATTGATAGCAGTCTTGGTGATTGTCCCGGATGCCAGCAGCTGGTTAAACATGTTCCCACCAGAACCGCCGCCGATGTACGACCAGCGGCCCCACATGCGGAGCTTGCCCTGAATCCAGATGCTTTCGAGAGTGCGGAGGCGAACGGTTTCGCCTGCTTTGCCAACTTCAGAAGGATTAATCATTTTGCGTCTCCACTACGCCAGTACGCCGATTGCCAGCGCACGATCTAAAAACCGAAACAGCAGCGTTAACTGGTCGCCGTATTTCGCTTCAAATGCCACAGGATCAGCGTGCAACGCGTCGTGATGCTCTCTGCACAGAGGTATCACAAACAGGTCATGCGCTTTGGTACCCATTCCACCCTGCCCGTGGCCAATCAGGTGGTGGGGGTCGTCTGCCGGTTTAGAACAGCAGACACACGGCTGGGTTTTAACCCATCGCGTATACTTCTCGTTTTCCCAGCGGCGGCGCTTGGGCCGCAGCATCAAGGATTCCGGAGTGTCAGGATCGACCTTCACTGAAACTATCTTTTTGGCTTTCTCCTGCAGCAACTCAGCAGCAGGTATCGATGGTGTGATTTCACTCTCACGCATCACTGACTGGAAGGGTTCAGGCTTTAGCCTCAGGGCTTTGGCCGCCATGCTTTCCGGGATTGCATCACCCAGGCCGTTCTTCACCAGCCACCAGCAGAACTCAGGAAGCGTAAGGATATGGTCTTCACTGAAGCCAAGTTGACCGCTTACAGCTCTCACCAGCCAGGATACCAGGTTTTTGCGGGCAATGCCTGCCAGCCTTTCAGTGAAATGCTCACGCAGTTGGTTATCACATCCCCAGCAAAGAAGGATGCTGCCGGGCTTGTGGCGCATGATTGTGAATTCGTCTGCATGCCAGTCGTTGTGCGGCCACTGACATTCCCGTTTCTTCTCCAGCCAGGCGTCAAAAACCGACATTCCACCAGCGCGCTGGATAACCGCCGGGTTCTCGAAAACAGGCAGTAAGCTGCCATCTTCTGCCAGCGGCTGATGCGACTGAGGTATCACGCCAGACGGCATATCAGCCAGTTGTTCTCCAGGAGTTTCGATCACGACGCGGCCCTGCCGGAATAACCACATCAGCTCACTGCCGGGGCGAAAGAGAACCACCCCTGACATAGGCGCAATTTCAGGTGTCAGTAATGCCCTCACGCCATCAGCCCCTTAGCAATATGTTCAGCCCAAAGGCCGCCAACCCAGCGCACACCCTTCGCAGTAAAACGTGCCTGGCTGAACGCGTAGTTCGACGCATTGGTAGTTCCGGTCTTTACCTCAAAGCGTTCGGCTTCGATGTGCTGATGGTATGGCGTAAGTGTGCCGTTCAGCCGGTACATGATGTGGTTATCCAGCAGGAACAGGCGGAACTCAGGTTCTTTCGCGTTTAGCAGTTTGGCCACCTGGCGGAATGTCATCGAACCGGTAGCGGTTACGTAACGATCAACGAACTCCGCTTTCGGCGTGGCAATCGCCAGTTCTTCACTCAGTCGTTGCTTTTGCTCAGCAAGGTCGGCAGCCATGCGGAGAGCCTCAGGTAATGTCTGAGGAAGTTTAAGCCCTTGCCCGTTCTCAAGCTCCTGCCAGCGGTCAACGAGACGGGCAGTAAACTCTGGGCAGAGCTGCGCAACGATCACATAGCTGTCACGCTTGATAACTTCGTAATAGTGATAGGTCTGGCCGTTCTGTGGATGGGTGTACTGCATTGCAGCATACCCCCCAATAACTCCGGAATTCATCAGGCGCTCTATAGCGACGCATACGTTGCTGTGCCGTGAATCAACCAACTTTGCAATTTCACGGCTGGACATTGTGACCTGTTGCCCCTGCATCACGGCATGGTGAGTAGGGCAATTCACTACGATATTCATGTGATTCATGCTCTTTTCCACTTATCAGGCGGCTGCACCCGCCATGGGTTCATGTTTGGTGATCGTTATTTCTACTTTTCCTCCCGGCACCTGGGGCCCCCACTCCACCAGCATCCGTTTCACTTGGCTGTCATCCTCCCAGATGCCCGCATGAGTGAGAGCGTCAAATAACGCCTTGTTGAAGTTGTCTATATCACGGCAGCGAGCATCTGGTGGGTAGAGGACGATCTCTACCGCTGCTGCTGCCGATGACGGTTTAGGCAGGCGGCGAAGCTGTTCAATGATTGCGGCACATGCTGCGCTCTGATATGCCCTGCCCTTTGCGCTGATAAGATGCTGACCTTTGAGCGGTCCGCTGTTCGGCGCGCGCCAGTAAGTGTTTACGCTTGGCGGAAAAGGAAGAATCAGCTTCATGGCTTAGCCCCGCGTTCTTCCAGCCAGGCGACTGCATTCTCTCTGGCACCGTGTTCACCGTTAACAAGCGCCTTGATGATCGATACAGCATCCATATCCCATTCGCTTTTGAGAACTGTTATCCCCCTCGCCGCGCCAGGCGCAACAGAGATGTAGCCCTTTTTCTGAAGGGATTTCACATGCCCTGCAGCGGTGTTTCCTGAAGAGCAGCCAATCAACCCGGTAAGCTCTGATATCGTTGGCGGAAAACCTGTACGCTCCTTGTACAAGTTAATTGCATCAAGCACTTCGCTCTGACGTGGCGTTAATCCGATCATGATTGAACCCACCCTTTACCAATTACGTTTTTGATAACGCCCAATTTCCGGAGTGCCTGAAGACGACGATCTAAAATACGAAACGAGTCAAATTTATGTTTCCCCTCGCTGGCGGCAATTGCCTCACACTCAACCTGAACAGGACCAGTGAAAAGAACTGAAAATAATGTCGGTTTGCTGTTTAAACGGCTCAAAATCGCATTGTCCAGTTTTACGTATTTGGTCATGACTCCACTCCATAGCGCCCGTTCAGGCGACCAATTTCACTGTTAAACTTCACCAGGGTTACGCCCATCGGCTTCACCAGCTCGTGATACTTCTTCAGGATCGGAGGAACAGCAGTATTCCAGCTTGGTTTAGGCTTCTGTTTAAGCGTTTCCCTTATCTCCCGGATGCATCGGCGCGCAACATCGCGCACTGCATTTTCCTGTTCAGCTGAAAGCTTTATCATGCTGCCCGATCCTCTTTTTTACTGATTGGAACCGCCCACCCCGAGACCAGCTCGATGTCAGGTGATTCAGCCTCATTCCCCCAGTGGTCCCAGCCAAGCGCGCCACAGCGACTGAATAACTCGATACGCGGAACGTCACCGTAAAGTTGCTCAAGGCGGAATCGGGCTTCAGCAGGTTTGGCGCTGTGTTCACCAAGAGGGCTGTAGATAACCTGCTTCACGCTGGCGCTCAGCCGTTCCAGCCCATTACCTCGGGTCGCGATCAGAAGATCTTCCGTATTGGCACGGGTGTAGTTACCGCCATTCATCTTGGTCTGACCGTTCAACAGATCGAGGAAGTCGTAGAAGTCCTCAACATTGCCGGACTGCAGCGCTTTGTTGATGTGCTGTTCTGCCAGTGGATTGAACTTCACCCAGGTGAACCCCTTCATGGTGCGAACCTTAAAGCCCCAGGCCTCAGCCAGTTCAATCGCCTCGCGGGTGTGAGTGCCGGTGAACCACATGGCCAACACCGAGTTTTCAGCAGCCACTTCCCAGACAGGCAGGCGTTTGATGTCGATCAGCTTCATGGTGCCGTAATGATTTTCAGCAGCACCATTGCTCGCCCTGTTGCTGTACTCCCATGGCGGATCTGCGTAAATCAGCGAATAGCTCATTCGTGCCCCCTGAAACCGTGTGGGACTTTGCTGTAATCAGTTTTTTCAAAACTTGATTTAAAGATCCCATCTTCACGGGCCCACTCTCCGTTAACGCGCTGTGGTCGGCCAGCGTTCTGCCAGCTGTTTGCTGATTTCAGGTAGCCTGGGAACTTGGAAGGCTGGAACAGCGTCTGTGGGCGGAGATAATCGGACATCTTCAGGTCGTCAGCCCACTTGGCGTTGCAGTAGTCAACCACCAGCATCAACTCGGCAACGGTAAAACCTTCGCCGATACGGGCCCGAATGTTCTGCAGCGAGGTGGTAGAAACCTGATAACGGGAGTTGGTGACCTGGTTCAGGTGAACTAAAGCCTGTTTAGCCTGATCGGTAATCACCACCTCACGGTCTGGTTGCGACGCAACCGGACAAGAAAGGGTTTTATTCTCTGTAGTACTCTCTGTTGTATTCTCTGTAAGAACATCAGTGCATTTTGACCTGATGACAGCGGTTCGTTTTGACCCGATGGAGCGTTTCACATTGACCTGTTCCATTAGGTCATTTTGACCTGATGGACGAGTGCATTTTGAACTCTTGGATTTGGTCACGTTGACCTCGTCTAAAAGCTCGCTTGCATAGTTGATCGTGTAGTAGTTCGTCATGTCGCGCTGGGACTTATTCAGCTGCTCAATTTTGAGCACGCCGAGCGTCTTCAGGCGGGTGAACGTGCGCTTCAGAGTGGACTCAGACCAGAACGGGAACTGCTCCAGCCATTGCTCATTCGTGTTGTAAATCCAGCGCTCGCCGTCACGCTCCAATCCGGAGGTGGTTTCTTTCAGCCAGTAGTTCACCTGCTGCAACGCAATCGCCTCGTTCAGGCCAATGCTGTACGCAAGGTCAGGGTTTATCACTATTGGCCGGGATGGCATTAACAGGCTCATGGCAGTCCTTTAACTCTGTAAACTTACGCTGGAATTGCTCAAGAGGGCTGAAGCACTCATGATCGTACCCTTCGCGAATGTATATAACGCGTCGACTCTCTGGCTCCCATCTGACGACGTGGACAGTGATACCTCGGTGGTCTTTGAATCGCCGGTCAACTTCAGCCATTCCTCACGCCCCTTCTCGTTCATCAGAGTAAAAGCCTCTACCATTGCGTAATCAGGCTGGTAGTTGTTCACTTCAGCCTCGTTGTTTAATCTCTCCACATAGCCGAACGGGGATTCTTTCCCCACCAGCGGCAGGCATCGGAATTGCTTAGCTGGTCTGAATCGGTTTAAACTGTTCATGCGTTAGTTTCTCCACTGAATACGACACGCCACGACGCCCGGAGCTGCACACTCGCGGGCGTCACTTCTTTTTGCTTTGCTTACGGCTAAACAGCGCAACAATCGCGCGGATCTCTTCTTCACGCGCAGCCAGGTGGCGGCGGTGATGCTCTTTGATTTCTTCAGCTTCATGCGCTTCAATAACTCCATCTTCCAAAGCAGCCTGGATAATCTGGTCAACACGCCCACGCGCGGCGGCAGTTCTCATGGCCCGAGTAAAAAGATCCACGCGGTCAAGGTCATCAAGCTTTGGTATATCCACCAGCAATGCACCGCGGCGCTGAGCGAAGTAATCAGCCAGCAGTGATGTATTGGAAATGTCTTCCATCGCTTCCAGCTCGTTCACCTCAAAGAAGCGGCAGCCGTTCTTCTCGTACAGGTTGTTGTTGAACTGAGTTACAGACATGCCAAGAGCACCGGCCATAGCCTCACGGCCGCCGGGGTACGCTTTACACATCGCTTTAACTACTTCTTTCAGGCTTGGCTCTACCATGTTGATTTTCCTTTGGTAGTTATCAAATGACTGCTTTCGCATTACGATCACCCTTACCTGCTACGTCATCAGATGCTTGATAGCGACTCGGGTATAAAATGTGCAACTCGCTGATCTCCCCCTCAAAGAACTTGGCAAGACGTTCAGCCAACTCAACTGAGGGAACTTGCTCGCATCTTTCAATGCGGCTCAACGTTGCCGGGTCAACCTGTACGCCAGTCGCAACATGCAACAAGGTCATACCGTGCGATTTACGCAATTTTCTTAACGGTGATTGCATAATACCTCCCATATTTGCGTATTACGCATGTTATTGCATGTTAGCGAATTGCGCAAGTTGCTTTGCATGAGACGCAAAAACAACATGTAATAGGCGCATGAATATAGGATCTCGCATACGACAACTTCGCCTGGCGAAGAATCTAAAAATCGCAGAGCTTGCTGAGTCTGTGGGGGTTGATGCTGCCAATATTTCCCGCCTTGAAACGGGTAAGCAAAAGCAGTTTTCAGAACAAACACTTAACAGACTTGCTCACGCTTTAAGCGTCAGTGTCCCAGACCTATTTACCTCTTCTGAAAATAAGTCTACTGTATATATAAACAGTGAAAGCGATACGACAGCCCGAAAGGTAGCTGATGTATACAGAGTCGAGGTACTTGATGTGAGCGCAAGCGCCGGGGCAGGACATATTCAGGGTTGTGATGTCATTGATGTTATTCACGCTATCGAATACAGCAGCGACCAGGCATTAGCCATGTTTGGAGGAAGAACGTCATCAGGGGTGAAGGTAATCAACGTTCGTGGCGATAGCATGGCTTCAACCATAGAACCGGGTGATTTAATCTTTGTTGATGTAAACATTAACGAATTTGATGGCGACGGCATATACGTGTTTGGGTTTGACGGTAAAGTTTACGTTAAACGGCTGCAGATGATCCCAGACCAGTTGCTGGTTATTTCCGATAATCCTATGTACAGAGAATGGAACATTACAAAGGACAACGAACATAGATTCTACATCTACGGAAAAGTTTTAATCAGCCAGTCTCAATCCTTCAAACGCCACGGATAGAAAGCCATCCATTAAGATCAGACCTCGTATGAGGTCTTTTTTTTACCCTCACATTTGCGTAATATGCATTTTATTACTTGCGTTACTCGCAATTTGTGATTATCTTGAATTCACCGGCATATGGCACATGTGTCGCAGCGGTCCGGTAGGGTTACTTTGTTGCTACTTTCCCAACCGGGTAGCCGGAATGTGCAAGCCAGGCACGAACGACAGTCAGAGACGCTTCACCAGCGTGGCGGTTAGGTGTGACACCTCGGAAGAGACGAGGATATCAACCGCTCACGTTAAGCATCTCGCCGGGTGCTTAGCGGGACTGGAAGAGTTACCACTTGGAGACGGTCCTTATAAATGTCCTGGACAGTGGCGGTGACCGCACCGATAAGAGCGGCGGCAACTATGCAAACATGAAAGGCCGTAAAAACTTGTTAGGCCGATGAGTTCAAATGGCAATAAAGAACTGACAGCCGGGAAAGACCGGCACACAACAGGTAAGAGCATTTAGGGGACGGTATCTGCTTAGCAGACTGCCGATAGAACCGGAGATGTTGCTCTAACCGTTGTGGTAATTGCGGCTATGCGCACGTGACGAAGCCAAAATCATTCAACTCAACAATGAATGCATTCTTGATAGTGTGACGTCGCCGGTAATGGCTTAACCGGCAGGTGGAGGCACCACCGCCACAACCTGAAACCGTAGTCCCTGTAGCAAAGATAGCTGTGTGTAGTCTTGGCGGTACCAGTTCCATCCTTTGAAGTCACTGGTACCGCACTTTTTTACATAACACAAAAGAGCATCACCGAGTGACGGGCCCATAACCCAACCCACTCGGGTGATATTGGGAGCGAACTTCTCCCTCCTCCTGAAATCGCAGGTGCTCTTCTGTGTTGTGTGGAGAACTAAACCCCTTGTGCAGAGGAAATGAACAATGAAATTACCTAAGTTTCGTAATGCAATCGTATTTCGGGCAACGCTTCCAAGTATTGAAGCGATTGAAGTACACCTGGCTGAAATGCCATTTGAAGAAATTGGCGAAACAGAATTTGCCCGCGCCGCTTTTGTGCCAAACCCAGTTACTGGCGAACTGGTAACGCCAATCACTAACGGCTACGCAATCGTTGTTCGTCGTGACCAGAAAATCATTCCTGCTCAGGTTGTAGCTAAAGAAGCTCAGGACCGCATTCAAAATATCGAAAACAGAAGTGGTGAAAAATTAAAACGGCAGGATCGCAATGCGATCATCTGTGATGTGAAAGTTGAGCTGTGCAAACAAGCATTCGTCCAGTCTTCACTTGTTCTGGCACTTTACAATAGCGAAGAAAAGCTGCTGATCATCAACACCACTAATAAAAATATTGCTTCGATGTTTGGCGCGATGCTCGTTAAGGCTGTCGGTTCTGTTAAAACTGAAACCATTCATATCGACAACATTAAAAATGGTCTTACTGCTCGCCTTCAAAACCATCTTGAAGGTAATGCAGAAGCATTTGGTGAGTTCCAGGTTGGCGATTATATACAGCTTTCTCGTTATGCCGAACACAAAGAAGTTTTACGTTATTCGGCAGAACATTCGTCAGTCTCCACTGAATTATCTGAAAGCCTTAGTAGCGGGTTCGGTGTTGACCAGATGGAATTTTGGGGAATGGGAATCAATTTCCTGCTTACAGAAAAATTCCATTTTCGCCGGATTGATACCCAAGGTAATGTTTATGGCGACGATGATGATAAAGCGTACCGCTGGCGTCATCAGGCCAGTACAGACATGTTCCAGTTCAGCAAGGTAGTTAACCATCTCTGCGAATTGCTCGCATACAAAGAAGCACAAGAGCAGAAGCCAGCAGCCTAAATTTTTTTTGCAGCGATCACCCCATAAGAATGGGTTGGGTTGCTGCAACCAAAATTCAGCGGATATTTCCACTGGAGGACTGATGAACCACCTCGAATTTATTGAGAAGAACGTAAGGGAAATGCTGATTAAACAAGGCTTTTCCGTTTCGGTGGCTCAGGGGGGGGCATGGCAAGCGATTGATTTATATAAGCGAATGTCGCAAGCCAGCAAAAAAGGAGCAATTTTCGATGATGTGATGCGGCATGCGAAAGCCTGGGCAGACAAACAGGTTTCAAAAGCTGAGGTAACAAAACGAAAACGCACCTCCCCAAAAGACCAAGGCGGCCTCTTTTAAGTTGTAAGGCCAAGAATTCAGCGTCGTGCAGGACGCTTATATAACGGAGAAACTAACCATGACGACCACACAGACCGTCACCGAGTTACAACCACGCATGTCCAGAGAGCAGTTGGTCAATGCAGCTCGCATTGCTGCTAAATACCTCCCAGTTGCTTCAGCTCAGCTGATGAACGAGTTGGCAACCAGACTCGACGTAACCAGCGTGGCTCTTTGTGAAGCAATGTCGCAGCGTAAAGAGCTGGCTACACAGAATGCCACTCTTCGTGAAGACGTAACAAGCTGGGCCAAAGAGTGTGACCGCATCGAAGAACGCCACACCAAAACACCAACCAACATGCACTTACTGGAAGCTCAGCGTGAATTACGTGAGCTGCCTGCTGTGCTGGTAAGCCTCAATAACGAGGTGGCGCTCTGATGGCTAACTCATTCAAACAAATGACCCGTGACGGTAGCATCAAGCGTACTGACACCGGGATGTTCATCAGCCTCGAGGATATTTATGTTCGCGAAGGTTTTAACAAGCGTCATGACGACGATGAGCGTACCCGCCTGGCTGATGATGACCTCTTCAACTACCTGATGGACGGTGGCTCTGTTCCCCCTCTGGAAGTTATTGCCCGTGACGAAGGTGGTGTGTGGGTTGTCGAAGGTCACCGCCGCCGTCGCTGCTATGAGCGCTGCCGTGATGCTGGCAAGCCTGTTGACCGTATTCATATCATGCCTTTCAACGGCAACGATGTGCAGCGCCTGGCGCGCATCATGACCAGTAACAATCAGTTGCCGCTTTCAGATATTGAGCAGGCCGGTGTTATTCAGGAGCTGCACAACGCGTTTAACCAGACCACCAGCGAGATTGCGAAGCTGGTCAATAAGTCAGTTGGTACTGTTGAAAAGTTACTGACCCTCAGTACCGCGAATTATGACGTTCAGCAGGAAGTTAAATCCGGGGCCGTCTCCGTTGATGTTGCTGTTGATCGCGTCAAAGAGTACGGCGAAAAGGCTGGCGAGGTACTCCAGCATGATAAGGCTGTTGCGGCTGCCCAGGGTAAAACGAAAGTTACCCGCAGCGCTATTGCGCCAGAACTCAGCATCAAGAACGCGCGGCGGTTCGTCGAGCTGATGGCCCAGGCAGAGATCAGTGACGAAGGTGTGTTCACCATCCAGGGTGCTGCGCTGGCTGAAGCTCTCTCAATTATTGACGAATACAAAGCCATCGCAGAAGCGCGAGAAACCTATCGCCTGTCTCAGCCGATCCCAACCACTGAGGTACGCGGGAAAACTCTTCATGTCAGCCTCGGTGGAGTAGAGATCGGCAGCGTGCCAATTTATCGCGGAAAAAGCGTCAGCCTCAACGGGATCGTCACCAGCCAGTCCAAGGCAGTGGCCCACTTAGTTAAGCAGCACAAACTGCAGCAGGAAAATAATCATGACAGCCAATAAACCAATGACCGGCGAACAGCTGGATGAACTGATGACTGTTGCAGTCAATTTTCAGCGTGACAGTGAAAAAGCAGGCGAAAGATCGTGCGCCAACTTCGCTTATGCAGTTCAGGTGGCTGTTCTTGAACTGCGTAAGGTTCGCACTGATGTTATGGCGCTGGCTGCGGAGAATGCGGGGATGAAGCAGTTAGCCAGTGAAGCTTGTGATGAGATGGCTTCTCACCATGACGATGACGGTCTGTATAGCCTCGACGCAGACGGCGAGCAAATGGATGCTCTAATTCGTCTTTGTGATGCGCAGGCCACTATTTACGACACATTGGTAATGTGCGAAACGCCAGCCACCGACGCCTTCCTAGCTGAGGTGCGGGCCAGTGCGATACCTGAAGGCTATGCCCTCGTTCCTCAAGAAATGACCCTGTCAGCCGAAGCGATGGAGGGAATTTGCTTCCACTGTGGCTACGGCGGCTTTGCTTTCGGCGAGTTTACAGACGGAATACTCTTTGTCGGAGCCATTGACGATAGCGACGGGCAGAAAATTCACGGGCTCCATATCGCTACTGCTGATTATCCCGGGGAGGGTTGCACGACCGTCTGCGAATTCCTGCCGGTGCCAACACAAGGAGCGGCCCAATGACCATCAACAAACAGGCGCTGATTGCAAAAATCAAAAAGCAGACCGAAAGCTTTGACACCGTGATTCTGAAAGAGGATGAAGCTAACGCGCTGCTGGATGAGCTGGAAGCCGCAGAGAAGCGGATCGCTGAACTGGAGGAGCGGAATTTAACGCTGCCGTCGCTGAATGACGACCTGATCGCGATACTGGGCCGCCCTAACTTTACATGCTCGCACTTGGCGGAGCTAATGCGCAAAAGTGGTGATGATATCCGGCGTAAATCAGAGCATGAGCAGGCCGCTGTTATCCACTGGTTCCTTGGTCTTTATCTGGAACACGGTGAAAACTGGGAGGGCGTGGCGAAGGCAGATATTCAATCACGCGTCGCAGTCGCCACTGCTGGCATCAAGGGGGAGTAGGGATATGGCTGAATTCACGAAAGAGCAGTTGAGAGAGCATCTAGATATGCGCCTTACTCACACGCGCAAGGCGGTGCAGGAAAATACCGGGACGGGCTGGGCAGAGTTCTATGAAAAAGAAGTTTCAGTTCTTGAAATCGCACTGGCAGCGCTGACGTCTGAGCCTGTTGGTGAGTTCTATCGCGAAAAAAGATGGGGATGGTATCAAATTTCAGAAGGCGACAAAGTCCCTGAAGACAGACACATTCCGCTCTACCGCCTGCCACTACTGGAGGGATTGAAATGATGGAATTAACCAAAGAGCGCATCGAGCAATTCATCAAAAGCCCGCTTGATAACGGGCTGACTCGCGGCGAGCAGATGGAAATTGCCCGCCAACTTCTCGCCAGCATGGAGCAGGAGCCGGTGGCGTACATGCAGATTGACGGCGATGAAATTGAGTACAACGGCCACAACGAGTTTTCAGGTGGCGGCAAAGGCGTGCCCCTCTACTCAGCACCACAGTTACCGCAGCCAGCGGTGGTGGATGAGCGAGCAGCGTTTAACGCATGGAATAACGAAGACAATCTCCCCATTGCTGGGGTTGGTGCGAAAAATGCCGCCTGGTTAGCATGGCAGGCTCGCGCCGTGTTGTATGGAAATTCAGTGCTGGACGTGCCGCCTGAACGTCCTGCGGATTCATCGAGCGGTGACGATGTTGAGGCATGGTTTGATGAGGGCTGGAACGCCTGCCGCGCAGCCATGCTTCAGGGTGCCGAACCTGTGAGCCAGCCTTACACGTTGTCTGATGGGTGGGTTGCTGTGCCGTCTGAACCTACGCAGGAAATGCTCAACGCATGGCTGTCTGAAATTGCCAACTGGCGCGGCCATGTCGCGGGGTATAAGGCCATGCTCGCAGCAGCGCCGGATTTTCGGGAAATATCGAATTCGTCAACCAAACATTTTCGGGAAAACAAGGAAACGTCAACCAATTGTCCACATTGTGGGCGGAAGCCGCTGAAAAACAGAAAGTGCTCAGTTGCAGGTTGTGAGGGTAGACACGTTGCACATGGGCTTTGCCAAAAGCATTACGACATTGAGCACAAGAATAACCTTTCCCGGCGCAAGAACATTCGCGCAGCCAATAAAAGATACCGTGCAAGAAGGTCAGCAGCACCGCAGCAGGAGGTGAAGCCGTGAGTAAATCAGAATTCCTCCAAAAGTTATCCTCGCTCGCTACAGAGTGTCACACACTGGCCTGTCAGTTGGAAATTGGCGATGAACGTACTGAGATGTTTGAGGTGTACAACGTGCTGAGAAGTCTTGGGCGCAGCGGATATGCAAGCCAGGTAAGCAAAGCTACCAACCCGCTGCTGTGGGCGGTTGACGATAACGAAGATGATTGGGATGAGGATGATGAGTGATGCCTAACCCATTCGACGCGATCATGTTCGTTCTGCTCACCTTGGGTGTCATCGATCAGGCGGGGTGGCTATGGTGAGCAAACTCAATCAGCGGCGTACGCGCCGCCTTAAATCCGATGTTGCATGGTGGCGTGCCGAGGCAGCAGACCTTCACGCTCGCGTCATGGAGCAGGCTGACGAGATAGCCGAACTCCGCCGCCTGGTTATTCGGGTGCCGATGCCGGTGGTGATGCCCAAGGAAATGATCCACCAGCTCTTTCACACCGAAACTAAAGTATGTCATACCTGCAATGATGGGCTCCGAGGCGGATGCTCATCATGTGCATTTTATAAATCGTAACCGGGTGCAGCCGGTTTAGTGGAGAAAACTATGTCGCGCATGATGTCTTTAACCGACTGGGCAAAGGAAGAGTTTGGTGAAAAGGCCCCCAGCGAGCGTGTGCTTAAAAAATATGCCAAGGGCAAAATGATAGCGCCACCAGCTGTTAAGGTTGGTCGATGCTGGATGGTGGACCGCGAGGCCCGTTATGTTGGCATGATGGCCGAACCTGTTCTTCCTGTGAATTCTAACCCCAGATTAAAACGGATAATTTCTGATGGCTGCTAGACCGCGGACTCATAAAATTTCAATACCAAACCTTTACTGCAAGCTCGATAAGAGGACAGGTAAAGTTTACTGGCAATATAAGCATCCTGTATCTGGTCGATTCCACAGTCTGGGTACTGATGAGGCTGAGGCCAAACAAGTTGCAACTGAGGCGAATACAATCATTGCCGAACAGCGCACCCGGCAAATCCTAAGCGTTAATGACCGACTGGCTAGAATGAAGGGTAAAAGAACTGACATCACCGTTACTGAGTGGATTGATAAATACACTTTAATTCAAGAGGAAAGATTAAAAAATAATGAATTAAGGCCAAACTCTTTTCGACAAAAGAATAAGCCATTACGTTTATTCCGAGAGCATTGCGGCATTCAGCACCTTAAGGATATTTCAACTCTTGATATATCTGAAATTACAGATGCAATAAAGGAAGAAGGCCATAACAGGATGGCTCAAGTTGTGCGCATGGTTTTGATTGATGTTTTCAAAGAAGCTCAACATTCCGGTCACGTTCCGCCAGGCTACAACCCTGCGATGGCAACCAGGCAACCAAGACATAAAGTTACCCGCCATCGTTTATCATTTGATGAATGGGTCATTATTTATGAAGCTGCGGAGCATCAGCAGCCATATCTGCAGACTGGAATGTTGCTGGCTTTAGTAACCGGTCAGCGTTTGGGGGATATCTGTAAGATGAAATTCTCGGATATCTGGGACGACATGCTTCATGTAGAACAAGAAAAAACAGGCTCACGTTTAGCTATTCCATTAAACCTGAGATGCGATGTATTGGGCCTGACCTTAAGAGATGTTATTTCAAAATGTCGTGATGCTGTAGTGAGTAAATATCTTGTTCACTTCCGACACTCCAGTTCGCAGTCCACAAGAGGTGACTGCGTCTCTACAAGTAGTTTGACTACAACCTTTAAAAAAGCCAGGAACAAATGCGGAATAGATTGGGAAAAAGGAACCGCCCCAACCTTCCATGAGCAACGTTCTCTTTCTGAGCGTATCTACAGAGATCAAGGCATAGATACCCAAAAATTATTGGGTCATAAATCCCGGAAGCAAACCGACAAATATAATGATGACAGGGGTAAAGATTGGGTGGTTATCGATTCAAAAACGGGGTGAATTCAGCGGGGTTTTGGGGAAACGTTTTGGGGAAGGTTTTGGGGAAGGTTTTGGGGAAGGTTTCAGAGGTGGCAAAAAAAACGGGAACCCTTCGGCTCCCGTTCGCATACAAACCAGAATCTGGATTACATGTTTTTGATGATCGCGTCACCAAACTCTGAACATTTCAGCAGTTTAGCGCCTTCCATCAGACGTTCGAAATCGTAAGTTACGGTT
>Ga0160473_101007_pt1 | contig 15796 bp, 14 predicted proteins | sample HID1975I_E11MG_FD_108217 | JGI IMG/M metagenome (GOLD analysis project Ga0160473, IMG submission 108217) | Enriched soil microbial communities from UW Madison campus, WI, USA - HID1975I_E11 MG | ecosystem: Environmental > Terrestrial > Soil > Unclassified | place: USA: Madison, Wisconsin... | reverse complement strand
GGATGCGATCCGCGCGAGCGGCTGCTGGTCTTTTCAGACGGGCTGGACATCGATGCCATCGAGGCCACGCATCGCCATTTCCACGGGCGGGTGCGGATGAGCTTCGGCTGGGGCACCAACCTGACCAACGACTTCCACGGCTGCTCGCCCGCCCCCGCGCCCGAGCTGGAGCCGCTGTCGCTGGTCTGCAAGGTGACGCAGGCCGCCGGACGGCCGGCCATCAAACTGTCCGACAATCCGCAAAAGGCCACCGGAGATCCGGCCGAGATCGCCCGCTACCTGCGCGTTTTCGGCGAAGCGGGGCGCCACGCACGCCCGGTTGTCGTCTGAAGCGGATGACGGCGTGGCCACGCCGCGCTAAACCCCGCCGCAACAACCAAGGGAGTCCTTTCATGTCCGTCGCCGCCCGCCTCGCCGAACTCGGCATCACCCTGCCCGAAGCCGCCAAGCCGGTGGCCAGCTATGTCTCCTATGTCCGCTCGGGCGACACCCTGACCATTTCGGGCCAGCTGTCGAACGACGCCAACGGTGGGATCAAGGGCACGGTCGGCGTGGACGTGACGCCGGAGCAGGCGCAGGCCGCCGCCCGCCTGTGCGGTCTCAATCTGCTGGCCCAGATCAGCGCCGCCCTGGACGGCGATCTGGATCGCGTGGTCCGCATCGTGAAGCTGGGCGGCTTCGTCCAGGCTGGCCCCGACTTCATCGCCATCCCGGCCGTCATCAACGGCTGCTCGGACCTGATGGTCGATGTCTTCGGCGACGCAGGCAAGCACGCCCGTTCGGCCGTCGGCGTCTACAAGCTGCCGCTCGGCTTCGCCGTCGAAGTGGACGCTGTCGTCGAGGTGAAGTGACCTTCCATATTCGGGTCAATGACGGAATCGCCGCCATAGGTCGGGACGCGTGGGGCGCCTGCGCGGCCCCGACCGGCGATCCCTTCGTCGCCTACGATTTTCTGCACGCCTGCGAGGCGTCCGGCAGCGCCACCCCCCGCCAGGGCTGGGCGGCGCGCCACCTGTCCCTGCATGACGAAGACGGCGCCGTGCTGGGCGTCATGCCCCTGTATCTGAAGGGGAACAGCCAGGGCGAATACGTCTTCGACCACAGCTGGGCCGACGCCTATGAGCGCGCCGGCGGTCGCTATTACCCAAAGCTGCTGGGCGCCGTGCCCTTTACCCCTGCGACGGGGTCGCGCTTCCTGAACGCGCCCGAAACCGATGCGTCGACGGTGCGCGAGGCCCTGTTGCAAGGCGCGCTGGCTCTGACCGAGCGGCTGGGGGTTTCGTCCCTGCACGTCAACTTCCCGACGCAGCCCGAGTGGATGGCCATGACCCAGGCGGGCCTGCTGCCCCGCCGCGACATCCAGTTCATCTGGCGCAATGACGGCTATGCGACCTTCGACGTCTTCCTGGCGGCCCTGTCGTCCAGCCGGCGCAAGACCATCCGGCGCGAGCGGCGCGAGGCGCAGGCCGGGCTGGATATCCGCGTCCTGACCGGCGTCGACATTCACGAGGCGCACTGGGACGCCTTCTTCGCCTTCTACATGGACACCGGCGACCGCAAATGGGGTCGGCCCTATCTGACGCGCGACTTCTTCAGCCGCGTTGGCGCGACCATGGCCGACCGCATCGCCCTGGTCATGGCGTTCCGCGACGGCGTTCCCATCGCCGGGGCTCTGAACTTCATCGGCCGCGACGCCCTGTATGGGCGGCAGTGGGGCGCGCTGGAGGACGTGCCCTTTCTGCATTTCGAGCTCTGCTACTATCAGGCCATCGACTTCGCCATCGCGCGCGGACTGTCGCGCGTCGAGGCGGGCGCCCAGGGCGAGCACAAGATCGCCCGCGGCTATCTGCCCGCACCCGTCTATTCCGCCCACTGGATCGCCGATCCGGCCCTGCGCGAACCGCTCGCCCGCTATCTGGAGAACGAGCGACCAGCGGTCGAGGCCGAAATGGCGGCGATGACCGAAGCTCTCAGTCCCTATCGCGCGCCGGCGTAGGAGCGGAAGCTTTCGACCACCTGCGGGCTCTGACGCTGGGCCAGAGCGAGGTCGGCGCGACCTTCCTCCTCACGTCCCAGAGCGATCAGAGCCAAGCCACGCCCGTAGCGCGCGGGCGGCATGGTGGCCTGACGGCTGAGGGCATAGTCAAAACCGGCCAGGGCCTCTTCGTGTCGACCTTGCTGCAGCCGCAGCCGTGCGTGCGAATCCGCGATCGGGCCGGACATTGGCTGGGCCGCCAGCGCCGCCTCGCACCAACTGTCAGCCTGATCGAGACCCACTGCGGCGAGGGTCAGCATCCAGCAACCGCCATTGAGCATGTCAGGATGATCCGGATTGGTCTCGACCAAGGTGCGAGCCAGGGCCACTGCTCCGTCCGCATCACCACCCGCCGCCAAGGCCGCAACCAGCGTCTGGGTAGCGGGCTCGATTTCGCTCGCATCGCGCTGCATCAAGGTCCGCCCCAGCGCCATCGCATCCGCGCCGCGTTGCTGCTCGATCAACAACTCCATGCGAGCGATGATCAGCCCGACATTGTGAGGCGCTTCCTCCATGGCGGCCAGAGACAGAGCCTCCGCCTCGGCCTTGCGGTCCAGCAACGCCAGCAGCGCCGCCTTTTCCGCCTTCGCCTGCGGCTTGGTCGCGTCGGACGCCGCGTTCAGCGCCGCGTCCATGTCAGCCACAGCCCGGTCGCCCAGGCCCGCCGCCAGATAGGCATAGGCCCGCGCCTGCAGCACACCAACGTTGCGCGGCGACAGGCGAAGCAGGCGCGTATAGGCCAGGATCAGCTCGCGCGTGTCGCCACGACCGCTGGCCAGGTTGAGGCGGCCATAGGTGACGGAATCGTTTGCCGGATCCAGCGCCTCGGCCTGATCCAGATCAGCCTCGGCCCCATCCAGGTCGCCCATGGTGAGCCGCAGACCCGCACGCGCCGCCCAGACGCCCGCCTGGTCGGCCGTCAGCTCGACACCGCGATCAGCAGCCTTGACCGCTTCATCATACAGGCCAAGCGCCATCAGTTCGCGGACGCGCGTCTGGAACGATTCAGCGCGCTTGATCGCGTCGGTTTCGGCTTCCTGCGTAGTCCACGCCGCGCGGTCGGCCGCAGTCGGCTGATAGACGCCGCGAACCGTCAGGCTGGGCATCCGCCCAAATCGGGTATCGCCCGCCAGACGCGCTTTCTCGTACTCTTCGTGGGTGACCTCGTAGGCGTTCGCCGCCGCGGTGGCGAGGCCGGTCAGACGCGCCCCATCGACCGACATCGTCCGGGTGTAGCGCGCGCCGACGAAATCGAAGCTGAGGTCACCCCCATAGACGTCGTACCGCGCCCCTTCCGGCAGGCGGTACTCGGTCCGCCCCGCAGATGATGTCGGGTAGCCGATGACATGCGGCGCATCCGGCAGGAAGGTGGTGGTGCGCTTGGTCAGTTGGGGCGCGCGAATGCGAAGGCCTTCAGGGGACAGGGCGCCGTAATTCAGCACCCCTCTGTCCACGCGCCCGGTCACCGTGATCACATAGGCGGCCAGGCTTTCGTCGTAGGCGGCGGCGACGGCGATGTCCTTCATCTGCTCGCCCATCGTCTCGCGCATGCGATCCAGTCGCTCCTGACGCGCGGCCGGTCCCATGTTCTGCATCGTCGATGCGGCTTCCAGCCCGTCATCGCCGCGAATGAGAGTTCTCACCGTCACGGCGGCAGGCGCAAAAAGACCCGCCGAGGCGTCAACGATCTCCACGACCTCGGTGCCCGCCGTGACTGGCGGGATCGGCACGATGGGGTCCAAGTCAGTGCGACCTTCCGTCAGCACAAGGGCGCTGTGGTAGGGCGCAAAGGCGGACTGCTCCAGCGCGCGATCATTGGCCCGCGTGCCGTCCAGCCAATAGACGGCGCCGTCCAGTTCGGCCCGAACCAGAACATGGTCAAAGGCGCGAAGGCGCGGCAGCGACTCCGCCAGGCTGTCGCCCGTGTCGGTCGACACCAGCGCCGCATCGGCCGGAATGCCCAGCTCTCGCAACAGGGCCAGAAGCAAGGCCGTCTTGCCCTTGCAGTCGCCCTGACGCAGCCGCCAGACCTCATCGGCGCTGGTCGGCACCCAGCCGCCCTCGCCCATCAGAACGGCCAGATACCGCACCTGATCCTGAACCACGCGAAGCGCGGCCAGGGCCTGGTCCCGCTGCGTCGTATGGGCGGCCTTGATGCGCGCGACTTCGGCATGCAGCGGCGACGCCTCGCCCAAGGTGGCCGCGCGATCGTAGTGCGGCGTCATCAACGCCACCACATCGCCCCAGCCGTCATAACTCGACAGTTCCGCCTCGCGGGCCAGGAAGAACCGGCGCGGGGCGTCGTTGGGCACGAAATACGGCTCGACATCCTTCATATCGACCACGATCTCGCTGAACCCGCCCCGGCGCCGCACCGCCGGCACCGTCCAGCCCGGCGTGGCGCGAATCCTCATGTTCAGATTCTCGGGCCAGGAAGCCGCAACGTGCAGATGCTCGACCGTCGAGCTCAGGCCGCCGCTGATCACGGCCTCGGGGCGAGCGCCGGCCACAGGTTCGCGGCGGGTCACCGTATAGGCCACGTCGAGTTCGTCGCCGACCCGCAGGTCCGCCGGGTGCAGGGCGGCGGTCAGTTGCCCCATGACAGTCGAATTTTCAAAGCCGGTTTCGCGGCGCAAGACGTCGAAATTCTGGGCATCCAGAACCTCGATCACGGCGCCCTGGCGGACGACCCGCACATGGTGGACCGTCAGGTCCTCATGGTCGGCGGACCAGTCCAGGGCGATGACGCCACCCGAGCCCAAGCCCTCGGGCGACTGCAGCAGGATGCGATAGCGGATGTAGGTATGGCGCGCCTCGGCATCAAACCGGGTCTGGGCGTCATACAGGCGATAGCGATAGCCCACCTCACTGGTCTCGGCGGCGCCGGGGGCCCCTAGCTCGGCCGGCCGGATCCAGTCGCTTGCCGGCGCCAGCAACAACTGATCGCCGGCCCACGCCGAAGACGCCGCCAGAATCGCGGCGGCCGAAACCATCATACGGAAAAACAAGGCGGATCCCCCCGGATCAGGACTAACTGGTCGGCCGGTCCGGCGCGACGCTCGACAGAACCATGTCATCCCACGCTCACGCAACCAAAAGCAGAGCGCCCACCCCGTTCGTGTCATTTGGTCACGGTGCGTTGCAGGGAACCATGGTCGCGGCCGGACGCTTGGTCGGCATCCTCCTCAAACCTACGGAACCATCATGACCGACCAACGCATCGAAGGCGTCGCCACCGAAATCGAAGGCAAGGCGCGCAACGGCCTGGGCCGCCTGACCGGCGACAGCAAGCTTCAGGTTGAAGGCAAGTTCAAGGAATACGAGGGCAAGGCGCGCGACGCCTATGGCCGCGTCATCGACGGCCTGGACGGTATGGTCGGCCGCGCCCCGTCCGACCTTCAGGAGCCCGCCCGCAAGGGTCTGGAGTTCGCCCGCCGCAAGCCGCTGCTGACCACCGGCATCCTGGCCGGCGCGGCCATCCTGCTCAGCAGCTTGGGCCGCCGCCGCTAGGCACCGTTCAACGCTTCGACCGCCGCTTCCAGAACAGGGTCGCGGCCGGTTCGGGCGATGACGACAGGATCGTCAGCCACCTGGACATCAAGCACAGGGCGGGGCGGCAACACCTCGCCCTGTAGCGTGGTCGAATAGGCGACGGTCATGACCAGGCGCCAGCCCGCCTCAAGCGGATAGGTCATGACCACATTGTTGCCAACCCCGACGCTGGGTTCGCCGATGATCTTGGCGCGCCCTTGCTGTGACATCTGGATGGCCACGGCTTCAGAGCAAGACCCGGTGTTGTCGTTGACCAGAACCGCCAGTGGTCCGTCCCAGGAAGCCGGCCTTTCCAGGAGTAATTCCTCCACGTCATCGCTGCCATCCGTCACGACGCGGACCTGACCTGGCGAGACGGTCAGCACCCGGCGTTCTCCTTGAGGATTGGTCTGAACGATGGAATAGGCCACGAAGGCCGACGCGAGCGCCGCGCATTGGACCCCGCCACCGCCGTTGTCCCGCAGATCCAGGATCAGCGCTCGCGCGCCCTGGGCCTTGGCCTGCGCGATCAGGTCGTGCGCCGTCTGGGCCACCCCGTCGCCGGAACCGGCCGGCGCCTGAAGCACGGCCACATCGCCGATCCGGTCCAGCCGGGGCATGGGAATGGGCGAACCGGGTTGCGGCGTCAGTTCGACCTCATAGGTTCGCCCGCCGCGCGACAGTGTGTGCCGCCCCTTCTCGGCCATGGCGGTCAATGCCGGAGCGGTCGTGCCCGCAGGAGCCAGCAGGACGTCATGCCGCCGCACACCGGCCCGTTCCGCCGGCCCGCCGGGCGCGATCCATGCGACGTAAAACGCGTCGCCGGCGCGCTCTTTCCGGACCATCCAGCCCAGCGGCGTCAGCCGGGCCGCCGGGCCGACGACCGCCGGGCCGACAAGCGGCGCAGGCTCTTCAAGCCGGGTATGTGAATCGCCGAGCGCCTTCACCGCTTCACGCGCTTCCGCGACCCCGATGTCCAAAGGACAGGCGTCTCCCTGCGGGGCGCACGCCAATGTCAGCCGCGCCTCGGCGGCGTCAAAGATCGCCTTCGGGTCGACGCCCGGCTTTGGATAGTAGCCCTCCTCGATCTGATCGCGGACGGCGGCAAAGAAATCAGTGGCGGGCGAAGCTGCGACCGGCCCAGCCACAACGACCAGCAAGGCAGCAAGCGAAAGGGTCAGGCGCATGAGGGGCTCCGGTTTCCTCACGCCTTGTCTCTCGATGAACGCCGGTCAGACCAGTGAAATCGCGGTAAGGCGCGGCCAACGGCACGCGCCCAAAGGAAAAGGCCCGGGCGTTTCCACCCGGGCCTTCAATATGCCGGCGACGGAGATCAGGCCGTCTCTTCCGCCTCTTCCTTCACCGGCGCGCCCCTGGCGGGGGTGATGTCGAAGGCGATCTTGCCGTCCTTCAGCTCGACCTTGACGTGTCCGCCGCGGGTCAGGCGGCCGAACAGGATGTCGTCGGCCAGCGGCTTCTTGATCGATTCCTGGATGACCCGCGCCAGCGGACGCGCGCCGTACAGTTCGTCGAAGCCGTTCTTGGCCAGCCAGTCGGTCGCCTCGTCGGTCAGTTCGATGGTGATGTTCCGGTCCGCCAGTTGGACTTCCAACTGCATCACGAACTTGGTCACCACCGAGCGGATCGTCTCGGCGCCCAGCGGCTTGAAGGCCACGATGGCGTCCAGGCGGTTGCGGAACTCCGGCGCGAACAGGCGCTGGATGGCTTTTTCGTCCTCGCCCTCGACCTTGCCGCGACCAAAGCCGATCGAGGCGCGGGCGTTGTCCGCAGCCCCGGCGTTGGTGGTCATGATCAGGATGACGTTCCTGAAATCGACCTTCTTGCCGACGGCGTCGGTCAGGGTCCCGTTGTCCATCACTTGAAGCAGGATGTTGTAGACGTCGGGGTGCGCCTTCTCGATCTCGTCCAGCAGGACGACCGCGTGCGGATGCTGATCGACGGCGTCGGTCAGCAGGCCGCCCTGGTCATGGCCGACATAACCCGGGGGCGCGCCGATCAGGCGGCTGACCGTGTGACGCTCCATGTACTCGGACATGTCGAAGCGCTGCATCTCGATGCCCAGGGTGGCGGCCAGTTGCTTGGCCACCTCGGTCTTGCCGACGCCGGTCGGACCCGAGAACAGGAACGAGCCGATGGGCTTGTTCGGATCGCGCAGGCCCGCGCGGGCCAGCTTCATCGCCGCCGACACCTGATCGATGGCCTGTTCCTGGCCATAGACGACGCGTTTCAGATCGGCCTCCAGCTCACGCAGGGATTCCGTGTCCGAACGAGAGACGGACTTGGACGGGATGCGGGCCATCTTGGCGATGACGGCCTCGACCTCCTTCTGGCCGATGACCTTCTTGCGCTTGGATTCCGGCAGCAGCATCTGCGACGCCCCCGCCTCGTCGATCACGTCGATGGCCTTGTCCGGCAGCTTGCGGTCGGTGATGTAGCGCGCCGACAGATCGACCGCCGTGCGAATGGCGGCGTCGGTGTAGCGCAGCTTGTGGTGCGTCTCGTAGGTCGTCTTCAGACCCTTGAGGATCTTCACCGTGTCCTCGATCGTCGGCTCGTTGACGTCGATCTTCTGGAAGCGGCGGACCAGGGCGCGGTCCTTCTCGAAATGCTGGCGATACTCCTTGTAGGTGGTGGAGCCCATGCAGCGCAGGCTGCCCGACGCCAGCGCCGGCTTCAGCAGGTTGGACGCGTCCATGGCCCCGCCGCTGGTCGCGCCGGCGCCGATCACCGTATGGATCTCGTCGATGAACAGGACCGCGTTGTCGTGGTTCTCCAGTTCCTTGACGACCTGCTTCAGCCGCTCCTCGAAGTCACCGCGATAGCGGGTGCCGGCCAGCAGCGCGCCCATGTCCAGACTGAAGATGGTGGCGTCCTTCAGGACGTCCGGCACCTCGCCATTGACGATCTTGCGGGCCAGGCCCTCGGCGATAGCGGTCTTGCCCACACCGGGGTCGCCGACCAGCAGCGGATTATTCTTGGTCCGGCGACACAGGATCTGGATCGAGCGCTCGACCTCGGCATGGCGGCCGATCAGAGGGTCGATCTTGCCGTTGCGGGCCTTGGCGTTCAGGTCGACGCAATAGGCTTCCAGCGCCTCGCCGCCTGATTTGACGGTGGCCGCGTCCTCGTTGTCCTCGGGGCTGCCGCCGCGCGCCGGACGCGTTTCGCCGGCGCCCGCCTTCTTGGCGATGCCGTGGGCGATGTAGTTGACCGCGTCATAGCGCGTCATGTCCTGCTCCTGCAGGAAATAGGCGGCGTGGCTCTCGCGCTCCGAGAAGATGGCGACCAAGACGTTGGCCCCGGTGACTTCCTCGCGGCCCGAGGACTGGACGTGGATCACCGCGCGCTGGATCACGCGCTGGAAACCGGCGGTCGGCTTGGCGTCGTCGCCATCGGCGGTGGCCAGGGCGGCCAGGTCGTTGTCGACATACAGGGTCAGGGCGGTCTTGAGCGCCGGCAGATCGACGTTGCAGGCCGTCATGACGCCCGTGGCGTCGGGATCGTCGATCAGGGCCAGCAACAGGTGTTCGAGCGTCGCATACTCATGACGACGTTCGTTGGCGTAATGGACCGCGCGGTGCAGGGTCTCTTCGAGAGGACGCGAAAATGAGGGCATGGGGAGGTTCCTCTCAGTCCTTTTCCATCGTGCATTGCAGGGGATGCTGGTGACGGCGGGCCGTCTCGACCACCTGGGCGACCTTGGTTTCGGCCACTTCGTAGGTGAAGACGCCGCACACGCCGACGCCGTGCTGGTGCACATGCAGCATGATGCGGGTCGCGTCCTCGCGGCTCTTCTGGAAGAACCGCTCCAGCACATAGACGACGAATTCCATCGGCGTGTAGTCGTCGTTCAGGATCAGCACCCGATAGAGCGAGGGCCGCTGAAGCTTAGGCTTGGTTTCGGTGACGGTGGCGGCCCCGAGACCGCCTCCCTGTTCACCTGGCCGTTGGTTAGGCATTCGTCGTCCGTATTAGGGAAGTCGATGGATCAGATAGGGAATGATGGCCTGATTTGTAGTGCCGTCCAGTGAAAGCTTCCGTGAACCGGTAATGCAGAAAGGGCCCGGAGCGTTCGCCCCGGGCCCTTCCCAGCCTGTTCCTTTGGCGCTGCGGCTTAGCGCGCGGCCTGGAACTTCTCGACCGAGGCGGTGACGCGCTCGTTGATCGGCTTGAAGCTGTCCTTCACCGAGGCGGTGAAGATTTCGGCGGCCCGGGTGGCTTCCGAGAGGTAGGCCTCGGTGGCCGACTTGGCCCAGTTGGTCTGCAGCTCCAGCAGCTCCTGGATCGAACGGGCCTGGCTCAGCGACTGAGCGGCGGCGACGCCGTCTTCCCAGCTCTTCTTGCTGTACGAAACAGCCTGCTGCGACAGGGCTTCGACGCCCTTCTGGGCGGCCGAGGCGGACTCGACCAGGGCTTCCAGGTTCTTCTTGCCCTGGGCGTTCAGTTCGCCCAGCGAGGCGACCGACTTGTCGACGCCTTCACGGAACGCCTGGGCGCCGGCGGCCTGGAGCTTCTCGGCTTGAGCCTGGGCCTTGCCCTGAATCTGGGCGGCGCCCTGCTCGACGGTCTTCTTCACGGTTTCGGCGCTGTCGGCCATGGGGAGGTCTCCTGAAGCGGCGATCACAAAAGGGGGCGCGGCCCTATTGGACCGCTCGAGACGCCATATGGTGCATGTGCGAAATGAGGTCAAGCATTTTTGTGCAGTGCACAATATGAACGCTGATAACCTGACGCCCCCCGCGTTCACAAAGTTGTTGACGCCTTGTTTACCACCCCGAAACCCCCTGCCCTCATGTTAGGTTTTCAGTCTGCGTCGCGCCGGGGGGCCGTCGTCGCGCCACAGTTACGAGGCTATCGCTTGCCGATGACCGCATTGTTCCGTCGCCTGGTTCCCGCAGCCGTCGCCCTTGTGGCCCTCAGCGCCGCGCCCACGCCGGGCGCAGGTCCGCTGGTCGCCCAGTCCGCTGACAATGCGCGTTACGCCGCCGTCGTCGTCGACGCCGCCTCGGGCGAGGTTCTGTTCGGACGGTTTGCGGACAGCCGTCGCTATCCGGCGTCCATCACCAAGGTGATGACCCTGTATCTGGCGTTCGAGGCGCTGGCCGAGGGCAAGGTCAAGCTGACGGACACCCTGACCGTCTCGCCCCGTGCGGCTTCGCAGCCGCCGTCGAAACTGGGACTGGCGGCCGGCCAGACCATCACCCTGGACAACGCCATGCGCGCGACGGCCGTGCGATCGGCCAACGACATGGCCGTGGCCATCGCCGAGCATGTGGGCGGGTCCGAGGGCCGCTTCACCTCGATGATGACGCTCAAGGCGGAAGAGCTGGGCATGACCCAGACCCGCTACGTCAACGCCAACGGCCTGCCGGACAGCCGCCAGCTGACCTCGGCCCGCGACCTGGCGATCCTGGCCCGCGCGGTGATGCGCGACTATCCGCAGTACTATCGCTATTTCGGCCTGCACGACTGGGCCTATGAAGGCCGCGACTACCGCAACACCAACGGCCTGCTGACGACCCAGGGGTACGACGGCATCAAGACGGGCTACACCAACGCCTCGGGCTATAACCTCGCCGCGTCGACGGTGAAGGACGGCAAGCGCCTGATCACCATCGTCCTGGGCGGACGATCCAGCGCCACCCGCAACGCCCACGTCGTCGAGCTGATGGACACCGGCTTCGAGGTTGAGCGCCGCCGCAAGCACGGCGAACGCATCCAGGTCGCCCAGAGCTTCTTCGAAGAGCGCGGCTATGGCGTCTCGCTTGAGCCGCCGGTCCAGTACGCCTCCCTGACCAGCACGCCGGCCGGTGAAGAAGAGGCCGAGGGCGTCGGCGTGGGCTCCAACGCCGTCGCCTATACCGCCGCCGTCGCACGGACGCCCGCGCCGACCGAGGTGATCCCCGCCCCGTCCGCCGTGCGCGCAGCCGGCGAACGCCCGTCGAACAACCTGACCGCCTCGCTGAACGGCGGCTCGGCGGCCGCCGCACCCCGCAGCACGCCGTCGCGCCCGGCCGCCGCGCCTGCCCGGCCGAACACGCCCGCCGGTCGCTGGGCCGTTCAGGTCGGCGCCTTCAAGGATGAAAAGACCGCGCGCGACTGGCTGACCGAGGTCAACCGCCGCTTCCGGACCCAGTTCACCGGCGCCGAACGCAACGTCCAGACTGCGGGTGAATGGTACCGCTCGCGCTTCACCGGCCTGACCGAGACGGCCGCCAAGACGGCCTGCGAGGCCTTGTCGGAACGGCGCGTGACCTGCATGGTCGTCCGCCCGGACTGAGGCCTTCTAGCGTTTAAGCAGCCGATCCCGCGCGGCGTTGACCCGCGCGGCCAGGCCTTGCGTACCGCCCTGATCAGGATGAACCCGCGCGGCCGCCCGCCGCCAAGCCGTTTGAATCTCGGTCTCGCTGGCGTCGGAGCCGACCCCGAGGATGGACCGGGCCTCGGCCACGCTCAATCCCTCGTCACGGCGAACCAACTGACGCTGGCGCGAGGCGACGGCCAGCCACAGGCCGGCGCCCGCCAGACCCACGGCCGTGATCCATACGCCCTTGAACGCCGCCAGCGCCCCGCCGGCCAGCAGCACCGCGCTCAGCAGCGTCGCCGATATCCGCCAGTATCCCCGCCGGGCCGCCTCGGTCTGCCGTCCCAGCCGCACCAGCGCCCAGACGCCCACGGCGGCCAGGGCCAGCCAGATCAGTCCCACTAGGCGGCGGCGTCCAGCGGGGCCAGGCTGGCGTCATCCAGGCCCAGCGCCTGCATCAGATTGCGCAGCTCCTGCCGCGCCGCGACATGCGCCAGCGACACGGCGACGGGCCGGATGTCGTTCGACAGGTCCGCAACCGTCAGGCCGAACGGGAACAGTTCGCGATAGATGACCCGGTCGCGCAGGCCCGGCCCGACGCGGAAACCGACCCGCTTGGCCAGCTTCTGCATCCGCTCTTCCAGACGGCGACGGTTGCGGGCCTCGGCCACGGCCAAACGGTTGGTGACAACGATCCAGTCGATGGTCGCCTGACGCCCCTGGGTGATCGCCCGGTGTTTGCGCGCCTCCCAGACGCTTTCGGAATAGATGGACGGCTTGACCAGATCGAGCGTCACCGGGTCCACCTGGCCCAGCAGGTCGAAATCCACGAAGCTGTCGTTCATCGGCGTGACGATCTGATCCGCCAGCCCGTGCGCCGCGCGCGACAGGCTGGTGTCGCCGCCGGGCGTGTCGATCAGGATGACATCCACATCCTGAAGCTGGGCCATGGCGGTTTCGAAGCGCGCTAGTTGCTCGGTCTCGTCCGCTTTCGCCAACGCCTTGCCGTCGCCCATGTCCGGAATGATCGGCTGGGGCAGGCTATGTCCGTTGGCGGCCGTCCAGGCGGCGCGGTTCGAGAAGAACCGCTCCATCGAGCGCTGGCGCAGGTCCAGGTCGATGATCCCCACACGCCGTCCCGCGTGCAGCAGCCCTGTGACGATATGGATGGCCAGGGTGGACTTGCCCGCCCCGCCCTTCTCATTGCCGATGACGATGACCTGAGGCTGGGCCATGGATAATCCTGATCTCCCCGACTCAGACTGACGAGCCGGACGTTAGGTGACCAGAATCGGCGTCAGCCGCCCAAACGTCAACGAGAGCTTAAGCCGTGCCTGTGGACGCGTTCGACGATCGCGCAGCCATCAGGCCGCGGACCGCGCGCACCAGGGATCATTGATCTTGGCCGCATCGCAGATCGCCGCCGCCGTCGACCGGTCTGCCGGAACCTTGAGCCGGGTCAGGCTGCGCCCGCCCACCTCGACCGTCTCATAGACGGGGGTCATGTCGGCCAAAAGCTTGCCGCTCTCGCCCCTTTGCAGGCGGCTCCAGGCCGCGCGGGCGGATTCCGCGCTGGAATAGGCGCCCAACTGGATCGTGGTTCGGCTTTGCGGGAAGGCCGGGCGCAGAGCTTCGGTCGCGCGCGCCTTCGCCGACTGCACGGCGGCCTGGGCCACGGCCGGTGCGGCGGCCCAAACCAGGCGCGGGGCCAGTCCTTCTTCAGCGGGGGGCGGCGGCAGGGCGCCATCGCGCGCGTCCCACAGCTGATAGGGGGTCATCACCTCGACACGCAGCGGCGCGGCGGCGCCGCGCAGTCCCGCCTCCTGCGCCGTGCGGGCGCGTGGCGGCGAAGCCTTGCCGTCCAGGGGGATATCGATGGCGGAAACGTGGTTGGCCAGGCCCTCGAAACGCCGACCTTCGGATTCGCTGGTCCCACAGGCGGCCAGCGCCGAGAGAGCGAGCAGGACAAGGCCTTTACCGATGCAAGACACTGGGGTCATAACGCGCACCTTACTGGTGAGGCTTTGAGGCCTCGTTGAAGAACAGCCTTAAGCAGCAAGGTTAATCACTGCTGATGATCCATTCCTCGGACTTGCAAATCGCGCGAGACGTGAATTCGTTGCGCGCGACGGTTCACGAATGGCGGAGCGCCGGTTTTCGAGTCGCCTTGGTTCCGACCATGGGCGCGCTGCACGAAGGTCATTTAACCCTGGTGCGCGAGGCGCTGCGCCGGGCGGATCGGGTGGTGGTGTCCAACTTCGTCAATCCGATCCAGTTCGCCGCGCATGAAGACCTGGGCGCATATCCGCGTCAGCAGGAACAGGACGCCCGGCTGTTGGCCGAAACCGGGGCGCACCTGATGTTCGCCCCCGCTCCAGCCGAGATGTATCCGGACGGCTTCGCCACCAGCGTCGCGGTCGCCGGGCCCGCGCTGGGCCTCGAGGGCGAGTTCCGGCCCCAGATGTTCGGCGGGGTCGCCCTGGTGGTCACCAAGCTGCTGAACCAGGTCCAGCCTGACGTCGCCGTATTCGGCGAGAAGGACTACCAGCAGTTGATGGTCATCCGCCGCTTCGTCCGCGACCTGGACATCCCGGTCGAGATCGTCGGCAGCCCGACGGAGCGCGACGGCTGGGGCCTGGCCCTGTCATCCCGCAACGCCTACCTGTCCGAGGCCGAGTTGGCGGTGGCGCGGCGGCTGAACGGCGTGCTGGCCGAGGCCGGGACGCGGGCGGCCAACGGGGTCGCGGGGGCAGAGGGCTGGGCGAGCCAGACCCTGCTGGACGCCGGCTTCGACAGCATCGACTACGTCGCTATTCGCCGGGGCGAGGATCTGGGCGCCTTTGTGGGCGGGACGATCGACGCCCCGGCCCGCATCCTGGCCGCCGTCAGGCTGGGCAAGACCCGCCTGATCGACAATATGGCGATCTAGCCGATCGCGCCGACGCAGCCCTCGGCTTCGCCCGGTTCGACGTCGGCGTCAGTCAGGGCCAGGGTCCAGCCGTGGTGGGTGTTCAGGCCCCAGCGGCGGGCGCCCGAGCCGTCGCCCGCGTCACCGCCGATGGTGACGACCACACGGCGCCCCGTCGGCAGGGCGGCGGGATCGATCTTGCCCACGGCGAAGGCGGTCGGCGTATCACCGCCGAACCCGTCGAACACCGACAGCATCGACCAGTCACGGCGCAGGCCCGTCCACCATGGGTCCTCGGTGTTGACGGCTAGCACGGCCACCCCCTGCCCTTCAGCCGCAAAGGCCAGAGCCGCCTGCGGGTCGCGAACCATGCGGATGTCGGCGGCGGCGCCGAAGCGGTGGCGCGCCCCGTCAAAGGCGCGCGTCGGCTCGATCGGGGCCCAGACCTGGACCTTGAGCCGTCCCTGACGGGCCAGGCCCCAGCCGACGATCTCGCGCCACAGATGTTCGACCGCTTCGGCGTTCTCAGGCCGCGCCTGATCCAGCATGCGGCGCAGGACGGTCTGTTCGCGGTCGGGGCGCAGCTTGGTGTGGGGGCCGGTCGGGGCGTCCTTGGCCTTGCCCACGCGGGCGGCGATGGCCAGGCGGCGCTGGAACAGGTCCAGCAACTGGTCGTCCAGCTGGTCGATCTCATGGCGCAGGGCGGCCAAGGCCATCTGCTCGGCCGTCAGGTCGGCGGGGGTTTCGGCGGGCCAGATTTGCTGGAGAGTGGCTTGGGGCACGGGAAGAGACTTTCAGATTTCGATGACGGAATGCGGGAGAGCGCCGCCGCCCCTTCAGGAGCGGTCGCCGGCGAGACTGTCAGGAACGAAGAGAGCCCGACGCCTCAGCCGGCGTATCGAAAGCCGTAATAGCCGTAGCCGAAATACGAGCAGGCAGCCGCGCGCGAGCGGTCAAAGGTGGTCGAAAACGGGGCGCGCGAAAGTGCCATACCCTT